>Ga0207699_10000054_pt1 | contig 97963 bp, 83 predicted proteins | sample LARL51metaG_FD_184344 | JGI IMG/M metagenome (GOLD analysis project Ga0207699, IMG submission 184344) | Corn, switchgrass and miscanthus rhizosphere microbial communities from Kellogg Biological Station, Michigan, USA - LAR L5-1 metaG... | ecosystem: Host-associated > Plants > Roots >...
CGACGCCAAAGTGCCCGTTCGACGCCAGCGTGTAGACCACCCAGGCCTGGGCCGCGGCCGGATCGACCGGCGGGACGCTGCCCGCGCAGGCGACGGTCGTGTTCAGGTCGAGGAAGAGCCAGCCGAAGTTGAACCCTGCCGGCAACGGGAAGGCCGCGCCGCCCACCTGCGTCCGCTGCGTCTCGGCCGGGAACGGAATGTTCGTCGTGGTCGGGGGCTGCGGCGAGAAGGGGAACGTCTGCGGCACCGACGGGTGCTCCTGCTCGTCGAAGATCACGATGCCTTCCTGGCCCAGCGGGTACCAGCACGGACGCACCCCGAGGGTCGCAGGGCAGGTGAACGGTCCCTGGTTGACCTTCGAGTCGCGCCACACCAGCAGCGAGGTGCCGGCGCTGAACGGACCGCCGTTCAGGTAGCGGGCGGCGAAGGTCGTCGCCAGCGGCTCGCGGTTGTCCACGGCGGTGAAGCCGTCATAGCGGCCGTAGAAAGTGTAGCGGCCCGAGGTCGAGGTCGCCGGGTCGGTGGCGCTGGCCTCGACGTGCACCAGGTCGCCGCCCTCGGCGAAGTTCTGCGCCGAGTTGACGATGAACCAGTCACCCCAGAGGATGTTCTGGTCCGTCGCGTCGCCGGTGCCGCCCGCCGCGAAGTAGCCGGCGTCGCCCGGGAAGCGCAGCGAGCAGTTGTTGACCGTGTCCATGGTGATGTAGCCGCGGGCGATGTTGTCGCCCAGCGCCTGGCCGGCGCAGAGACCCTTCAGCACCGCCGACGGCTGGCCGGTCAGCGCCGCCTGCAAGTGGGCGGTGAAGAACGACGGCAGCGGCGGCGGCGGCAGCACGCCGGAGCAGCTCGCGAAGTTGATGTCCTGCGAGAACGCGCCGTGCGGGCTGATGGTGTCGTTCGGGTCCTGGCCCGCCGAGGCGGTCTGCGGCAGGTTGCCGTTGACGATGATGTCGCGCAGGTTGACCGACTGCACATCGTACCCGGTGAGGTAGATGTTGAAGTCGAGCACCGGCACCGACAGGTCGGACCAGAGCACGACGTGCACCAGCACGGCGGTGGCCGAGGCGTTGTTGACCGAGAACAGCGTGGTCAACCCGTTCGGGTTGCTCAGATCCACCTCGAAGTAGGGCAGCAGCAGCGTGGCCGCCGGCACCGCGTCGATGGTGCAGATCACAGCTCCTGCCTGGCCGCCCAGGGCCAGCAGGCCCAAGAGAGCGAGACTCAGTGCGGTTTTCTTCATGACAGACAATCTCCTAGGTTGGTGTTGCTGATGCAAGTACAACCATCCAAGTCGTCCGACTTCACCACTCTCCTCGGGAAGGAACATCACCTCCTGTTTAAAGTCTAGAGTCTCTTAACTCTAATCAGATCAAAGAGTTCCAGCCTCGGGCCGCGAGCCGTGCCGGCGTTCGCCGGGGATGAATCTGCAAGCTCCGCGGCCGCCGTCGGCGTCGTCTCTTGCGACGCTGACCGCGTCCAGCCGGTTTTATGCTTTCGCACTATAGGCATGTCCCCCCGGCGTGTCAAGCGCTTAGGCCAAAAAAATTCCAGCATTCTCTCCGGCCGCCGCCGATCCCCGGAGCGCAGGGAGCGCGAAAATGCCGGAAGGGCATTATCCGCCGCTCCCACCGCCGCCGCGAGCGCCGGCCGCGGGGGCTGGCGGGACGACCGGGCGAGGCGGCTTCGCCGGGGTGGCGGCGCTCGCCGGGGCCGCCGGGTGGGCCGCCGGGGCAGGGGCGCTCGCGGCCTTCGCCGGCAGCGCCTCGGCATGCCAGGCGCGGAGCCCGCCCTCGCTGCGGCACACGTCGGGCGCGTTCATCGCCGAGTACTCGCCGGACCAGGCGGCCACGATCTCGTCCTTGCCGTCGCCGTCGAGGTCCGCCAGGCGCACTCGCGAGCCGTTGCAGCCGGGCCCGTAGACCGGGATCTCCGCGGTCTCGTGGGTGAAGAAGCCCTTGCCGTCGCCGAGGAAGATCCAGGTCGCCCCTTCCCCGGTCAGCGCCACGAGGTCGAGATTGCCGTCGCCGTCGAGGTCGCCGACTCCCAGGGCGTTGAAGGCCTGGCGCCCCTCGATGACGGCGAGGGTGCGGCGCTCCCACTTGTCGCCCGCCCGCGAGTAGAAGATGTCGATGCCGCCGCGCCAGACGCCGCCTTCGTAGCTGATGTAGCCGACCGCCAGGTCGGTGCGGCCGTCGCGATCGAAGTCGGCGGCCGCCACCGAGCGCACGTACGCGGCGGGACGGACGTCGAGCTCCACCTTGTCCCAGCCGCCGTCGGCCCGGCCCAGGTACACCAGGTCGCGCCGTCCCATGACGCTGCTGCCGACCGCGAAGTCGGGCCGCCCGTCGCCGTTGAAGTCGCCGACGGTCAGCGAGTCGCCGAAGACCTGGTCGTTGCCGGTGCCCTGGTCCTTCCGCTTCCAGCTGCCGTCGCCCTGGTTGAGGTAGACGACCGGGCCGTAGCTCCGCCCCGAGCCGAGCACTCCGCCCTCCCCGCGCACCGCCGACAGGTTCAGCCGCGGCCCCTCGCCCAGGGCGAGGATGTCGGGGCGCGGATCGCGGTTCCAGTTGACGACCGTGACGGTCTTGGACGAGAAGGCCTTCGACTCGTCGGCGCCCTTGCCAGGCTCCAGGAAATCGAGCCCCTTGTCCCACCGCTTCATGAAGTGGCCCTTACCATCGCCGAGCAGCGCGGTGAAGCCCTTCAGATGCATCGCCAGCACCAGGTCGAGGTTGCCGTCGCCGTTCAGATCGGCCACCGCGACGTCGCCGTAGTCGTAGGGGAAGGGCGCGAACTGCGTCTCCTGCCAGCGCCGCCAGCCGCCCTTGCCGTCGCCGAGGAAGATCACCGGCGCGCTCAGCCCCTTGCGCGGCGGCGAGCTCACGATGTCGAGGTGGCCGTCGCCGTTCATGTCGGCGAGGACGAAGCCCTCGCGCCACTGCCCGGAGCTGGGGAGCCCCTTGCCGAAGTCGGCGAAGCGCAGCCGGTGGCTCTCGGGCGTGTCGACCTTGTAGGTGGCGGCGATCTTCGCCAGCTCCGCCGCGCTGGGCGGCTGGTTGACCGCCACCGACTGGCCCTCTCCGACCTGGTAGACCTTGAAGTAGAAGTACTTCGCGTCTTCCTTGGCGACGTCGATCGGGACGCCCCAGAGGGTCCGCACCGTGTGGTCGTCGATCCGCTTGTACTGGCCCTTGACCTTGGGCAGCTTCTCGAGGAAGTAGCGCCGCCCCTGGTCGTCCTTGAGCCACTTGCCGTCGGGAGGCTGGGGGTTGACGCCGGTCGGGCGGGTCTGCGGCACCGCGGCGCCGTACGGGTTCGGCGCGGGGGCGGCGGGGGTGGCGGTGGGCGCGGCGGCGGATGGGGCCGATGGGGCGGTTGCCGCGGACGGGGCGGCTGGCTGCGTGCCCTGGACCTGGGCGCCGGCCGGGTTCGCCGGCGCGAGCAGCAGCGCCGGCAGCGCCACCGCGGCAAGCCAGCCGAGAATGCCTGGCACCGCCCGCGGGAGCGAGCGAGAGTGTGGGTGCGAGAATCGTGTCACTGTGTTACCTCCGTGGGGGGAATCCGGCAAAGGGAGCCCCTTTGCATACGGAGATTCCGCTCACGGCGTCCAAGCGTCCAAGATTGTCAGATCTCGTCGACGAAGGCGACCTTGAGTCGCCGGAACAGCCAGAAGCCCACGCATAGTAGCACAGCGGCGATGATCGCGAGGCCGCCGGTCCCCGGCGCCAGCCGGAGCTGCCCGCTCAGGAAGGCCTGGCGATAGAGCACCACCAGCGGCGTCAAGGGGTTGAGCTCGATCCACGGCTGCCACCGCGCCGGCACCGCGCTCAGCGAATAGACGATCGGCGTCAGGTAGAACCAACCGGCGAACAGCATGCCGAGCAGCTGCGCCGTGTCGCGGAAGAACACCTGCACCGCGCCCAGCAGCAGGCCCAGGCCCAGCGTCAACAGCACCTGCAGCGGCAGGGCCACCAGCAGCACCGGCAGCCCTCCCCACGCGAGGTCGCCGAGCGCCGCCAGCACCACCAGGAAGACCGCCGCTGCGATCGCCTCGTGCAGCAGGGCGGCGAGCACCACCGCCACCACCAGGATCTCGGCCGGGAAGCGCAGCTTCTTGACCAGCACCGCGTTGTCGGTGATCGAGGTGGAGGACCGCAGGACCCCCTCCTGCACCGCGAACCACGGCAGCAGGCCGCTGAACAGGTAGGCCGAGAAGTGGCCGCCGGGATTGCCGGGGTCGACGACCCGGATCTTCAGCACCGTCGAGAAGACGAAGGTGAACAGTCCCAGCAGCCAGAGCGGCTGCATGAACGACCAGGCGAAGCCGAGGAGCGAGCCGGCGTAGCGGCCCTGGAAGTCGCGCTTGACCAGCTCGCGGAGCAGGAAGAGGTGGCGCCTCAAGTCGGGCTTCCCCCGAGGGGTCGACGGCAGCATCGCGGCATCTCGGGCCTCCCTGGCGCCGGCGGGACGGGAGCCGCGTCCCCGCCGGAGGCGGGCACTATACCGCCATCTATATAAGGATAGACTCCCTCTCCACGGCTCTCCTCGGCAGGCGGCTTGCCATGTCTCGATAGCGATTGACAGCCTCTCGACAGGGGCGTAGTATCCTTCAAAAGCATCGCCCTATGCCAGAGTGACATAGCGGCCAGACCAGAGAGTGACCAGGGACCAGGGCCATGGCAACTATCGAGAAGATCCGCCAAGTTCAGCTGGTCGGGCGCAAGATCCGCCAGCTGCGCAAGGAGCACAAGCTGACGCAGGTCGAGCTCTCGGCGCGGCTGGGCATTCAGCAATCCGACCTGTCACGCATGGAGCAGGGGGAGTACCGGGTCAGCCTGGACACCCTGTTCCGCATCCTTGCCGAGTTCAAGATGAGCATCGGCGAGTTCTTCGAAGGGGTGGCGCAGGAGTCCATCACCCCGCGCGACGTGCAGCTCGTCCAAGAGTTCAACTCCTTGCCGCGTGACGCTCAGCGGGAGGTCGAAGACTTCATCGCCTTCAAGCGCGTGCAGACGCGCAGCGAAGGCGCAGGCGATATGACCATGACCAAGGCAGCCGCGACTGCGGGAGCCGCCGCGGCTGCGGGAGCCGCCGGCGCAGTCAGGCCCAGCGGCCCGACCGGCGCCGCTGGCGTTTCTGGCGCTCACCGGTCCGGTCCTTCGCCGGGAAGCACGACGGCTGGCGGCAGGTAACGCGAGTCGAACCAGCACCGACCTTGCTGTCCGCGCCGGTCCTTGCCGGCGTGGTGGAGGGAGCAGGGATGAGTGAGTCGAGCCAGGGCGAGAGTCCTGAGGTCTTCGAGGAATTCCGCGAGCACTGGCAGAGGTCGATCGAGGTCGGGCATCTCGAAGAGGCCGAGGAGATCATCCAGCGCGCCCTGGCTTGGGCCCGCGAGCACGGCGACCCGCGGCGGATCGACAGCGTGGTATGCGCCCTGGCGGCGGTCGCCATCCACCTGGGGCGCGGCGACGGCGAGCTGCCGCGGTTGCGCGAGATCCTGCTGCGCAACGGCGACGCCGGCAACTGCCGGCTGGCGGCCTACAACATCGCCATCTATTACGAGTTCGCCCGCGACTACAAGAAGAGCCTGTTCTACGCCCGTATCGCCTGCGACCGGGCGCTGCAGCTGGGGCGAGCCGACTGGATCGGCTTCAGCCGGAACCAGATGGGCAACGCCCTGCTCGGCCAGAGCTTCATCGACCAGGCGTCCCACGAATACGAGACCGCGGTGCAGCTGATTCCCGATCCTGGAGTGTGGCGGGCGCGCATCCTGAACAACCTCGGCTACTGCCGCGTGCTGCAGAAGCGCTTCGCCGAAGGGTACACCTACCTCTACGAGAGCCTGCGGCTGCTGCGGCGCTTCTCGGCCGAGCGCTACCAGGTGCTGCCGCGGCTCGATCTCTGCTTCGCCCACCTCGAGACCGGGCGCTACGAGCACGCACGGCGGCAGGGCATCGCGGCCTTCGCGCTGGCCGAGAAGATGGGCGATGCGGAGGCGCTGAAGAACGCCCTCTACCTGCTCGGAGAGACGGCCAGCCTGGCCGGCGATCCCGAGCGGGCGAGCGGTTACTTCGGCCGCCTGCAGCGCGACTACTTCCCGGAGTCGCCGTACCTGACCGGGTTCCTGCTCGCGGTGGACGTCCGGAAGCTGGTCAATCTCCATGCTTGAGGTCGCGGCCATGCACAAGAAGATCAACGGCCTCGCAGTCATCGCCGTGGCAGCTCTCTGCCTGGCGCTTGCCGCGGCCTTCCCGGCCGCTTCCCGCGCCGATCACCTCGGCACGGCCCTGGGCGCCGACGGCCAGCTCTACGTCGTGACGGCCGGCCTCTACGGCACGCTCTTCCCGGGCTCGAACGCCTACGACCCCTCGACGCCGGTGCTGGCGCTCGACACGACGATGCCCGGCGCGGCGCCCCAGCGGCAGCTCGTGCAAGGCACCGCGGACGGCACCATCGAGAGCTCGCCGGCGCTGATCTACGAGGACGGCTCGAAGACGCTCTACGTCGTCTGGGTCTCCAACAGCCATTCCGTGAGCTCGGTGATCAAGCTCACGAGCTACTCCGGCAGCCCCGGTCAATGGTCGCCGGCGATCACCATCATCAGCAATCCCTACGCCTCGAAGACGCCGCCCCAGCTGGCGGTGACCCGCGACACCCACCAGGAGACGGACCCGGTCTCCGGCAACCCGGTGACGCGGCGCCGCACCGTGCTGCACATCGTCTGGTCCGAGGATTCGGCGAGCGGTCTGTACCAGGCCTACTACGCGCCGGTGATCTTCGAGGACGGCACCTGGATCGGCACCGTTCCGACGCCGACGCATCTCGACACCTTCGACGCCCTGGATCAGTCGGGCCAGACGGCGCCGGGGGCGGGTCCGGGGCCGTTCTCGTCGCCCCTGGCCGCCACCCCGACCGTTCAGCCCGGACGTGACACCAGCACCGTGGTGACCGGGTTCGCTTCCAACGCCTCCGGCATGGTCACCGCGGTCGAGGTCGACGTCCTGCCCGAGGAGCTGCGCATCCTCGCGGACACCTGCGCGGCGGCGGTCCTCGGCAACGGCGCCCAGTACTTCCCCGGCCAGCCCGCCGCCCTCGCCGCCCAGCTGCAGACGGTCATCCTGAGCAACGGCGGCGCCTTCCAGGCCGAGGCGCTGCAGGCGATCGCCAATGCGGCGCAGGGGCAGATCGCGGCCGGCGCGACGGACCTCCCGAGCATGGCCAACAAGATCCGCGCCACGATCGTCGACACCGGCGCGAAGTTCGCCATGCGCGGGCTGCGCATCGTCAGCTCCGGGCTCGGGATCGCGCCGCCGCAGCTCGTCGAGGTCCTGGTGCCGAACGCCGCGTCGCACTTCCTGCAGTTCCGGGTCACCTCCACCCGGCCGCTGCCGGTCGTCGGCGCCAACGCCCTGCAGCTGTTCCTGTCGCGGACTGGCCTCGACGCCCTCGCCGCCTGGACCAGCCCGAACGGCGGCAACGTCCTCTACACCAACACCCAGCCGGACGGGACCTGGAGCAGCGTCAAGCAGCTGCAGGTCTCTGGCACGCTCAACCTCCAGCAGGCCTACCAGGTGCTGGAGCAGCGGATGCAGTACTAGCCCGCATTTCTCATACCGCTTCTGCTGCGGCGCCGGAAACGGGCCTGTCTCCAGCGTTGCGCTCGGTCGGACTCTCTCGACGTACTTCTAGTACGCCTCGGTCGTCCGACCTTCGCGCGCCTTGGATCCAGGCCCGTTTGCGGCGCCTCGCGACGAACCGGCATGAGAAATGCGGGCTCTAGCCGTCGTAGGCGACAGTCAGCATCAGCCCTGGAAAACCTCCAGCGGTTGGGTCGCGGGCCGCGCGGGCAGCACCTGCCCGCCGGCTTCGCCCAGCCGCGCGGCGAGGGAGGCGCGGCGGTCCGCGGGACAGAGCACCGCGATGCAGCCGCCGCCGCCCGCGCCGCACGCCTTGCCTCCCCAGGCTCCCGCCGCCGCCGCCAGGTCGAGGAGCCGCTCGATGGCCGGGGTCGAGATGCCCGCCGCGAGCCGCCGCCGCAACCGCCATTCCTCGCCCATCGCCGCTCCGAGCCGCTCGAGGTCGCCCGCGGCCAGCGCGGCGGCGGCCTCGCCGGCAATCGCCGCGATCCCGGCGAGCAGCGCGGTGACCTCGGGCTCCGCGTCCAGGCGGCGGCGCACCACCTGCCAGTTCTGGCCCGCGGAGAAGTGGCTCTGCCCCGTGTAGACGACGAGCAGGCTGGCCGCCAGCGCCTCGGCGTCGATCTCGAGGCGGCGCACCGTCTCGCCCCCCGGCTGGTGGCGGATCTCGAGGGCGCCGCCGAGCAACGCGGCGTAATGGTCCTGGATGCCGGTCGGCAGACCCATCAGGCGGGCCTCCAGGTCCCTGGCCATGGCGACGCGCCGGACCGCGGGGGAGCGCGGCAGATCGAAGGCCTCCTCCGCCGCGGCGATCAGCGCCACGACCATGGCCGACGAGGCGCCCAGCCCGCCGCCGCGCGGCGAGCCGCTGCGCAGCGTGGCGGCGAGCGGCGGCAGCGCGAGCGTGTCGGCGACCAGGCCGACCAGCGCCCCCTCGGGCTCCGCCACCAGCTCGCGCGGCGCCGCGGCCTCGACCGTCAGCTCACCCTGGCGAACGGAGTAGCGATCGCGCGCGGGCGCGACGCTGGCCTCCACCGCGACGTCGATCGCGACGTTGACGGTCACCGCCGCGGGGTGCAGCAACCCGAGGGGCCAGATGTCCAGGGTGCCGCCGGCCAGATCGACCCGGCACCAGGCGCGCGCGGTGGCCAGGGTGGACAGGCCTGGTGCCTCGTGGCGCTAGCGGGCTGCCATGGCCGCCGGCGCCGCGGAGCGGCCTCGGGGCGGCGCGCTCCGGCGGATCAGGATGCTGCCGGCGCCGTGGTCACCGGCCGTGGCCACGCCGGCGAGCAGGGTCTCGGAGCGCGTCCCCGGCGTCCTGAGGAGGGCCGGCACGACTCCCTGCGCCAGGCCCGAGCGCACGGCGTCACGCCAGGAATCGAACGCCGCCAGCTGCGTCCGCGGGATGGGCTGGTCGCGCACGGCCCCCAGGGTCAGCGGGTCGATCCAGCTGCCCCGGTGCTGGACGCGGTAGTCCAGGTGCGGCCCGGTGGCGAGGCCGGTGGCGCCGGTGTAGGCGATGGTGTCGCCCTGCCGCACGCGCGCCCCGGGGTGGATGCCGCGCGCGAACCGCGACAGGTGCAGGTAGGCGGTGACGTAGTCGGGACCGTGCTGCACCTTCACCACGTTGCCGCCGCCGCCGTCCCAGCCGGCGAAGACCACCGTTCCGCTCGCCGTCACCTCGACCGGCGTGCCCACCGGCGCGCTGAGGTCGACGCCGTTGTGGGGGCGGATCTCGTCGAGCACGGGGTGGAGGCGGTGCGCGGAGAAGGACGACGTCACGTGGGTGAAGCGCAGCGGCGAGCGCAGGAACATCTTCTGCAGCGGCTGCCCCGAGCCATCGTAGAAGACCGTCCCGTCGCCGAAGTGGTAGGCCTCGTACGTCCTCCCCCGGTTCTCGTAGACCAGCGCCAGGAGCTTGCCCACCGCATGATCCTTGCCGTCGAGCTGCACCGCTTCGTAGATCGCCTTGAAGTTGTCGCCGCGCCGCAGGTCGCGGGCGAAGTCGAGGTCCCATTGCAGGGCTTCGGCCATGAGGACGGCCAGCCCGGCGGGACCGCCCGCCCGCTGCACGGCCGCCTCCAGCCGCACCGCCCCGTCGAGGATGCCCTGGATGGCGCGCACCTCGGTCGAGCGCCGGAAGGGCAGCCAGTCGAGGCGCCACTGGCCGTCCGGGCCGCGGTTCATCTCCACCCGGCCGTCGCCCTCCAGGGTCAGGTCCAGCGCCGCCAGGGTCGAATCGGGGTTCCAGAAGGCCGCGTAGCGGTTGCCGGCCTTGAGTCTGCGGAGCGACACCCGCGCGGCCAGCGCGCCGGTGACCTGGTGCGCCTCCTCGCCGCTGAAGCCGAGGCCCAGGAGAATCCTGGCGAGGGTCTCGCCGCGCGCCAGCGTGTACTGGACCGGCACGCGCGCCGTGGCGATGTGGGCGCTGCATTCGCTCGGCAGCACCGCCAGCGGGCTGTAGCGGACGATCGGCCCGATGGCAAGCGCCAGCGGTTGGCGGTTGTGAGCTTCGAGCTCACGGGTGCTCAGCAGGAGGGCTGCGGCGAGGGATACGAGACCGAGCGGGACAGCCAGGCGAATGAGGCGCGGCACCAGCGAAGACCTGCTTACTGACTGCATTACACACAGACCTCCCCAACGGACTACTGCCTACCAGCTTGCGATGTCTGCCTGCGAAAGGCAGGCGGATACTAGCACACGGGCTTTAGCGCAAGGCGGGATTGAGATTGGCTAGGGCAAGGGTCTCCTCCTCTCGGCCCTCTGGCCCTGGCCTTGGAGGGGTTCGCCTTGGAGGGGGGCGAGGCACACCCCTGCGGCGGTGGAGGCGAGGGGCGCGGCCGAGGCAGGGGCGTTCCCCCCGCCTCCGGCCCCTTGGGGCGAGGCGCCGCATTCCACCACCCCCCATCTACCACCCAAGCGCCTCGCCCCAAGGGGCCGGAGGGGGCGAGGCACACCCCTGCGGCGGTGGAGGCGAGGGCGAACCCCTCCAAGGCCAAGGCCAGGGGGCAGGGATGGGTGAGTGGAGCGGTCAGTGCAGCAGATCGGTCAGCAGGCGGTCGGGGTCGTCGGAGAGCTTGCCGTGATAGACGGTCTTGCCTTCCTTGAGGACCAGGAGGCCGGGGAGGGTGGCGATGGCGTACTTCTTCGAGAAGACGCCGTCGCTGTCGAGGAAGACCGGGACTCCCAGCGACCTGCCGGCGAGGAAGGCCTCGATGGCGGGGCGGTCCTCCTCGAAGTCGACGGTCACCACCCTGGCGCGCGCGCCCCAGCGGCCGGCGAGCGTCTTGACGCGCTCGACGATGTCGTGCGAGCGCGGCGACCAGGAGGCCCAGACGACTACGATGACCGTTCCCTGTGCGAGCTCGGCGTCGCCGAGGCGCTCGCTGCCGAGGCCGACCAGGTGGATCTCCTGGGCGGAGGCGGGGCGGGCGCCGCCGGGTGGGAACGCGAACAGGGACGCGGCGATCAAGGCGGCCGCGGTCAGGGCCCGCGAGGACGAGCTCGACGATCTCGATCTCCGGGGCGGCGGTGGCGGCGTCCGGTCGGCCGGCTTCATGGGCGATCGATGCGGAGGCGGCGGGCGGTACGGGCGATGCGGAGGCGGTATGCTCAGATGGGGGGGATGGGATTGCGGCGGTGCGGCAGGTTGGTGAGGATGCGGAGGCGCAGGTCCTGGGACGCCGTGCAGCGCACGCATCGCTCGCGAACCAACCAGAGGAGCTTGCGGGTGTAGTCCATCCTCCTCGCGCAGCCCGGGCACCCAGCGACGTGGTCCCGGAAAGGGGTCAGGAGGTGCGTGTCCATCTCGTTGTCGACGAAGAGGAACAACGTCTCGCTGACCTCTTTGCAGTCCATCATCGTCCTCCCGGGAGCCCAACCGCGACCCACCTGCTCGCTGCGTTAATCAACCCCCTCCGGACCGAGCTTATTTCCGCGCGGGCATGTCTCCAAGAGCAGGTCGGTCGATCGGGATCGTCGGGATGGGGTCGGGGCCAAGGAGATGGTCGGATCGTGGGGATGGTTCGGACGGTGGGGACGGTCGCGAGGCCGGCCGCCGCGCGCCCGTCGCCACTCACTTGGCGCGGGCCAGCCCCTTGCTGCGCATCTTGAGCGGCTCGCGCTCGCGCAGGTAGCCGTGCTCGCGCGCAAACTCCAGCATCGAAGCCTCCATCAGCCGGCGGCCGCGGTACAGCCGGCTCATCACGGTGCCCACGGGCACCTCGAGGATGTCGGCGATCTCCTTGTAGGAGAAACCTTCCAGGTCGGCCAGCAGCACCACCATGCGATAGTCGGGAGGCAGCTTGTCGATGGCCTTCTGCACGTCCTCGTCGAGGACGTTCTCCAACAGCTCCTGCTCAGGGTTCTTGATCTGCCGCGCCGCGTCCTCGCTCACCTGGGTCTCGAAGGACTCCTCGATGTCCGCGAAATCGCTGAGGGTCGGGGTCTGCTGCTTCTTGCGGTAGTTGTTGATGAAGGTGTTCTTCATGATCTTGAACAACCACGCCTTGAAGTTCGTCCCCTCCTCGAACTTGTCGTAGTAGCGGTAGGCCTTGAGGTACGTTTCCTGCACCAGGTCCTCGGCGTCCTCGGCGTTGCGGGTCATCCGATACGCCGTATTGTAGAGCGCGTCCACGAACGGCATCGCCGCCGCCTCGAAGTCCCACCCTTTCTGGTGGTTAGCGCCTGCTTTGGGCATTCTTACCCCTTTCACCATGACAACCCCGTGAGTCGATTACGCATAGGTGATGCCAGTCGAGTCACGACGCCTCGCCGCCTCCTCCATGCATCTCTCATCCACTTACTACGCCGCGAGCAGGGGTTACGTTGCGCCGGGCGGGCGCCCATCGGCACCGCGGGCCGGAAGCCGCCGGAGGCTCCCGCGAGGCGCCGATTCGGCACGACAGTGCCATCACGCTGTCGCCCGGCTGTCCGGGGGCCTCGCCCCGGCCGCCGGCGATCCTTCTCTCGATGAGTGACCTTGCTGCTCGCCCGGGTTCATTGTAACCGATTCCACCTTACAGTGTAAAGTGCCCGCAAGGAGCCGCCGCGGGACGGCTGCGGCTCCGCCTGTCGCCAGTCGCGGCATCCCGGCTGGGAGGCGCGCCGGGCGGCCGGTGCTATCCTCCCGCCATGGCAGAGCGCGACAAGGCGTCGGGGATGAAGTCCGCCTACGAGCTGGCGCTCGAGCGGCTCGAGAGCCAGGGAATCGAGCGGCCGCGGCAGGACAGCATGAGCGAGGAGACGCGCCAGCGGCTGAACGACGTCCGGCAGCAGGCCGCGGCGAAGCTCGCCGAGCTCGAGATCCTGCACCTGAATCGCCTGAAGACCCTCTACGACCCGGAGAAGCGCCGCGAGGAGGAAGAAGAGTACGTCCGCGAGCGGCGCCGCATCGAGAGCGACCGGGACCGGAAAGTCGAAAAGCTCCGCGCGGGAACCTAACCTGCAGCTTCCGGCAGGCGGAAGACCTCGCCGAAGCGCTGGACGGCGGCGCTGCTGCCGCAGACGTAGACGGTGTCGTCCGGCTGGAAGCGGAAGTCCGGACCGAGATCGACCAGGACGTCGTCGCCGCGCTCGACGGCCACCACCGAGCAGCCGGTGCGGCCGCGGATGCGCAGCTCGGAGGGATGGCGGCCGGCGAGGGGCTGGGCGGCGAGCTTCCTCACCTTCAGCTGGGGATCGACGGCGAAAGCCTCCTGGCCCAGCAGCTTCTTGGCCAGCATCTGGCCGGAGATCTGGCTGATCGAGAGCGCGAAGTAGGCGCCGGCGCGGTGAATGCGGTCGACGTTGTCGGCCTGGTTGACCCGGGCGATGACCGGCACCTCGGGCGCCAGGTCCTTCAAGATCACGGTCGCGAAGAGAGTGGCGCTGTCGGTGTCGAGGGCGAGCACCACGGCCTGCGCGTCGCGCACCCCGGCGGCCTCGAGGACCTGCAGCTCGAGCACGTTGCCGGTGACGTCGACGCCCTCGAGGCCTTGGGCGCCCTCGGGGGTTTCAGCGCCAGGGGCGCCGGCGGCCCGCGGCGGCTGGCGCTCGATGACCCGGACCTCCTCGCCGACCGTGCGCAGCAGCTCGACCACCTTGCGTCCCACCTCGCCGTAGCCGCCCACCACGAAATGGCCGTGCCGGCGCCGCAGGACGTCGCCGGCGCCGGCGAGCTCGCTCAGCTTCTCGATGCTGTCGTGGCTGCCCACCGCGACCAGGATGCCGCCCGGCTCGAGGCGCCAGCCGCCGTCCGTGGGCACCGTCAGCTCGCCGCCGCGCCATTGGCCGATGACCGTCGCGCCGGTGCGCGCGCCGATCTCGGCCGCCTCGAGGGTCATGCCGGCCAGCGCGCTCTGGTCGGTCACCTTCACCTCGGCCACCAGCAGCTTGCGGCCGAGCTGCTGGACCCCGGCGAGGCGGGGGCTGATGCGCGCCGAGGCCCGCGCCGCCAGCGCCGCCGCCAGGATGTGCCGCGGCGTGAACACCGCCGTGGCGCCCGCCAGCATCATCGGGCGGCGGTGGTAGGGATCCTCCACCAGCGCCAGCAGCGGCCCGCCGTACCCGAGCTGCCGCGCCTCGAGGATGACCGCGGCGTTCTCGTCGTCGCTGCCGTTGACGATCAGCGCCCGCGCCCGGTCGAGGCGGGCCGACGCCAGCGCGCCGTCGGCCTGGCCGCGGTGCACGACGTGCAGGCCGGCCTCGTGCAGGCGGCGCGCCGCCGTCTCGTCGGGCTCGAGCACCAGCGTCGGCACCCGGGCCGCGGCCAGCTCCGAGATCAGCGTCTCGACCGCCGGGCCGTAACGGTAGATCACGGCGTGCTGTGTCATGTCGCGCGGGATCTCCTGCGGCAGGCGCACCTCGAAGCGCTCCTCGAGGAAGGGGATGAAGAAGATCGGGAAGATCAGGTAGACCATGAACAGCCCGAGGAACTGCACCACCGTGACGTAGACCACCATCGCCGGATGGAGCCACTGGTGGTCGCGGCCGTAGCCGGTGGTGGTGAGCGTCGAAGCCGCCCAGAGCACGCTCTCCCAGAATCCGCGGCGCTGGCCCTCGAGGGCGGCCATCCCCACCTGGTACAGCAGCGCCAGCAGCAGCACCAGCACCGGCACCGCGGCAAGCAGCAGCAGCAAGCGTCGGCGGGAGCGGGACATGCGGTCGGCCCGTGGCGGCTAGTACGGCATGTCCTCTTCGTCGAGGCCGAAGTAATGACCGAGCTCGTGGACGACCGTGTCGCGGACCTCGCGGATCACCTCGCGCCGGTTGCGGCAGTAGCGCAGGATGGGGCCGCGGTAGATGGCGATGCGGTCTGGAAGCGCCGAGGTCGCGCCGGCGCCGCGCTCGGGGAGGGGCACGCCCTGGTAGAGACCGAACAGCTCCTCGTCCTCGTCCATCTCCAGGGCGTCGAGGTCGTCCGGGTCGGGCTCTTCCTCGATCACCACCGCGACGTTCTCGAGCAGCTCGGCGAAGTCCTCCGGCAGCCCGTCCAGGGCGCGCGCGACCAGCTGCTCGAACTCCTCCGGCGGCACCCGCATGGCTCAAGCTTACGCCAGAGCGTGGAGTGGGTCAGTTCCTCGCGGCACCTCCCTCCTGCCTCGCTTTGGGCGAGGCCCCCGAAGTCCGAGGTCGGATCCCTTCAAGTCCTCGCCCAAAGCGAGGCAGGAGGGAGATGCCGCGAGGAAGGAACTGACCCATTCCCGGAGGCTGTACACTCGCCGCATGCCGGTGCGTCTCGACAAGTGGCTGCAGGTGGCGCGGATGTTCAAGACCCGCACCCAGGCCACGCACGCCTGCGACCTGGGCCGGGTGCGGGTCAACGGCCAGCCGGCCAAGCCGCACCGCGCGCTGGCGATCGGCGATCGCGTCGAGCTGCAGCAGGGCGACTGGGAACGGGTGCTGACCGTGCGCGAGCTCCGCGACCGGCCGGTGCCGAAAGCCGAGGCCGCCGCCCTCTACGACGACCAGAGCCCGCCGCGGCCGCCGCCCGACCCCATGCGGCGGCTCCTCTCCCGGCCGCCCTCCCTCCGCCCCCCGGGCATGGGCCGGCCGACCAAGAAAGAGCGCCGCGACATCGACCGCTGGGAATCCGACGAAGGCGAGGAGAAAAGCCGGGAGAGATGAAGGCAGCTGAAGGGATGGGTGCCGCCCCGAGGCACTAGTCGCCGAGGAACTCGCCGATCGGCGCCAGCGCCTCGATGTGGTCACAGAAGATCTTGCAGACCACGAGGATGGGGACGGCTAGGATGGCCCCGACGATCCCCCACAGCCAGCCCCAGAAGGTCAAGCCGACGAAGAGCATCACCGGGTTGAGGGTGAGACGCTTGCCCAGGACCATCGGCGTGACCAGGTAGGCCTCGAGCACGTTGAGCACCAGGAACAGGCCGGCCGGCAGCAGCATGCGCGGCACCGTGTCGAAGGTCAGCAGGCCGATCAGGACGAACACCCCGTAGTTGATGGCCGGACCCAGGTACGGGACGAAGTTGGTGCACGCCACCATGGCTCCCCAGAGCAGCGGGGTCGGCACCCCGATCAGCGTGAAGCAGATCGCCACCGCCGCCCCGAGGCCCAGGTTGATCGTGGTCACCGTGCCCAGGTAGCTGGAGATGTCCCTCTCCACCTGGCGGGCGATGTCCACCGCCCGCCGCCGGTCCTCGAGGCGCGGCAGCACCCGGATCAGCTTGCGCAGGAAGAGATCGCCCGAGGCCAGCAGGAAGTACAGCAGGATGAGCATCACCACCGCATCGGTGACCAGGTCGGTGGCCCGGCTGAACAGCCGCTCGCGCAACGTCGGGGTCGACTGCACCGCCACCGACACCGCCGGGGGCCGCTGGCCGGGGTTCGCGCTCACCTCGGCGATCCTCTCGACCTGCTCGGTCGCCCGCCCCAGCTTCTGCACCGACCGCCGGAGGTCGCGCAGCTTCACCTCGGCGGCGCGCAGGCTCTGCGGCGCCCGCTGGATCCAATCGAAGGCGGGCGCGGACAGCTGGAAGATGCCGAAGCCGACGCCGCCGAGCACGGTCAGCAGCACGAGCCCGGCGCCCAGCGGCTCGGGGATGCGCAGCCGCTTGAGGCCGCGCACGACCGGCGACAGCAGCAGCGACAGCAGGCCCGCGAGGACCAGGGGCAGCAGCAGCGAACGGCAGAAGTAGAGGGTGTAGAAACAGGCCAGGACGAAGAGCCCGGTCACGGCCACCGCGGGGAAGCGGCGCGGGCTGCTCACCGAGGCCGCCAGCTTGTGGATGTCCGGGCGCGGCAGCTCCTCGCCCGGATGGTGACCCGGGCGGCGGGGCTCGCCTTGCTCGAGGCGATCGAGGTGCTCGACGGGATCGGGTTGCATGCGGGAAGAATGCGGCATGGGGGCCCTGGGCGCTACCCGGAGAGATCGCCACGCTGCTGCGCCCCGGACCCCAAAAACCACGGAAGCAATCGCGATGCCATCGCCGCCGTCAGCCGAAGAGATGCAGCTGCGCGGCCTGCCCGTGCACCAGGTTCGAGGCGGTGACCCCGAGCAGGCGGACCGGGCGGCTCAACGCCTCGGTCCGCAGCACCAGCTCCAGGGCGCACACGGCGATGCCGCGGCCGTCGCGCACCGGGGCGGCGAGGGTGCGCGAACGGGTGATGGTGGTGAAGTCGCCGTAGCGCACCTTGATCGTCACCGTGCAGCAGGCCAGGTCGCGGCTGGCGAGCGCCGCGGCCACCTCCGCGGCCATGCGCTCGAGCTCGGGCTCGATCGCCTCGCGGCCCGCCAGGTCGCGGCCGTAGGTGTTCTCGGTCCCCAGGCTCTTGCGTTCGCTGTGGGTCTCGACCGGGCGCTCGTCGATGCCGCGGGCGAACTCGAAGAGGGTGCGGCCGTGCTTGCCGAAGCGCTCGACCAGCACCTCGAGCGCCTGCCGGCGCAGGTCGGCCACCGTCTCGACCCCCAGCTCGCCCAGCACCCGCTCGGTGGCCGGTCCGACGCCGTGCAGCCGCCGCACCGGCAGCGGATCCAGGAATGCCTGCACCCGCCGCGGCGGCACGACCGTCAGGCCGTCGGGCTTCTGGAAATCGGAGGCGATCTTGGCGATCAGCCGGTTCGGGCCGACGCCGACGCTCACCGTCAGCCGCCGCTCCTCCGCCACCCGGCTGCGGATCTCCCGCGCCAGGCCGGTGGCGCTGCCGAACCGCTCCAGGTGGCCGGTGACGTCGAGGTAGGCCTCGTCGATCGACACCGCCTGGACGAGCGGCGTGTACTCGCGGTAGATGGCGAAGATCTTCTCCGATTCCTGGTGGTAGCGGCGGAAGTCCGGCGGCACGAAGACCACCGCGGCGCAGAGGCGCCGGGCGTGCGCGGAGGGCATCGCCGAGTGGATGCCGAAGCGCCGGGCCTCGTAGCTGGCGGCGGCGACCACCCCGCGCGACTCTGGCCGGCCGCCGATCACCACCGGCTTGCCGGCCAGCGACGGATCGTCGCGCACGTGCACCGCGGCGTAGAAGCAATCCATGTCGCAGTGGAGAATGCGGCGATCCGCCCCCACGACTCCCGCTCCCACGGCGCCTGGCTCCCCTTGCTCCATACCTCGAAGGGCGAGGCCACGGTCTCCTACCCGCCGCCGCCGCCGCCCCCGCCGGCGTGGATGCCGCCCTCAGTCATCGACCAGGGGTCCAGCGCCTCCTCGAGCTCGGCCTCGGGGAGCACTTGCTTCTCGCGGCAGAGCTCGCGCACCGTGCGGCCGGTCCGCATCGACTCCTTGGCGATCTCGGCGGCGGCGTCGTAGCCGATCTTGGGCACCAGGGCGGTCACCATGGCGAGCGAGCGCTCGACCAGCTCTGCGCAACGCTCGCGGTTGGCGACGATCCCGGCGACGCAGCGGTCGGCGAGCAGGCGCGAGGAAGCTGCCAGGATCTCGATCGACTGCAGCAGGTTGTAGGCGATCACCGGCATCATGACGTTGAGCTCGAGGTTGCCGCCCATGCCTGCGATCGTGATCGTGGCGTCGTTGCCCACCACCTGCGCCGCCACCATCAGCACCGATTCCGGGATCACCGGGTTGACCTTGCCCGGCATGATCGAGCTGCCGGGCTGGAGGCTCGGGATGGCGATCTCGCCGATGCCGCAGCGCGGACCGGAGGCCAGCCAGCGGATGTCGTTGGCGATCTTGCTCAGCGAGGCGGCGATGGTCTTGAGGGCGCCCGAGGTCTCGACCGCGGCGTCCTTGCCGCCCATCGCCTCGAAGCGGTTGGCCGCCGCCACGAGGGGGAAGCCCGTGCGCTCCGCCAGCCGGGCGATCACCCGCGGCGCGAACTCGGGCGGGGCGTTGAGGCCGGTGCCGACGGCGGTGCCGCCCAGCGGCACCTCGGCCAATCGCGGCAGCGCCGCCGCCAGGCGGGCCAGGCCGAGCCGGGCCTGCCGCGCGTAGCCGCCGAACTCCTGGCCGAGCCGCACCGGCACCGCGTCCTGCAGGTGGGTGCGCCCGATCTTGACCACCTCGTCGAGCGCCTCCGCCTGGCGCTCGAGCGCGACGGCCAACCGCTCCAGCGCCGGCTCGAGGTCCTCGCGCACCGCCGCATAGGCCGCAACGTGCAGGGCGGTCGGGATGACGTCGTTGCTCGACTGGCTGGCGTTGACGTGGTCGTTCGGGTGGACCCGCTTGCTGCCGCGTGGCGCGCCCAGCAGCTCGGCGGCGCGGTTGGCGATCACCTCGTTGGCGTTCATGTTGGTCGAGGTCGCCGAGCCGGTCTGGAAGATGTCCAGGGGGAAGTGATCGTCGTGCCGGCCCGCCGCGACCTCCTCCGCCGCCCGGCCGATCGCCGACGCCAGCTCCCCGGGCACCAATCCGAGCTCGCCATTCACCGCCGCCGCCTCACGCTTGATCGCCCCGAGCGCCGCAATGAACCGCCGCGGGAACCGCAGCCCCGACACCGGGAAATTCCGCCGCGCCCGCTCCGTCTGAGCCCCATAGTAAGCGCCCGCCGGCACCTCCACCTCGCCAAGGCTGTCCTTCTCGATCCGCGTCTCCGCCATGCTCTCCTCCTCCCACCCTCGTCGCCAACCCAGTGGACGAGGCCCGATGAGGAGGATACCCGAGAGAGTGCGGCCGAGGTCAGTCGCCGGAGAGATCGTCAGCCGGAGGGGAAGGAGGAGGGCCGCGGGCGGCGGATCTCCCTCTGGCCCCCTTTGGGCGAGGCACCGCAGTCCGACCACCCTCAGGCATCACCCTCGCCCAATGGGGGCCAGAGGGAGATCCGCCGCCTGCGGCCCGGCCGGAAGGGCTCCCCGTAGGCCCCCGGAGGCGTCCTGGTATCCTCGGGCGGTGCTGCTGCGGCTGTACATGATCGCGAGCGCGCTCTTGCTGATGGCGAGCGGGGCGCGGCGGCGGCAGTTGAGGGACGGGGACGTATCGCTGGTCTACTACGTCCTCGAGCCGAGGCGCTGGGGAAGGCCACGGCGGCGGGGCGCTCGCTCCGCCGAGCCTTGGATCCTGCTGCATGGGCTCGGGTCGGTGGCCGCCAGCTGGGGCAGGGCGCTATACGTGCTGCGGCGGGATTGCCGGCTGGTGGTGCCCGAGCTGTCGGCGCTTGGCGGCACCCGGGCGCCGGGAGGCTGGCTTGGCCTGGAGCTGGGAGCGCGGCTGTTGGCGCGGCTGATCGAGGAGGAGCTGGGCGGCGGGCCGGCGACCGTGGCCGGGCTGAGCATGGGCGCGTGGATGGCCATGCGCCTCGCCCAGACGCGCCCGGAGCTGATCGCCAGGCTGGTGCTGATCGACGCCGCGGGCTACCGCGACCAGGACTGGGACCGCATCGGCAAGCTGGTCAAGGTGCAGGACCTGGCGGGCGTCGATCGCCTCTACGGCGCCATGTTCCACAGGGCGCCCTGGGTGATGCGCCGCTCGCGCCGCACCTTCCTGCAGGCCTACACCTCGCCGCCCGTGCGCAACCTCCTGGCTTCCCTCGACGAGCCCGACACCTACCGCCGTCGCGACCTGGCGCGGCTGACCATGCCGGTGGCGTTGATCTGGGGGGAGCGCGACGGGCTCTTCAGCCTGGAAACCGCGCGGGCGATGGCGGCGGCGATCCCCCGCTCCCGCCTCTACGTGCTGCGCGACTGCGGCCACGCTGTCCATCTCGAGTGCCCGCGCGACCTGGCGGCCACCCTACAGCGGGTCCGGCGCGAGCTGCCGGTGGCGGCCGCCCCGGACGCGGGCGCGACGCGCCCCGCCGCCGCCGACCCGGCCCCGCACCCTTCGGCCGGGGCGGGCTGACAGGGCGGCGGCGCGCTCAGGGCGCCGGGTAGGGACCCGGCGGCCTTCAGTCGGTCAGTACTCCTCGAGCTCTTCGGGCGGGAGGAACTGCTCGGGGTCGTCGTTGCCGCAGGAGAGGCAGAGCACCTCCGAGATCTTGCCGTCCTCCCACTCGAACTGGTAGCAGGGCGTCTCGCATTCGAGGCAGACCACGTACTCCGGGCAGGCCATGCTGCACCTCCAGATCCTATCGGCGCGAGTCTATCTTCCCTCCCCTTCTCGTACTTGCACCTCTTCCTGCGATGGCCAAAGAGATAGACCTGATACTCTTACACTAAGATCTATCCAAATGGGGCTTGACAAGATTTTAGTGCTGGGCTATCATTTCTGTGAAGATGAGCGAGGATGACTAAAGGCTCGCTCCCATCACAGCCCCAAGGAGGACTGAATCCATGAGCAACCACGTGACCCGCTGGAACCCTTCGCAGGCGGTAGTCGCCCAGCCGCTTTTCCGCCTCTTCGACACCTTCTTCAACGATGCCGGCGAAGACCTCGCCACCCGCACCTGGACGCCGCCGGTGGACATCCAGGAGACCGACGACGCGTATCGCATCCACGCGGAGCTGCCGGGTATGACCAAGGACGACATCCAGATCACCCTGGAGAACAACGTCCTGCGCCTGTCGGGCGAGCGCAAGTTCGAGAAGGACACCAAGCAGGAGAACTATCACCGCATCGAGCGCACCTACGGCACCTTCTCGCGCTCCTTCGCGCTGCCGACCCAGGTGAGCTCCGACAAGGTCGAGGCCAAGTTCGAGAACGGCGTGCTGTCGATCGTGGTGCCGAAGGCCGAGCAGGCCAAGCCGCGCCGCATCGTCATCGGCTGAGCGGAGCCCCTCGGCACCGCCGGCGCCGCCGCTTCCGCTCCGCGCCAGCCGTAGGCGACGGCCGCTCCAGCTCCACCGCGCAGAGGCGCGCACGAGGGTGTAGAGATTCGACCCGCCTCCCGCCGCATCGATGACGGGGGGCGGGTCTTTCTGTGTTCAGGACCAGGTCAAGAGATCGGCGACGGCTTGAGCGCCGGCCGCGGCGCCGGCTCGAGCACCGCCACCGCCGGCAGCTCGACCCTCACCGCCGTGCCCACGCCGCGAGCGCTCTTGACGCTCACCGCGCCGCCGTGGGCGCGGGCGATGCGCTGCACGATCGCCAGCCCCAGCCCGGTGCCCCCCTTGCGCGTCGAATAGAAGAGGTCGAAGATCTTGGACTCCTGTCCCGGGGGGATGCCGATGCCGTTGTCCATCAGCTCGAGCACCACCGCTGAGCCCCGGCGGTAGGCGGTGAGCGTCAGCACCGGCGGGCGGCCCGCTTCCTCCGCGGCCGCCAGCGCGTTCTGCGCCAGGTTCATCAACAGCTGGTCGATCTGCCCGGAGTCGATCCGCACCCGCGCGGCGTTGCTGCGGTCTTCCACCACCACCTGCGCTCCCCGCTTCTCGATCTCGCCGGCCAGCACCTCGCGCAGCCTCTCGAGCGGCCGCACCGCCGGCGTCTCCTCGAGCTCCAGCGGGCGGGGCTTGGCGTAGGCCAGGAAGTCCGTCGCCAGGCGCTCGAGCCGGTCGATCTCGGAGCGGGTGATCGACAGCAGGCGCCGGCCGGTGGGCATGGTGCCGGGCACCTGCTCGGCGATCTCCTCCTCGAGCATCTGCATGTTCAGGTTGAGCGAGTTGAGCGGGCTGCGGATCTCGTGCGCCAGCCCCGAGGCGAGCGTACCGATGTAGGCCATGCGCTCGGCCTCGGCGGCCTGCAGCTCGAGCCGGCGGGCGCGCCGCAGCAGCATCCAGACCGCGGTGTAGGCGCCGGCCAGCAGCGCCAGCGAGGCCACCCCCACCAGCGTCGCCTGCCGGATCAGCTCGCCGCGCAGCACCTCGACGCGCTTCGACAGCTCGCCGGCGCTGATGCCGATCTGCAGCGACCCCAGGTCGCCGATCGGCACCTCGATGTTCGGGATACTCATCGCCGAGGACTTCTCGTAGGTCTTCCTCTCGACGTGCGACGGCGGCGGGGACAACTCGGTCGCGTGCGGCGGCAGCTCCGGCGCGCGTGCGCCGACCGGCGGCCGCGGCCCGACCGGGAAGCTGCCGCGGCTGTGGTTCTCGAAGACCAGCACGCCGTAGCGGTCGCGGATCTCGATGGTGCGCACGAAGTCGCGGTGGCGCAGGATCGAGTCGATGTAGGTCTGCGTCTCCTGCTCGACCGCCACCGCGGTGAACAGATCCTTGCCCTGGCGGTCCGCCTGGCGGGCGATCTGCTTGGCCAGGCTCTCGGCCTCGGCGCGGGTCTCGAGCAGGACGCGCTCGACCTCGCGTTGCGACAGCGAGCGGAAGATCAGCCAGCCGAACAGCGCGATCACCGCGAGCAGCAGCACCACGAACACCAGCGAGGCGGCGAGCAGCTGGCGAGAGAGGTGGGTCTTGACGGCTCTTGCCCGGCTGGCCATGGCTCTTCGAGGATAACATTCGCCGTTTTGACTTGTTTGACCCTCACCGCCCCCAGCGGTTAGCATGCCGCCGGAACCCCGTCATGCGCCTGCCCTCCGCCCGTCCGAGCCGGCTCTCCGCGCGGCTCGTGCTCCTGCTGCCGCTCTGGATGGCGGCGGCGCTTGGCGCCGGCGGCTGCGGCGGCGGCCGCCATGGCGGTGCCCCGGAGCGTCCTCCGCGGGGTCGGGAGCATGGCGGCGCGCGGGCCGGCGCCGACGGCGCTCCGGGCACGAGCGCGGCCACGCCCCGCCGCGGCGGCACCATCGTGACCGGCTGGACCGGCGAGCCCCTCGCCGTCAACGAGCTGATCGTGCCGGCCACCAACCCGCAGCAGGAGATGATCATCCAGCTCTTCGCCCGGCTGCTGCGGGAGGAGCCCGACTTCGAGCGGCATCCGGCGACCTTCTCCCCCGCGCTGGCGCGCTCCTACGAGTGGTCGGCGGACCACAAGACGATCACCCTACACCTGCGCGAGAACGCCCGCTGGAGCGACGGCGTGCCTGTCACGGCCGACGACGTGCGCTGGACCTGGCAGGCGCAGGTGAGCCCGGAGGTCGCCTGGGAGTCCTCCTACATGAAGGATGAGATCGCCGACGTCGAGGCGGTCGATCCCCACACCGTCCGCGTGCGCTTCAAGCGGGTCTACGCCAAGCAGCTGTTCGACCTCAACGAGGGCGGCATCATGCCGCGCCACGCCTGGGGACAGATCCCGTTCTCGCGCTGGCGCCAGAGCGGCGACTGGTTCAAGCAGCACCTGGTCGTGGACGGGCCGTTCACCCTCGGGGCGTGGCGGCGCCAGCAGGAGGTCGTGCTGGTCCGCAACCCGAGCTTCTACGATCCCGACCGGCCGCGCCTCGACCGGGTGGTGATGCGGATCATCCCGGACCAGGCCAGCATCCTCACCCAGCTCGACAGCGGCGACCTCGACTTCACCGCGGCCCTCTCGCCTCACGACGCCCCGCGCGTGACCGCCAACCCGCGGCTGCGGGTGCTCGCCTTCCCGTACCGCACCTGGGTGGGAGTGGCGTGGAACGGGTCGCACCAGCTCTTCTCCGACCCCGAGGTGCGGCGCGCCCTGGGCATGGCGCTCGACCGCCGGGCGATCGTCGAGACGATCTGGGGCAAGTTCGCCCGCGTCGCGGAGTCGCCGATCCTGTCGGTGGTCTGGGCGTACGACCACGCGCTGCGGCCGCTGCCCTACGACCCCGGCGAGGCGCGCCGCATCCTGGCGGCCAGGGGCTTCACCCCCGGCGCCGACGGCGTGCTGCGTCGCGGCGGCAAGCCCTTCGCGTTCGAGATCTCGACCAACACGGGGAACCAGCAGCGCGTCGACTCCCTGGTGATGATCCAGGAGCAGCTGCGGCGCATCGGCGTGCGCGCGGAGCCGCGGCAGATCGAGTTCAACGCCCTGAACGCGCAGGTCATCGCCGGCGACTTCGACGCCAGCGTCCTGGGGAGCTCGATGGACACCAGCCTCGACCTCTCGGCATTTTTCCACAGCCGTGCCATCGCCGAGGGCACCAACGTCACGCGCTACTCCAACCCGGATGTCGACCGCCTCATCGACCATGCCATGAGCCTGCCGGACATCGCCCTCGCCAGGCAGGACCTCGACCGCATCCAGGAGTTCCTGCATCGCGAGCAGCCGTACACCTATCTCTGGGAGTCGGAGCGGTTGTGCGGCCTCGACCGGCGGCTGCACGAGGTCAAGCCCAGCATTCTGTTCAGCTTCTACGATCTCAAGGATTGGTGGGTCGAGCCGACGCTCACGCATTGACCGGCTCCGGCCCAGCCCGATCTTGTCCGGCTACCTGCTACGGCGCCTCGCCGCCGCCGCGCTGCTCCTCTGGCTGGTCCTCACGGCCACCTTCGTGCTGCTGCGCCTGGTGCCCGGCGACGCCGCCACCAGCATCTCGGACCTGCCGATCCCGAAGCGGCAGAAGGAGGTCCTCATCCATGCCTACGGCCTGGACCGCCCGCTGCCGGAGCAGTACGTCCGCTGGCTGGGAGCCGTGGCGCTGCACGCCAACTGGGGGATCTCTTACGCTCAGCTGCGGCCGGTGCGATCGGTGGTGGCGGAGGCACTGCCTGCCACCCTGATGCTGGCCGGCGCAGCGCTGCTGATCGAGTACGGCGTGGGCACGGTCCTGGGGGTCGCGGCGGCGCGCCGCGGCGGCGCGGCCCTGGACAAGTCGATCCGGGTGGCGACCCTGCTGCTGTACTCCCAGCCGGTGTTCTGGCTCGGGCTGATGGCGATCCTGCTGTTCTCCAACCGGCTGGGCTGGCTGCCGGCGTCGCACATGCACTCGGTCGGCGCGGACGAGATGGGCCGCGGCGCCTGGCTGGCCGACCTCGGAAGGCACCTGGTCCTGCCGGCCATGACCCTCGGGCTGGCGCAGGCGGGCGGCGCCGCCCGCTTCGTGCGCGCCGGCCTGCTCGAGGTCCTGGGCCGCGACTACATCCGCACCGCCCGCGCCAAAGGCCTGTCGGAGCGGCGGGTCGTCTGGGTGCACGGCATGCGCGCCGCCCTGGTGCCGATCATCCAGCTGCTGGGGCTGTCCGTACCCAGCCTGCTCTCCGGCGCCTTGATCACCGAGGTGGTCTTCGCCTGGCCCGGCCTCGGCCGCGTCACCTACGACGCCATCCTGGCCCGCGACTCGCCGGTGCTGCTCGCCACCACCGCCGTCTCCGCCGTCCTGGTCGTGGGCAGCAACCTGGTCGCCGACCTGCTGCACGCCGCCGCCGATCCGCGGGTGCGCGATGTCTAGCCGGGCGCCGCTGCGGTGGAGCCTCGGCCTGGTCGCGGCACTGGTGCTGGCGGCGGCGGCCGCGCCGCTGGCCGCGCCTTACGACGCCTTCGCCCAGCTCGATCCGGAGGTGTCGGCGCTGCGGCCGCCCGGCACGGTGCTGGCGGCGGTCCACCTCGCCGGCGGCGAGTGGCGCCTTGCCGAGCGCGTCAGGCGGACCGCCGGCGGCGGGCTCGAGATCGAGCGCCTGGGCGGCCGCGAGCTGCTGCCCGCCTCGCAAGTGTCGAACCTCACCGCCACCGGCGTCGCCGACCGGCGTCTCTACCTGCTCGGCAGCGACCAGTACGGCCGCGACCTCGCCAGCCGCATGCTCTACGGCGCCTGGATCTCGCTCGCCGTCGGGTTGCTCTCGGTGCTGCTGGCGCTGACGCTCGGCGTGTCCGTCGGCTCGCTGGCGGCGCTCGGCGGACCGCTGCTGGACGGCCTGCTGATGCGCGCCGTCGAGGCGCTGATCGCCTTCCCCTATCTCTTCCTGGTGATTGCGCTCTCGGCGCTGCTGCGCCCGGGCACGGCGGCGACGATCGGCATTCTCGGGGCGACCAGCTGGATGACGATCAGCCGCTTGACCAGGGCCGAGCTGCGCGGCCTGCAGCAGCGCGACTTCGTGGTCGCCGCCCGCGCCATGGGCCAGCGCCCGCTCGCCGTGCTCTGGCGCCACCTGCTGCCGAATGCGATGACGCCGGTGCTGGTGCAGTCGACGCTGCAGATCGGCAGCCTCATCCTGCTCGAATCGACCCTCTCTTTCCTCGGCCTCGGTGTCCAGCCGCCGGTGCCGAGTTGGGGCAGCATGATCGCCGACGCCCGCCACGTGCCGCTCGGCGCCTGGTGGATGGCGGCGTTCCCCGGCGCGGCGCTGGCCCTGACCGTGATCGCCTGGAACCTGCTCGGCGACCAGCTGCGCGACGCCCTCGATCCGCGCTGGCGAGGCCCGGAGCTCGCGGCGGCGCCGGGGGCGCTGGCGCCGGAGCCGCCGACGGCGGGCGCGGCGGGCGGCGGCGCCGGCGGTCCGCTCCCGCCCGCGACTGGCGCTGCCGCTGCTGCTAGACTCCCGACCCCGTGAACGACAGCGCCGCCACCGGCCCGCCGCCAGCCCCGCGCGGCGCCCGCCTCACGGTCTTCCTGGCTATCCTGCTCGACCTGATCGGCTTCGGCATGATCCTGCCGCTGCTGCCGCTCTACGCCGAGGCGTTCCGCGCCAGCCGCATCACGATCGGCCTGATCTTCGCCTCCTACAGCCTGGCGCAGCTGCTGTTCGCGCCCTGGCTCGGCAGGCTGTCCGACCGCTTCGGCAGGCGGCCGCTGATGCTGGCCTCGATCGCCGGCGCCGCCGCCGCCCACCTGCTCTTCGCCACCGCCGGCAGCGTCGCGATGCTGCTCGTGGCGCGCAGCCTGTCGGGGATCGCCGCCGCCAACTACGGCATCGCCCAGGCCTACCTCGCCGACGTGACGCCGCCGGCCCAGCGGTCGCGGGCGATGGGGCTGGTCGGCGCCGCCTTCGGGCTCGGCTTCGTCATCGGGCCGGCGCTGGGCGGAGTGCTCAGCCGCTTCGGCATGGCGGCGGTGCCCTACAGCGCGGCGGCGCTGTCGGCGGCGAACCTGGCGATCGCCTGGCTCGCCCTGCCGGAATCGCTGCCGCCGGAGGCGCGCGGCGCGGCACGCGGCAAGCCGCTGTTCGCACTTGGGGAGCTGCGCCAGCTGTGGCGCGACGTCCGCGTGCGCCGGCTGATGCTGCTGTTCTTCCTGGTGATGTTCTGCTTCTCGATCATGGAGTCCACCTTGGCCCTCTTCTGCCAGGCGCGTTTCGGCTTCGGACCTGGCGCGATCTCGGCCCTCTTCACCTTCGTCGGAGTGCTCCTGGTGCTGGTGCAGGGCGGCCTGCTGGGGTTGCTGGTGAAGCGCTTCGGCGACCGCCGGCTGATCGTCGCCGGCATCGCGCTGATGGCGCTCGGCCTGCTGCTCTTGCCGCTGCCGCCGCGGGCCGCCTGGCTGCTGCTGACGACCGGCCTGCTGGCCATCGGCAACGGCGTGCACAACCCTTCCCTGCTGGCGCTGCTGACGCGGTTGAGCGGCGAGGGCTCCCAGGGCGAGACGATCGGCGTGTCGCGCTCCTGCGGCGCCCTGGCGCGGGTCGTCGGCCCGCTCGCCGGCACCTGGATCTTCGAGCTCGGCGGCAGCTCCTGGCCCTTCTGGAGCGCCGGCGGCCTGATGGCGGCGGCGCTGCTGGTCGCCCAGGACCTGCTGCGGCGGGTCCCGGACGGCTGACGGGGGGTTCGCTTCGCTTGCTGACCCGCGATTTCGACTACCCGTTGCCGGAGTCGGCGATCGCGCAGCATCCGGCGCCCCGCGGCACCAGCCGGCTGCTGGTCCTGGACCGCCAAGGCGAGGAGAGGCATCGCCGGATCGCCGACCTGCCGGCGCTGCTGCGCCCCGGCGACCTGCTGGTGGTCAACGACACCCGCGTGCTGCCGGCACGCCTCTACGGCCGGGTCGTCCGCGGCGCGACGGGGGCCACGGCCGGGGGCGCGGCGGCGGCCACGGCGGCGGCTACGGCGGCGGTCACGCTGGCGGCCACGCCGCGAGAGCTGGAGCTGCTGCTGGTCGAGCGCCTGAGCGACGTCGAATGGGAGGCACTCGCCCGGCCCGGGAAGCGCGCGCGGCCGGGCGCGGTGATCGAGATCGGCGAGCGCGCCGGGATGGGCGACGAAGGTCAAGGCGCCGGCACCCGCGGCGCTGGCGGCCCCGGCGGCGCCGGCAGCGGCGTCTTCGCCGAAGTGGTGGCGCTCGCCGGCGACGGCCGCCGGCGGGTCCGCTTCTCCGAGCCGATCGAGCCGCACCTCGAGCGGCTCGGCCACGTGCCGCTGCCGCCTTACATCCATCGCCCCGACCAGCCCGCCGACCGCGAGCGCTACCAGACCGTGTACGCCCGCCGCCCGGGAGCCATCGCCGCGCCCACCGCGGGCCTGCACTTCTCGGACGACCTGCTGGCGGCGCTGGCCGGCGCCGGCGTCGAGAGGGCCGCGCTGACCCTGCACGTCGGCATCGGCACCTTCAAGCCGGTCACCGCCCCGCTGGTCTCCGACCACCGCATGGACCGCGAGCGCTACGAGGTTCCGGAGGACTCCGCCGCCGCCGTGGCGCGAGCCCGCGCCGGCGGGCGGCGGGTGGTGGCCGTCGGGACCACGGTGGTGCGAGCGCTCGAAGGAGCCGCCGCCTCCTCGGCGAACGGCGAGGTGCCCGCGGGACCAGGCGCGACCGACCTGTTCATCACCCCGGGCTTCCGCTTCCAGGTCGTGGACGCACTGCTCACCAACTTCCACCTCCCCCGCTCGACCCTCCTGATGCTCGTCTCGGCCTTCGCCGGCCGAGAGCGGGTCCTCGCCGCCTACCAGGAAGCCCTGAGCCTGGGCTACAGGTTCTTCTCCTACGGCGACGCGATGCTGGCCGAGCGGCGGCCGGACCGGTGAGGAAGCTCCATGGCCTTCGCTCGACTTCCAGGCCGCCCGCGAGCGTTGCGCCGACGGAGTTGGATCGCGGGCCTCAGGGGCAGGTCGCGAAGGCGTTGGTGTCCTGGATCGGCCGAAACGCGCGGCCCTGCGGATTGACGTAGGTATTGCTGGCGCCAGTCCGGGTATCGGTCACCTTGATCGTCGTCTCCACGTCGGTCAGGCCCCCCGCAAAGACCCAGTACCTGCCGCCGAGGCCGCAACCATTCAGGACCTTGATCACCATCTCCACGTTGCTGGCCGCGAAAAACCAGAAGTAGCCAGTGTCATCGGTCAGCGCCACCGGCATGCCGACGCCACTCGCGCCGGCCGCGGTCTGCCAGGTCACATCGACCTCGAAGCGGTCCTGCTCGAGGAGTAGCGCGGAGCCGGAGATCGACCGGTTGGCCGCACCGGCGGGCGCGCGAGCGAAGGCGGCTCCTGGCGGGGCGGGCGCCGCCGCGCCGCCTTGCGGCGCCGAGCATGTCGCGAAGGCGCCGGTGTCTTGGATTGGCTGAAACGGCGTGCCCTGCGGATTGTGGTAGGTCTTCACCACGCCGGTCCGGGTGTCGCGCACCCTGATCGTCGTCTCGACGTTGGTGAGACCGCCGGCAAAAAACCAGAAGTCCTGGTTGAGAGCGCAGCCGTCGATGACCTTGACGACGGCCTCGACGTTGCTCGGGTCGAAGAAGTAGAGATATCCCGTATCCGAGGTCAACGCCACCGCCCGCGCGGTGCCGGAGGCGGTGCTCGTCGCCCAGGAGGCGGTCACTTCGAAGCGGCCGCCACCGAGGCACAGCGTGGTGCCTCCTGCCAGGCAACCGATCTTGGCCACGAACGCGTCATTGCCGCCGGCATTTGCCGGTTGAAAAGAGCTGGCGGTGACGCCGGGGAAGGTCTTGGAGTCGGTGTACCCGGTGACGTAGATGTTGCCCGCACCATCCACCGCGATGGCACTCCCCCAATCCGCGTTGCTGCTGCCGAGGAAGGTGGAGGCGATCGAGGTCCCCGCGGCGCCGATCCTGGTCACGAAAGCGTCGTAGTCGCCCGCCGCCGCCGGTTGCATGGAGCTGGCCGTGATGCCGGGAAAAGTGGTGGAGAGCGTGGTCCCGGTGACGTAGGCGTTGCCGGTACCATCCACGGCGATGCCCAGGCCGTAGTCATCCGCGCTGCCCCCGAGGAAGGTGGAATAGACGATGGCATCGCCGGCAGCATCGATCTCGGTCACGAAGGCGTCCCAGCCGCCGCCGCCGGCAGGCTGGATGGAGCCGCCGTTGACACCGGGGAAGCTGGTGGATTGCGTCTGACCGGTGACATAGGCGTTGCCCAACCCATCCACCGCGATGCCGAATACCAAGCTCTGGTCGCTGCCTCCGAGGAAAGTGGCATAGACGATGGCGGCGCCCGTCGCATCGAGCTTGGCCACGAAGCCGTCTCGTGAGCCGGCGAAGTTCGGCTGGATGGAGTGCGGTGTGATCCCGGGGAAGGTGCTGGAAATCGCCCATCCGCCGACGTAGGCGTTGCCCGAGCCATCGACGGCGATGCAGCTGCCGATGGCGATGGCGGAGGTGTGGTCGTCCGCCACCAGCAATGCCGAATAGACGATGGCAGTGCCCGCCGCATTGATCTTGGTCACGAAAGCTGCTTGGACGGCGCCGCTGGGCAGCTGGACCGAGCTGCCGTTGGCGCCGGGGAACGTGGTGGAATCGGTTCCCCCGGTGACGTAGGCATTGCCTGCCGCGTCCAAAGCGATACTCGTGGCCCCGTCGCCCGCGTCTCCCCCGAGGAACGTGGAATAGACGATGCCGTTGCCGGCCGCGTTGATCTTGATCACGAAGGCGTCCGACTGGCCGCGCAGGTTCGCCTGGATCGAGCCGAAGGTGATGCCGGGGAAGGCGGCGGATCCCGTCGTCCCGGTCACGTAGGCGTTGCCGGCGCCGTCCACCGCGATGCCCTTGGCCTCGTCGTCGCCGACTCCCCCCAGATAGGTGGAATAGACGATGGCGGTGCCGGCTGCATCGATCTTCGTCACGAACACGTCGCGGCTGAAGGGAGCCGACGCGGTGCTGCTGCGGAGTGGTTGGATGGAGCTGCCATTGACGCCGGGAAAATCGTCCGAGAGCGTGGCACCGGCGACATACACGTTGCCCGCGCCATCCACCGCGATGGTATTGGCGCTGTCCGGTCCAGCGCCCCCGAGGAATGTGGAATAGACCAGCGCCGGGTCGATGATCAGCCTCCTGGAGCGATCGTAGGGCCCGACCGCGAAGCCCACCTCGCGCGCTCCCGTGCCGCCCCGACGCGGGCCCGGCGCGGCGAGCAGCACGTAGCGGCCGGCGACCGGATCGCGCCGCCCATTCTCTTTCTCCTCCTGGTAGATCACCGGCGCGTGCTGCACGAGGTCGCCCTGGGGTGTATGCGCGACAAGCTCGCCACCGGGGCCGATCTCGATCGCTCCGGTACCTTGAAAACCGAGCCGGATGCGCCCAGGGTCGGCCCCGGGCGCGACGACGAAGTCGAGCTCGAGCTGCCGCCGGCTGCTGTGATAGACCAGATCCACGCCGGGGTAGACCGCCGGGTAGCGGACCTGAGAGTAGTTGACGACGCCGGTGTGCCAGCGTCGGGGGTCGCCGCCACGGAGGTAATTGCTGGTCGTGACCTGCCGCCCCAGTCCCACGCCCCGCGGGTGGCGCGCCCTGCCCGCGAGCCGCAGGCGCACTACCGCAGGCGCCCGCTGCTCTTCCCGCAGGTTCAGCACCGCCTCACCGCGGGTCAGGAATAGCGTGTAACCCGCGCCCCGGCAGAGGAACTCGACCTGCCGGTCCGCCTGGCCCTCGTTGGCCTCGAAGCTCAGCGGCAAGTCGCCGATAGGCCTCGGCATCCGGGCCTGGTCCGCAGCGGTGGCGGAGACCAAGCGCGGCAAAGCGCCGCCGGCGAGCAGAACAATCGCCCACACCGTCGCCACGTGTTTCGAAATCGCCCGCACGGGTAGTGTCCCATCTCCTGGACTGACGAGCCAGGCGTGCCAGCCCGAATGTCTTGCTGAACGTAGACGTGTATCTTCTACTTTGTACAATCACGCGGACTGTCGCGTCAAGGTCCGGCGTGCCCCGCGTGCCCCATCCTCCGTTCTTCCGTTCCGAGCTCTACGGTTCCACGCCAGGAGCCCCACCGCCATCAGTCACCGTCTTGCAGGGACCGCTTCATCCGCGTCCGGCTGGTTGGCAGCAAGGCCGAGGCGCTGGGCCAGCCTGGCGATGCGGCTGGCCAGCACGGCGGCCCCGTAGCCGTTGTCGATGTTGACCACGCCGACCCCGGGCGCGCAGCCGTTGAGCATGGTCAGTAGGGGCGCCAGCCCGCCGAAGCTCGCGCCGTAGCCGACGCTGGTGGGGACGGCGACGACCGGCGCGGGGACCAGGCTGGCGACGACGGTGGGCAGGGCTCCGTCCATGCCGGCGACGGCGATGACCACGCCGGCGCCGCGGATCTCGGGCAGGCGGCCGAGGAGGCGGTGGAGGCCGGCGACGCCGACGTCGTAGGCGCGGTTCACGGGGTGGCCGCACCACTCGACGCAGACCGCGGCTTCTTCGGCGACCGGGAGGTCGGAGGTGCCGGCGGCGAGGACGGCGATGGGGGGGCCGCTCGGCGGCGCGGCGGCGGCCGGGCCGCAGGTGAGGACGCGGGCGCGCTCGTGGTAGATGGCGCCCTCGGCTCCCTTGACGCCCGCGGCCTGCAGCTCGGCGACCGCGGCGGGGGTGAGGCGGGTCACCAGGACGCGGCCGTGCGCGGCGAGCAGGCGCTCGACGATCCTTCGCAGGTCGGCGCTGGTCTTGCCCTCGGCATAGATGGCTTCGGGGAGGCCGAGGCGCAGCTCGCGATGGAGGTCGAGGTTGGCAAAGCCGAGGTCGGCGAAGGGCAGCTCCGCCAGCCGCTCCCGGGCCTGTCCGGGCGTCACTTCCCCCGCGGCCACCGCCTCGAGGAGCTGCTGCAGGTCGCGCGGGTTCACGGCCACCACCAGGCCGCCGGCGGCGGCGCGGCCGGGGAAGCGGCGGCAGATTCGGTGGAGGGGGCGGCGCTCACGGCCGGGGGCAGGTCGGCGCCGCGCAGGTCGGCGCCGCCGCGCCGGTAGCCGCGCGGATCGAAAGCTGCGCGCTCGAAGCCGAGGGCTTGCAGGCGCGGCGCGAGGTCCTGCCAGCTTGCGGCCAGGCGCTCCACCTCGCCGGCGGCGACCTCGACCCGGGCTCCGCCCTGGTCGTCGCGCACGCGCACGATCTGGAAGCCGGCGCCTGCGAGGAGAGCTTCGGCCGCCTCGATGCGCCGCAGCTTGCCGAGGGTCACCACCTGGCCGTGCGGGATGCGCGAGGAGAGGCAGGCATTGGCCGGACGGTCCCAGGCCGACAGTCCGAGCCACCGTGCGATGGCGCGCGCCGTGGGCTTGTCGATGCCGTGCGCGAACAGCGGCGAGTAGATGCCGCGCTCGCGGACGGCGCGCAGGCCGGGGCGGTCGGGGCCGGGGTCGGAGGCGTTGGTGCCGTCGCAGACCACCGCCAGGCCGTCCCGGACGGCTTCGCGCCTCATCGCATCCATGCGCATCCCCTGGCAGACGTAGCAGCGGTGGGCGGGGTTGGCGACGAACTCCGGATCGTCGAGCTCGCTGTAGACGATCACCCGGTGACGGATGCCGATCTCGGCCGCCAGGCGCCGCGCGTGGTCGAGCTCGGCCCCGGCCAGAGTCTCCGCCGCAGCGGTCACCGCCAGCGCCCGCTCGCCGACGGCGCGGACGGCCAGCGCCGCGACCAGCGCCGAGTCGACGCCGCCGGAGTAGGCCACCAGGACCGAGCCCCGCGCGGCCAGGTCGGCCACCACCGCCGCGGCTCGCGCCGCCGGCTCCAGCTCTGCCATCGGTTCCGTCATGCTGCTCGGTCGCTCCTTCCCAACGCCTCGACCCTACGATCGCGGACCGCGCCCGGCCGAACGGAAGGAGACCGGCACCAGGTAGAAGATGCCGAAGACGCAGAGCGACCAGAGCAGCACGAGCGGCGCCTGCAGCTGCAGCCGGGCCATGGCGACGAGCAAGAAGACCAGGCTGGGCGGCCCGCAGAAGGACAGCAGGAACAGGCGCCGCCGCAGCGGCGGGGCGAGGTGCCGGGTGCGCTGCACGTAGACCATCCCGGCCATCCAGCCGAGGACGGAGGCGGCGCTGTACAGCTGGGTCAGGGTCAGCCGCGGCAGGTCGGGCAGCCGCGCCAGGCCGACGAGCTGCAGCAGGAACACCACCCAGCAGGCGAGGAAGAACCCCGCCGAGGCCGCCCCGAGGGATCTCAGCAGCTTCCCCGGCGCCGCCCGCGGCTCGAAACCGGAACCATCCAGCCCTGCCTGCTGCATGAGGATCGTCTTCCGCCAGTGTCCCGTGTCAGAGATTCGCATCGTTAGTCGGCGAGCCATCCGGGCTCCTGGCCAGGCGCGCCGACGCAGGCATAGTCGAACCTATGTCGAGGAGGCGCAACGCCGCCAGGGGGCCGGAGGGCCGGCGAATAATGATGCGAATCTCTGACACGGGGCACCAGTCCTACTCGTCGACGCTCATCGGCGGACAGCTGCAGAACAGGTTGCGGTCGCCCCAGACGTTGTCGATGCGGCCGACCGCGGGCCAGAACTTGTGCTCCCGCACCCAGGGCGCCGGGAAAACCGCCTGCTCGCGGCCGTACGGGTGGCTCCAGGCGTCCCCGGCCGCTTCGAGGGCGGTGTGCGGCGCGCCGTGGAGGGGATTGTCCCGCCGGTCCGCCCGGCCCTCCTCGATCGCCCGGATCTCTTCGCGGATGGCGATCAGGGCGTCGCAGAAGCGGTCGAGCTCGGCCTTGGACTCGCTCTCGGTGGGCTCGATCATCAGCGTCCCGGCCACCGGGAAGGACTGCGTCGGAGCGTGGAAGCCGTAGTCCATGAGGCGCTTGGCCACGTCCTCGGCCTCCACCCCGGCGCTCGCCTTGAAGGGGCGCAGGTCGAGGATGAACTCGTGCGCCACGCGCCCCCCCGCGCCGCTGTACAGCACCGGGTAGTGCGGGCGCAGCCGCGCCGCCATGTAGTTGGCGTTGAGGATGGCGGTCGCGGTCGCCCGCGTCAGCCCGCGCGCGCCCATCAGCACGATGTACACCCAGGAGATTGGCAGGATGCCGGCGCTGCCCCAGGGCGCCGCCGCCACCGGACCGACCGCTCCGTGGCGCTCGCCGGATCCATCGCCGGACCCATCGCCGGCACCGCGGCCAGCACCCCCACCGTCCCCGCCGCCATCGCCGTCCCCGGCCCGCGTGCCGCTCGCCCCGGCGACCGCGAGCGCGCCCAGCGGATCGCCGGGCAGGAACGGCGCGAGGTGCGGGGCAACGCAGATCGGTCCCATGCCGGGGCCGCCGCCGCCGTGCGGGATGCAGAAGGTCTTGTGCAGGTTGAGATGGCAGACGTCGGCGCCGATGTCGCCGGGGCGGCAGAGGCCGACCATGGCGTTCATGTTGGCGCCGTCCATGTAGACCTGGCCGCCATGGCGGTGCACGATCTCGCACAGCTCGCGGATGCCCTGCTCGAAGACGCCATGGGTCGAGGGGTAGGTCACCATGATGGCGGCCAGCCGGTCGCTGTGCGCCGCGGCCTTGGCCTCGAGGTCGGAGAGCTCGACGTTGCCGGCCGCATCGCAGGCGACCGGGACCACCTTCAGGCCGGCCATCGTCGCCGACGCCGGGTTGGTGCCGTGCGCCGACACCGGGATGAGGCAGACATCGCGCTGCGGCGGATCGGCGGCCGGCGCGCCGTCCTGGGCGCGGGGGTCGTGACCGGCGCGGGCGGCGCGGCGCGACCGCAGGTAGGCGCGGATGGTCATCAGGCCGGCGAGCTCGCCCTGCGCGCCGGAGTTCGGCTGCAGGGAGGCGGCGGCGAAGCCGGTGATCTCGCACAGCCAGCTCTCGAGCGTCGAGAACAGCGCCTGGTAGCCGAGCGCCTGCTCGCGCGGCGCGTACGGGTGCAGGTGGGCGAACTCCGGCCAGGTCACCGGCGCCATCTCGGTCGAGGCGTTGAGCTTCATCGTGCAGGAGCCGAGCGGGATCATCGAGGTGGTCAGCGACAGGTCGCGCGATTCGAGCCGCTTCAAGAAGCGGAGCATCTCGTGCTCGGTGTGGTAGCGGTGGAACACCGGATGGGTGAGGTAGGCCGAGGTGCGCGCGTGCGGCGCGGGGAAGCCGGGAGCAGCGGCCAGGTCTTCCGGCAGGTCCTCCGGCCGGGCGCCGGCCTCCGCGCTCGCGGCGACGCTCGAGGCCCTCGCGGCGGCGTTCGCGCCGCTCGCGCCACCGGCGAAGATCTCCAGCAGCTCCGCGACGTCGCCGGCGGTGGCCGTCTCGTCGAGCGCCACGACGACCGTGCTGTCGCCGAGCCGCCGCAGGTTGATCCGGCGCGCCGCCGCGGCGGCCAGCACGTCGTCCGCCCGGCCTGCCGGGCCGCCGCCCAGCTCGACCCGCACGGTGTCGAAGAAAGGCTCCGCCGGCGTGGCGTAGCCGAGCCGCCGCAGCCCCGCCGCCAGCGCCGCCGCCAGCGCGTGCACCCGCCGGGCGATGGCCGCGAGCCCCGCGGGACCGTGGTAGACGGCGTACATGGCGGCCATCACCGCCAGCAGCGCCTGGGCGGTGCAGATGTTGCTGGTCGCCTTCTCGCGGCGGATGTGCTGCTCGCGGGTCTGCATCGCCATGCGGTAGGCGACCCTGCCATGGGCGTCGCGCGAGACGCCGATGATGCGGCCGGGGAGCTGCCGCTTGTACTCCTCGCGCGTCGCCAGGAAGGCGGCATGCGGACCGCCGTAGCCGAGCGGCACGCCGAAGCGCTGCGACGAGCCCACCGCGACGTCGGCGCCGAATTCTCCCGGCGGGCGCAGCAGTGTAAGCGCCAGCAGGTCCGCCGCCACGACTACCAGGGCGCCGGCGGCATGCACGCGCGCGGCGAGCGGGCCGTAGTCGAGCACCCGGCCGTCGGTGGTCGGGTACTGCAAGAGCACCCCGAAGACGTCGCCCAGCTCCACGCCGTCGAGGGCGGCGCTGCCGGCGCCGCCGGCACCGCCGTCGTCGAGCGGCAGCACGCGCACCTCGACGCCTGCGGCCTCGGCGCGGGTGCGCACGACGGCCAGGGTCTGCGGATGGCAGGACGAGGCGACCAGGAAGACCTTGCGCTCGCCGCGCGGACCGTCGGGCGCCAGGGCCAGGCACATGTGCATCGCCTCGGCGGCGGCGGTCGCCTCGTCGAGCAGCGAGGCATTGGCGATCGGCAGCCCGGTGAGGTCCGCGACCATGGTCTGGAAGGTGAGCAGCGCCTCGAGCCGGCCTTGGGAGATCTCCGCCTGGTAGGGGGTGTACTGGGTGTACCAGCCGGGATTCTGGAACACGTTCCGCAGGATCACGCCCGGCACGATGCAGCCGTGGTAACCCATGCCGAGATAGGACCTGTAGACCTGGTTCCGCGACGCCAGGCGGCGCAACGCCTGCAGCACCTCGTGCTCGCCGATGTCGCGGTCCTCGGGCAGGCCGGCCAGCGCCAGCGGCCTGTCCATCCGGATGGACCCGGGGACCGTCTCGTCCACCAGCGCGTCGAGCGAGGCCACGCCGAGCACGTCGAGCATGGCCTGCACCTCGGCCTCTTGCGGGCCGAGATGGCGGCGCACGAACGTGTCGGCCGGCCGCAGGGGCGCGGCGGGGCTCTCGAACGCCAGCGCGGCCGACGCGGGCGGCGCGGCCGCCGGACCCGCGGGAGAGGGAGAGCCGTCCGAGCCCCCCGCGCCGAAGCCGCTCATGGAGGGCTCTCGAGGAGCTTCGAGCGCAATGATCGCCGTGCTCGCCATGCTCGCCGCGCCCGCCGGCGTGCCTGCCGCCGGGCCTTCCGGTGCCGGTCTAGGCTTCTCCACTCTTCACGTACTCCTCGTAGGCCTCGGCATTCATCAGCGCCTTGAGATCGTCCGCGGACGAGAACCGGATCTTGACCAGCCAGCCCTCGCCGAACGGATCGTCGTTGAGCAGCTCCGGGTCGTCGACCACCGCGTCGTTGATCTCCGCCACCTCTCCCGCCACCGGCGAGTAGACCTCGGCCACGGCCTTCACCGACTCGATCGTGCCCAGCTCGTCCTGCGCGTTGAAGACCTGGCCCACCTCCGGCAGCTCGACGAAGACCACCTCGCCGAGCTCCTGCTGGGCGAACTCGGTGATCCCCACCACGCAGACGTCATCCATCACGTGCACCCACTCGTGCTCCCTCGAGTACAGATAATCACTGGGATACATGCTGTCGGCGACCCCCTGTCAGCCTGCGGAAAGAGGAGAACCTCCTCGCGGTCTCGGTTCCATCAGTTATACACCAACCGGTTCGCTCCGGATTCCCTCGCCCCGGCCTCCTGGCCCCTGGCTCCCCTTGGGACGAGGGGTTGGGCCTTCCTGCCGCCCTTGGGGCGAGGGGTCCGAGCGAGGGGTCCGAAGGACCGACCTCGGACTTCGAGCGCCTCGCCCCAAGGCGGCAGGGAGGCCCAACCCCTCGTCCCCAAGGGGAGCCAGGGCCCTCCGGCTACGCGGGCTTCTTCTGGCGGCGGTAGAACGGCAGCCCGACCACCGCGGCGGGCAGCTTCCGGCCGCGCACGTCCAGCTCGAGCGGCGTGCCCGGGGCCGCCAGCGCCGGCGGCACGTACGCCATGCCGATGGCTCTCTCGAGGGTCGGGCTCCAGGTGCCGCTGGTGACCTCGCCCACCGCCTCGCCACCGGATAGAACGGCATGCCCCTGGCGGGCGATTCCCCGGCCCTCGACCGTGAAGCCCACCAGGGTGCGCGGCACGCCGCGCTCGCTCTGCTCGAGGAGCGCCGCGCGCCCCAGGAAGTCGCCCTTGCCGAGCTTCACCACCCAGGAGAGCCCGGCCTCGAGCGGCGTCGTGCGCTCGTCGATCTCGTGGCCATAGAGCGCCATGGCCGCCTCGAGCCGCAGCGTGTCGCGGGCGCCGAGGCCCGCCGGCACCAGGCCGTGCGGCGCGCCCGCGGCGAGCAGGCGCCGCCAGACCTCCGGCGCCGCCTCCGGCTCGAGGTAGAGCTCGAACCCGTCCTCGCCGGTATAGCCGGTCCGCGACAGGATCGCCGGCACGCCGGCCACCTCGCCGCGCAGGAAGCCGTAGTAGCGCAGGCCGGAGACTCCGGGGGAGGCGAGAGGCTCGAGGATGGCGAGGGCCTTGGGACCCTGCAGGGCGAGCAGCGCGAAGCGGTCGCCCTGGTCGGCGATCTCCAGGTCCGCCGGCGCGGCGCCCTCGGCGCCCTCCGGGTCCGGCGCATGCTCGCGGATCCAGGACAGGTCGCCCGCCGCGTTGGAGGCGTTGACCACCACCAGGAAGTCGTCCGCCGCCAGCCGGTAGATCAGCAGGTCGTCGACGTAGGTGCCGCGGTCGGTCAGCAGGCCGCTGTAGTGGGCGCGCCCGGGCACCAGCTGCGCCACGTCGTTCGGGGTGAGCCGCTGCAGGAAGCGCTCGGCGCCGGCGCCTCGCACCCGCACCTCGCCCATGTGTGAGACGTCGAAGAGCCCGGCCGCGCCGCGCACCGCCCGGTGCTCCTCGATCACGCCGGTGTATTGCACCGGCATCTCCCAGCCGGCGAAGCCGACCATGCGGGCGCCGAGCTCACGGTGGCAGTCGTAGAGGGGGGTGCGCCGCAACGCCTCGCCGGCTCCAGGGGACGTGTCGGGAGGTGCCATGCTCGCGCTCTCCAGGTAGAACGGCACGGGAAACCTATCATGGCCGGGGCGGCCGGTTGTGGGTCCGTTGGCGCTGCGGCTATCCCGCCTGAGTCCGTTGGGGCGAGGCCCCAGAGTCCTCAGGGGAACCGATCTCGGACTTCGGGGCCTCGCCCCAACGGACTCAGGCGAGGATAGCCGCAGCGCCGCATACGGACCCTCGACCCGGCGGCCAACCACCTCGGGATCGTCACCGTCCCGTGACTTCCTCGTCACGGTGCGAGGCCCCTTTTTCTGTCCCCACCTTTGCATCTTGGCGCCGGACGGGATAAAAGCTATGCGCTGAGCCGAGGAGACCGCATGAAGCTCCTGATCGTCCGCCACGCCATCGCCGAAGACCGAGAAGAGTTTGCGCGAACCGGCAGAGACGACCGCCTGCGCCCGATCACCGACGAAGGCCGCAAGAAGATGAAGCAGGGGGCCCGCGGCCTGAAGACGCTGGTCCCCGAGATCGACCTCCTCGCCACCAGCCCGCTCACCCGGGCGGCGCAGACCGGCGCGGTGCTCGACACGGTCTACGGCGGGCTGCGCGAGGTGGAGATCGTCGAGCTCGCACCGGAAGCGTCGCCGGTCGAGTTCCTGAGCTGGCTGCGCAAGCAGACCGGCGAGACCGTGGCGGTGGTCGGCCACGAGCCGAGCATCAGCCTGATCGTCTCCTGGCTGTTGACCGGCACCGAGAAGCGGCTGTTCTCCTTCCGCAAGGGGGGCGCCTGCCTGCTCGAGTTCCCGGGCGAGGTGGGCGCCGGGACCGCGTCGCTGCTCTGGGCGCTGGCCCCGGCCCAGCTGCGCGAGCTGGCACGGTAGGGTGCCGCGCGGCCGGCGACCGGCCTGCGAACGAGCCGAGCGGGCCGCCGGTCGCCGCGACCGCCCGCGCCTGACTGCCACTGCGAATGACCGAGAGCGCGGATGACCGAGACCGTCGAAGAATCGCCGGAGATCCTCGAGCGCTCCCCCGAGGAAGGGGCGCGCCGCCTCGCTCTCGCCTATCTCGACCAGGCCGCCGCCGCCCTGCCACGGCTCGCCGACCCCGAGGACGGCGAGGCGCTGCACGACCTCCGGGTGGCGCTCCGCCGGCTGCGCAGCTGCCTCGAGTCCTACGCCGAGCAGCTCGGCGACAGCGTGCCGAAGAAGCTCTCGCGCCGGCTGCGCCGGCTCGCCCGCGCCACCGGCCCGGGCCGCGACGCGGAGGTGCAGATCGCCTGGCTGCGCGAGCAGGGAGCCGAGGTCGGCCGCCGCAACCGCCAGCACCGGCAGGGGCTGGCCTGGCTGCTGGAGCGCTTCGAGCGGCGCAAGGACGAGTCGTACGCCGAGCTGCGGAGCGAGGTGGCGCGGGACTTCGCGCCGGTCGAAGAGGGCCTGCGCCGCCGGCTGTCGGTGTACCGCGCCGAGGTGCGCCTCGACGAGAGCCGGCCGCCGAGCTTCGGCGAGGCCGCGGCCGGCATCCTGCGCCGGCATGCCGCCAGGCTCGAGCGCCGGCTCGGCCGCGTCGGCGCGGCCGGCGACGTGGAGCGGGCGCACGCGGCGAGGATCAGCGCCAAGCGCCTGCGCTATCTCGCCGATCCACTGGCCCAGCTGGTCGAGGCCGCTCACGGGCAGGCGCCGGCCAGGGAGCTGGTGCACGGCCTCAAGGGACTGCAGGACCTGCTTGGCGAGCTCCACGACGCGCACGTGCTGGAAGCCGAGCTGGCCACGGCGCTGGGCGATGCCGCCGCGGAGCGCGCCGGGCGCCTGCTCGAGCTGACCCTGGCCGGCGACGAGATCGACCAGCACCGGCTGCGCGTCGAGCGCCGCCGGGCCCACGAGCCCGGCCTGCTGGCCCTGGCGCGGCTCAACCGTTCGCGGCGCGATAGGCTGTTCGACGAGCTCGCCGAGCGCTGGCAGGGCGAGCGCCTCGAGCGGCTGCTGGCGGCCGCGGAGGACCTGGCGGAGGCGTTGCGGGCCGGCGGGCACGCTGCGGACGACGCCGCGGGCAACGCGCCCGCGGGCGCCCCGCCGCCGGCGCCGGATCAGTAGGCGCCGCCGAGGGTCTGGCCGCCGTCGACGACCAGCACCGCGCCGGAGGTGTAGCGCGAGGCGTCGCTGGCGAAGTAGAGCGCGGCGCCGACCAGGTCCTCGGGTTGGCCGAGGCGGCCTTGCGGGATGGCGGCGAGGGCGCGCTCGCGCAGCCCCGGAGCCTGCCAGAGGGCCTCGCTGAAACGGGTCTGGATGAGGCCGGGGGCGAGCGCGTTGACGCGGATCCCGTCGGCGGCCAGCTCGAGGGCGAGCGTGCGGGTGAGCATCAGCACCGCGGCCTTGGTGACGCCGTAGACGCCGAGGCCGGTGTGCGGCACCAGGCCGGCGACCGAGGCGAGGTTGAGGATCGAGCCACCGCCGCGAGCGCGCAGCAGGGGGACGCAGGCGCGGGTGACCAGCGCGTAGCCCTTGACGTTGACCTCGAAGGTCTTGTCCCATTGCCCCTCGTCGGCCGCCAGCAGCGGTCCGAAGTGGGGGCTGGTGGCGGCGTTGTTGACCAGCACGTCGAGGCCGCCGAAGGCGCCGCGCACCGCGTCGGCCAGCGCCTGCACCTCGGCGGCGCGGCCGGTGTGGCAAGGCAGCGCCAGCGCCTCGCCGCCGGCTTCGCGGATGCGGCCGGCGGCGGCCTCGAGGTCGGCGCGCTTGCGGCTGGCGAGGACGACCCGGGCGCCAGCGGCGGCGAAAGCCCGCGCGATGGCCTCGCCGATGCCGCGCGAGGCGCCGGTGACCAGCGCCACCCTGCCGGCGAGGTCGAAGAGGGGGGCAGCCGGCGGAGAGCTTTCAGGCATGGCGGCAACCATACCGCATGCCCGCGTCGCACCGGCGGGTCCCGGACGGACCCATGGAAGGATGGGAAGTCATGAGGAGAAAAGGAGGAGCAAAGATGACTCTGAGAGGACGCAGTCTTGGCATCATCCTGCTGTCGGTCTACCTGATCATCATTGGCCTGGAGGCGCTCGTCAGCTCGCTTGCCCTGGGAATCCCGCTCTTGGTTGGCCTCTTGGCACTGGCCGCCGGCATCGCCCTGCTCCTCGGCCGATGAGCGCGGCCGGGAGGAAGGGCGCGCCCGGCTGATACACTCGCCGCCTGGCTCGGCAAGGTAGGCCAAGAAGGAGGGCGACGTGGCGGTCGAGATCACCGGCCGGTATACCGGCAAGCTCAAGACGGAGTTGATCCACGGCCCCTCCGGGGTCGTCCAGCGCACCGCCGCCCCGGCGGACAACCAGGGTGACGGCAGCTCCTTCTCGCCCACGGACCTGGTGGCGACGGCGCTCGCCTCTTGCATGGTCACCACCATGGCGATCGTCGCCGAGCGCGACGGCGTCGACCTCTCGGGAGTGACCTTTCGCGTCGAGAAGCACATGGCCGGCGAGCCGCGCCGCATCGCCAGGCTGCCGGTCGAGATCCACCTGCCGGCCAGCCTGCCGCCGGCCGAGCGCGAGAAGCTCGAGCGCGCCGCCCACACCTGCCCGGTGCACCGCAGCCTGCACGCGGACGTGGAGAAGGACGTGCGCTTCGTCTACGACGTGACGCGGTAGGCCGAAGCTCCCGGGCCGCGCCAGGAGGCGCAGCCGCTCCCGCCGGTCACGGCCCGGCGCCGGAGTGCGCGAAGCGGCCGAAAACGCGCAGGAAGAGAGCCGTGCCGATGCCCCAGGCACCGTTGAGCAGAAGGGCTCCCACGAGCAGCGCGGGCTTCCAGCCGCCGCCGGCGGGCTGGCCCTTGAGGGGAAGGACCACGAAGAGGGCGACGGCGCTCGGCAAGAGCGCGCCGAAGACGAGCGCCCAGACCCAGTAGAGCCAGGAGGCCTCCAAGGATCGCAGGGCGAGCCACAGAGCGATGCCCCACACCCCGCCCCAGAACGCCAGGGACAGGACCTGGGGAACCCCCAGCGGCGGCGTCGCGGTCATCACGTAAGCCGGGCGAGGGGAGGCTCCGGCCGCGTGCAGGAGCGCCAGCAACCCCTGGTGGAAGATCAGCGTCGAGAGGAATCCGGCAAGGAAGGCGCTCAGCCATCGCATCGCGTGGACCTCCTCCGCCGATGCTATCCCAGGGCGCGCCCCGGCGCCCAAATCGGGTCGTGGGAGGCTTCGAGCTTGAACAAGGATCTTGTCCTTGGTAGAGTAAGGCCATGTCGAAAGTCACGAGCAAGCTGCAAGTCACGTTGCCCAAGACCATTGCCGACCGGTTCGCCATCCGGCCCGGTGACGAGATCCAGTGGGAGCCGGCCGGGGACGTCATCCGGGTCGTGCCGCCGGGTGTTGCGCCGGCCATTCTCGAGCGCGAGCAGCGACTCCGGATCTTCGATGCCGCGACGCGCCGGCAAGCCGAGCGGCAGGTTGGCAAACCCCGCCATCCCGCGGCAAGCGGCGATCGTGGTTGGACGCGCGAGGAGCTCTACCAGCGTGGCGGCACTGGTTGACACCAACGTCCTGGTCTACCGCTTCGATCCGCGCTTTCCGGAACGGCAGCGGCGGGCGACCGAGATCCTCCGCAGCGGAATTCAGGAGGACTCGATCCGCGTGCCGCACCAGGCCATCGTCGAGTTCGTGGCCGCGGTCACTCGTCCCACGCGGGACGGCCCCTCCCTGCTGTCACCCGAAGAAGCGCGCCGGGAGGCGGAAGAGCTGCTGAATCAGTTCGCCGTGCTCTTCCCGACGGCGGGCCTGCTGCGCATGGCACTCCGCGGAGCAGCCGCCTATCAGCTCAGCTGGTTCGACGCACATCTCTGGGCCTACGCCGAGTACTACGGCCTCGCCGAGCTGTGGAGCGAAGACTTCCAGCACGACCGGCTCTACGGCACGGTGCGCGTCGTCAACCCCTTTACATGATCAGCGTTTGGTCTCATCTCAGCTCGGCCCTGGCAAAGAGCTCGAGGATCTCGCTCTCGGAGCGGGGGCAGAGGACGTCGTTCGCGGCGAACTCTAGCGCCTGCGGATAGCTCGTACCGCGAATGCGCTCGGCGGCTGCGGCGAGATCGTAGGGCGTACGTTGCAATCGAACGTCGGGGCCAAGCAGGAGCCAGTCGGCGCCTGGCTCCCCGTACGGCATTCCCACGCTGCCGGCATTCACCACTCGAGTGCTGCCGATCCCGCGGTCGAACTGCATGTGGGTATGGCCGCAGACGACCACCGCGGCGTCGAGGCCTGCAAAGACCGGGAGCAGGCGCTCTTCGGGCGTCAGGCGGGTGAAGATCTCGGTGTCGTTGCGCGGCGTCGCGTGGCAGAACAGCACCTGGCCCAGGCCGGGAATCTCGAGCTGGAGCGTCTGCGGCCAGGCGGCCAGCTGCCGCTCGTGCTCGGGTTGGAGCTGCCGCGCCGACCAGCGCACGACCTCTCGAAACGGTTCCGGGACGCCGCTCGCCTCCGCGCCCGCCATCGCTTCGAGCACGGCGCGGTCGCCATTGCCGCGTAGGAACTGGACCGGGAGGTCGTCGACTTCCAGCAGGCAGTCGAGCGTCTCGCGCGGCATCGGGCCCGGCAGCACGTCGCCCCCGACCACGATCCGATCGACGGCCGCACGCCGAATTTCCTCGAGCACGGCCTCCAAGGCGGGGAGGTTGCCGTGAATGTCGTAGATCGCGGCGACCCGCATGACAGGGACCTCTCGCCGGGGACGAAGCGCGCGCACCGCGTCAGGTCTTGGCGTCGTACCAGCTCTTGCCGGAGCCGACGTCCACGACCAGCGGGGCGGCGAGCTGGGCGACTCCTTCCATCTCCTGGCGCACCAGCTTCGCGATCGGCTCCACCTCGCCCTGCGGCACCTCGAACAGCAGCTCGTCGTGCACGGTCAGCAGCAGGCGGGCGCCGGGATGCTCGCGGCGCAGGCGGCAGTCGACGGCGATCATGGCCTGCTTGAGCAGATCGGCGGCGGTGCCCTGGATGCGGGCGTTGATCGCCATGCGGCGGGCGTTCTCGCGCAGGTTGTGGTTCTTGCTGCGGATGTCGGGCAGCCAGCGGACGCGCCCGTAGAGCGTCTCCACCTTGCCCTCCCGCTCGGCGCTCTGCAGGGTCTCCTCGACGTAGCGGCGCACCCCCTGGTAGCGGTCCAGGTAGGCGGCGATGAAGCGCTCGGCGTCGCCCTTCGAGATGCCGAGGTTCTGCGACAGGCCGAAGGCGCTCATGCCGTAGAGGATGCCGAAGTTGATCGTCTTGGCGGCGCGGCGCTGATCGGCGCTGACCAGCTCCGGCGCGACGCCGAAGACGGTGCCGGCGGTGGCGCGGTGGATGTCCTCGCCGGCCGCGAAGGCGCGGACCAGCTCCGGCTCCGCGGCGATGTGCGCCAGAATGCGCAGCTCGATCTGGCTGTAATCGGCGACCAGTAGCGCCTGCCCGGGGCCGGCGACGAAAGCGCGCCGGATGCGCTGGCCGAGCTCGGTGCGCACCGGGATGTTCTGCAGGTTGGGATTGGCCGAGGACAGGCGCCCGGTGGCGGCCACCGCCTGGTAGAAGCGAGTGTGGAGGCGCCCGTCCTCCCCCAGCATCGCCGGCAGGGCGTCGACGTAGGTGCTCTTGAGCTTGGACAGCTCGCGGTAGCGCAGCAGGCGCTCGGCGATCGGGTAGCCGCGGGCTGCCAGCCCTTCGAGGGTCTCGGCGCCGGTCGAGTAGCTGCGGGTCTTCTGGGTGCGCTTGAGCGCCGGCAGCCCCAGGCGCTCGAAGAGCACCACGCCGAGCTGCTGCGGCGAGTTGAGGTTGAACCGCTCGCCCGCCAGGCGCCAGATCTCCTCCTCGAGCTGCCGCACCTCCTGCCCGAGCTCCTCCGACATGGCGCGCAGGTAGTCGGCGTCGAGCAGGATGCCGGCCTCCTCCATGCCGAGCAGCACCGGCAGCAGCGGCATCTCGATGTCACGGTAGATGCGGGCCAGCGCCCCGGCGCTGCCGGCCGCCAGCTCCTGGCGCATGCCGGCGGCCAGGCGCTGCGCCAGCATCACCCGCTCGGCAGCGTAGGCCAGCAGCCGCGGGTCGCCGGGCTCGGGCGCCTGCCCCTTGTCCCAACCGGCCTCCTTCGCCGAGAGCGGCCGGGCGTTGAAGCGCTCGAGCGCCAGCTCGTCGAGGCTGTGGCCATGCACCGACGGCTTGAGGAGATAGGACACCAGCATGGCGTCGAACAGCTCGGCGCCGCACAGCTCGCCGTCCGGACAGAGACGCAGGACCTCCTTCAGGTTGTGGCCCGCGAGCCGCGCTCCGGGCGTGGCGATCCAGCGGCAGAGCGTGGCCACCGCCGCCTCGCGCAGGCCGGGCCGCCGGAAGTCGGCGAGCAGGACGGGCGCGGCTTCGCCGGCCTGGCCGGCCTGGCTCGCATTGCCCGCGGAACCTGCCGGATCTGTCCCTGCCGCCAGCGCCAGGCCGAGCGGCGGCGCCTCGCCCAGCACGGCCACGAACAGCTCGCCCGCCTCCCCTCCCCCGGCCTCCCCTGCCGCGCCTTCCCCGCCCGCGGCCGCCGCCCGGAGGACATCCCCCGCCGCGGCCTCCCAATCGGCGGGCGTGAGGGCCTCCCGTGCCACCGGAAGCATGCCCGCGGTGCCGGTGTCCACGGCGCCCCCCATCGAGCTACCGGCGCCGGCGACCGCCCCACCGGCGGCGGCGGGAGAGACGCCGGCCCCGCCGCCGAGCAAGATCTGGGCGGCCGGCTCGGGCGCCAGCTCCTCGGCCAGCGAGAAGAACTCGAGCTCGCCGTAGAGGCGGCGCAGCGCCACGGCGTCCGGCGGGTCGCGCCGCAGGGCCGCGGGGTCGAAGGGGATGGGCAGGCTGGTGTGGATGGTCGACAGCTCCTTCGACAGCCGCGCCTGCTCGGCGTGCTGCTGCAGGCCCTCGCGATAGCTCTTGCGCGCCACCTCGCCGGCGCGGGCCAGCAGCTCCTCGAGCGAGCCGAACTCCTGGATCAGCGCCTTCGCGCCCTTGTCCCCGATCCCCGGCACGCCCGGGATGTTGTCGATCGAGTCGCCCATCAGCGCCAGCACGTCGGCGACCTTCGCGGGCGGCACGCCGAAGTCCTCGGTCACGTCGCTCGGGCCGTAGAGCTTGGAGCGGCCGGTGTGATAGAGCGACACGCGGGGCTCGACCAGCTGCATCAGGTCCTTGTCCGCGGAGACCAGGACGACGTGGTAGCCGGCCTCGGCGGCGCGGCAGGAGAGGGTGCCGAGGACGTCGTCGGCTTCGTAGCCCGCCAGCTCCAGGATCGGGATGCGGAACGCCTCGAGCACACGGCGGATCCAGGGCATCTGGCTCGCCAGGTCCTCGGGCATCGGCGCGCGGTTCGCCTTGTAGGCCTCGAAGCGTTCGGTGCGGAAGGTCTTGCCGGTCTCCAGGGCGACGCCGATGAGCTCCGGCTGCTCTTCGCGCAGCAGCTTGCGCAGCATGGTGACGAAGCCGTAGATGGCGTTCGTCGGCTCGCCTCTCGAGTTGGAGAGGTTGCGGATGGCGTAGAACGCTCGGAAGATGTTGGAGTAGCCGTCGATCAGGAAGAGGCGCTGGCCGCGGGCCGGCGCGGCCGCGGCGCCGCCGGCCTCCGGCCGGGCTGCGGCGGCGGCTTCGGCGGGGACGGCGTCGGCGGGGACGGCAGGATCGGCCATAGATCTCGGATTGTACCTGGCACGGCCCTCGCACGGCTGCGCGCTCATGTCACTCTTGGCTTGGATCGTACTAGGGTTGATCGCGGGGCTCGTCGCCAAGGCGCTGGTGCCCGGCCGCGACCCGGGCGGTTGCATCGTCACCGTCCTGATCGGTATCGCCGGCGCACTGATCGGCGGCTGGCTGTCGACGCTGCTCGGCTTCGGCGGCCTCGCCGGCGGCCTGGACCTGCGCAACCTGATCATCGCCGTGCTCGGCGCGATCGTGCTGCTGGTCCTGTTCCGCCTGGTGGCCGGCCGGAGGGCCTGACCCACCCTATGACCGTCGGGCCTGGGACAGCAGGTGGGCCGCCTCGGGGAGGATCAGCGCCTCCAGGGCCAGCACCACCGCTTTCGGCGAGCCCGGGAGCAGGAAGACGGCGCGGTCCCGGACCAGGCCGGCGGCGGCGCGGCTGAGCATCGCCGCCGCGCCGACCTGCTGGTAGGAGAGCATCCGGAACAGCTCCCCGAAGCCCTCGACCGGGCGATCGAAGAGCGGCGCCACCGCCTCCACCGTCAGGTCGCGGGGCGAGAACCCGGTGCCGCCGGTCGCCACCACGACGTCCAGCCCGGGCTGCTCGAGCAAGCGCCCCAGGGCCGCCCGGATCGCCGCCACGTCGTCGGCCACCAGCGCCGTCTCCACCACACGGTGCCCCGCCGCGACCACCCCCTCGCGCAGCAGGCGGCCGCTGACGTCGTCGGCCTTGGCGCGCGAGTCGCTGACCGTGATCAGCCCGAATCCCAGCACGGCAGGCGCGGCGGCCCGATGCTCCTCGGCGCTCACGTCTCCACCCTAGCATGCCGTCCCCTGTCCGGTTCTGGGACGGCCCTGCCCGCAAACGGACAGACGGCGGTCCCGGCGGTCACCGGAATGACGCCTACAAGCTCCCTGTTTACAGGTACATACGCTTGCCGCGAAACCGTGGCACACGAGCTGCGTAATGGAAGGAGGGAGAGAGGTTCTCTATGGACATCGTTCGCACGGGACAAGCCGAGAAGCGCCGCCGGCGCAACATCTTCATCGCCATCGGCGCCGTGCTGACCATCGGGCTGATCACCCTCGGCCTGTCGCAACTGAAGCCCGCCGCCCCCACGGTCGAGCGCCAGACCGTCTGGATCGACACCGTCCAGCGCGGTTCGATGCTGCGCCAGGTGCGCGGTTCCGGCACCCTGGTGCCGATCGATTCGGCCGTGCGCTTCATCTCGGCGCAGGTGGAGGGCCGCATCGAGCGCATTCCGAACCTGCCCGGCGTCACGGTGACGCCGGACTCGATGCTGATCGAGATGAGCAACCCCGAGGTGCAGCAGAACGCCGCCGAGGCCTTCGCGCAGCTCAAGGCGGCGCAGGCCGACGCCGACAACCTGCGCGCCCAGCTCGCCACCCAGCTGCTGAACCAGCAGTCGACGGTGACCACCGCGCTGTCGGCCAGCGCCCAGGCGGACCTGCAGGCCGAGGCCAACAAGAAGCTCGCCACCGATGGGCTGATCCCGGAGATCACCCTCAAGCTCTCCCTGCTCAAGGCCGACGAGCTGCACAAGACCGTCGCCATCGAGCAGGACAAGTACAAGAAGGCGCAAGCCTCGGTCGACGCCCAGAACGCGGCGCAGCAGTCGCGGGTCGAGAACCTGGCGGCGGTCTACGAGCTGCGCAAGCACCAGGTGGACTCGCTCACCGTCAGGGCCGGCCTCGCCGGCGTGCTGCAGGAGGTGCCGGTGAACGTCGGCCAGCGGGTCACCGCCGGCACGACCCTGGCGCGCGTCGCGCGTCCCGACCAGCTGAAGGCGCAGCTGCGCATCCCGGAGACGCAGGCGAAGGACGTGCGCGTCGGCCAGAAGGCGGAGGTCGACACCCGCAACGGCATCGCCAACGGCTCCGTCTCGCGCGTCGCCCCCTCGGTGCAAGACGGCACGGTGCTGGTCGACGTGGCGCTGCAGGCCCCGCTGCCGCAGGGCGCGCGCACCGACCTGTCGGTGGACGGCACGATCGAGATCGAGCGCCTCGAGAACGTGCTCTTCGTCGGCCGGCCGGCGTACGGCCAGGCCCAGAGCAAGGTCGAGATGTTCAGGCTGAACCCGGACGGCAAGGAAGCGAAGCGGGTGCCGGTGATGCTCGGCCGCAGCTCCGTCAACACCATCGAGATCGTGAGCGGGCTCAAGCCCGGCGACCAGGTGATCCTGTCCGACACCTCGGCCCAGGATGGCTACCAGGTCATCGCCCTGAAATGACCGCCGGCGCTGATCCAGGTAGTGGGTCATTCTCCCTCGGCCTCCCTTTGGGCGAGGGGCCAAAGTCATACGCCCCAGGAGCTTGGGCCCCTCGCCCAAAGGGAGGCCGAGGGAGAATGACCCACTACCCCGATCCACTTGCAAACGGCGATTCCAAGTGCTGAGAATATGATCATTCACCGCGTTCCTTGAGGAGACGATCTGATGAACGCATCCACCGAGGCATTGCTGCTGCTCGAAGGGGTGACCAAGGTCTTTCTGACGGACGAGGTCGAGACGCACGCCCTGTCCGGCATCCATCTCGAGATCCGCAACGGCGAGTACGTCTCGATCGCCGGCCCGTCGGGCTGCGGCAAGACCACCCTGCTGTCGATCCTCGGGCTGCTCGACACGCCGTCCGAGGGCAAGTACCGGCTCAACGGCAAGCAGGTGGCCGACCTGTCGTTCTCGGACCGCGCCCGCATCAGGAACCAGGAGATCGGCTTCATCTTCCAGGCCTTCAACCTGATCGGCGACCTCACGGTGTACGAGAACGTCGAGCTGCCGCTGACCTATCGCGGCATGGCCGCCAAGGAGCGCAAGGAACGCGTCCAGGAAGCGCTGGAGCGGGTCGGGATGTCGCACCGCATGAAGCACTACCCGTCGCAGCTCTCCGGCGGCCAGCAGCAGCGCGTGGCGGTCGCCCGCGCCGTGGTGGGCAAGCCCTCGATCCTGCTCGCGGACGAGCCCACCGGCAACCTCGACTCGCGCAACAGCGAGGCGGTCATGGATCTGCTCGCGGAGCTGCACAAGGAAGGCGCCACGATCTGCATGGTGACGCACGACCCGCGCTTCGCGCGCTACGCCGAACGGACGATCCACCTTTTCGACGGCCGGGTCGTCGAGGAGGAGCAGGGACCGCAGCGCCAGGTCGAGGAAAAGGAGCTCGCGGAACGCGGCTTCGTCGTGTAACCTCCACCGTCGAAGAGCATCTTCTGTAGAGTGGGGGCATGAGCGCTCCCTCCCGGCCTCGAGTCCTGGTGGCGGACGACCAGCGGCAGGTGCGGGAGGCTTTGCGCCTGCTGCTCAAGGCGGAGGGGTTCGAGGCGGTGATGGCCTCGTCGCCGGCGGAGGTGGTGGCGGCGGCGGCGACGCGGGATCTGGACGTCGCGCTCCTCGATCTCAACTACTCCCGCGACACGACCTCGGGCCAGGAGGGGCTCGACCTGCTGGCGCGGCTGCGCGATCTCGACGCGGCGTTGCCGGTGGTGGTGATGACCGCCTGGGCGAGCGTCGACCTGGCGGTGGCGGCGATGCGGCAGGGGGCTCGCGACTTCGTCGAGAAGCCTTGGGAGAACCAGCGCCTGCTCTCGGTGCTGCGCACGCAGGTGGAGCTGGCGCGGGCGCTGCGGCGGGGGGACCGGCTGGAGGCGGAGAACCAGCTGCTGCGCGACGCCGGCGGCGCCGGCGCCTATCCCTCGGGACAGCGGCCGCTGCCGATCGCCGAGTCGGCGGAGATGCGGCAGGTGCTGGAGCTCGTCGAGCGGGTCGGGCCGTCGGAGGCCAACGTGCTGATCACCGGCGAGCACGGCACCGGCAAGGGATTGGTGGCGCGGGCGCTGCACGCGGTGTCGCCGCGCGCCGGGAATCCGCTGGTGACCGTCAACACCGGCGGGCTCTCGGAGTCGGTGTTCGAGAGCGAGCTGTTCGGCCACGTGCGCGGCGCCTTCACCGACGCCAAGGAGGACCGCGTCGGCCGCTTCGAGCTGGCCGACGGCGGCACCCTCTTCCTCGACGAGATCGCCAACATCTCGCTGGCGCAGCAGGCGCGGCTGCTGCGCGTCCTCGAGACCGGGGAGTTCGAGCGCCTGGGCTCCTCGCGCACGCGCTCGGCGAGCGTGCGCCTGCTGTCGGCGACCAACGCCGACCTGCGCCAGGAGGTCGGCGCCGGGCGCTTCCGCCAGGACCTGCTGTTCCGGCTCAACACCGTCGAGATCCACGTGCCGCCGCTGCGCTCGCGGCGTGCCGACGTCATGCCCCTCGCCGAGCACTTCCTCGCCCAGCACACCGGCCGCTACCGCAAGCGCCTGCGCGGCTTCGCCGACGACGCCGTGCAGGCGCTGCTCGCCCATCACTGGCCGGGGAACGTGCGCGAGCTCGACCACGCGGTCGAGCGCGGCGTGCTGATGGCGGCGGGCGAGCGGCTGCGCGCCGCGGACCTCGGCCTGCATGCCGCCGGCGGCGGCGCGGCCCTGCCCGGCCCGGCGCCGATCGAGGAGCTGCCGCTCGAGGACGTCGAGAGGCTGCTGATCGAGAAGGCGCTGGCGCGCCACGGCGGCAGCGTCAGCCAGGCCGCCCGCGCCCTCGGCCTGTCGCGCAGCGCCCTCTACCGCCGGATCGAGAAGCATGGTCTCTGAGAGGCAGAGTTCCCCTGCCTCTCCGCCCTTTGGCCGAGGGGCCAAAGTCTTTACCTCTCCCGGTTCGCATCGAACCCCTCGCCCAGAGGGCGGAGGGGCAGGGGAACTCTGCCTCCGGGAGCAGAGGGAAGGGGATCGTCTCTGCCGCCACGCGATCGTACGCGGGGGACCCTGATCCATGCCGGATGAGCTTCCGGCGCCGTCCAGGGAGCGGCGGGCGGGCGGCTTCGAGTCCCGCGTCCTGCTGCTGGCGCTGGCGGTCGGCCTGCCGGGAGCGCTGCTCGGGCTGGCGCTCCTCTGGGCGGGGTCGTACTCCGCCGGGGTCCGCTGGACGCTCGCCGCGCTGCTCGTCGCCGCCTGGTGGGCGCTCGCCTCGGCGCTGCGGACGCGGGTGGTGCGGCCGCTGCGGACGCTCGCCAACCTGCTCTCGGCGCTGCGCGAGGGCGACTTCTCGCTGCGCGCCCGGCCGCCGCAGCGGCTCGACGCCCTGGGGCAGGTCTTCGAGGAGGTCAACGCCCTCGGCGGCACGTTGCGCGAGCAGCGGCTCGGGGCGGTGGAGGCGACGGCGCTGCTGCATCGCGTCATCGAAGAGGTGGAGGTGGCGATCTTCGCCTTCGACGACCGCGACCGGCTGCAGCTCGTCAACCGCGCCGGCGAGCGGCTGCTGGCGGCGCCCGCCGAGCGGCTGCTGGGACGCTCGGCGGCGGCGCTCGAGCTCGCCGCGTTCCTCGCGGGCGAGGAGGAGCGCACGCTCGACCACACCTTCCCGGGCGGCCCGGGACGCTGGGACGTGCGGCGCAGCCGCTTCCGCGAGCGCGGCCTGCCGCACCGGCTGCTGGTGATCTCCGACGTCTCCCGCACCCTGCGCGAGGAGGAGCGCCAGGCCTGGAAGCGGCTCATCCGGGTGCTGGGGCACGAGCTGAACAACTCGCTGGCGCCGATCCGCTCGATGGCCGCGACGCTCTCGTCGCTGATCGGCCGCGAGGAGCCGCCCGCCGATTGGCGCGAGGACGCCCAGCGCGGCCTCGAGGTCATCGCCGACCGCTCGGAGGCGCTGCTGCGCTTCATGGCCGCCTACGCGCGGCTGGCCCGGCTGCCGCCGCCGCGGCTGGCGCCGCTCGAGGTCTCGGCCCTCATCCGGCGCGTCGCCGCGCTCGAGGACCGCCTGCCGGTGTTCGTGGAGCGCGGGACGGCGGTGGTGGTCGAGGGCGACGCCGACCAGCTCGAGCAGCTGCTCATCAACCTGGTCCGCAACGCCGCCGACGCGGCCCTCTCGAGCCGGGGCGGGGTCGGCGGGGTCGGCATCGGCTGGCGCGTCGACGGCGCCTTCCTGGAGGTGACGGTCGAGGACGAAGGGCCGGGGCTCGCCAGCCGCGAGAACCTCTTCGTGCCGTTCTACACCACCAAGCCGAACGGCACCGGCATCGGCCTCGCCCTGTCGCGCCAGATCGCCGAGGCCCACGGCGGCGCCCTGACCCTCGACAACCGCGTCCCGCCGCCCGGCTGCGCGGCGCGCCTGCGCCTGCCGCTCGAGGCGGCGGGGTAGACGCTGCGAGGGCCTCCGAGTCGCCGCAACGGAACGCGGGAAGCGGGGCCGGCCGGCGCCGGCCTCGACGGATACGCGGAGACCCTGCCAAATTGCGTCTATACCAGGTAGGGGCTAACATCGGCGCGGAGGGGAACGTCCGATGACCATCCGCACCGGGCAGCGAAAGATGACCTACGAGGATCTCCTCGCCCTGCCGGACGACCTCCTGCGCCATGAGCTGATCGACGGCGAGCACATCGTGAGCCCGTCACCCACCCTGAAGCACCAGCGCGTGGCGCTCAACATCGCGTTCGCCATCATGACCTTCGTCCGGCCGCGCCGGCTCGGCGAGGTCTTCTTGGCGCCGGTGGACGTGCTGTTCTCCCGCTTCGACGTGGTCGAGCCCGACGTGCTCTTCGTCGCCGCCGAGAACGCGGAGCGCCTGCAGGAGAGGTTCGTCGACGGCGCTCCCGACCTGGTGATCGAGGTCCTCTCGCCGTCGAGCCGCCGCATCGACAAGATCCGCAAGCCGCGCCTCTACGACGCCCACGGCGTCAAGGAGTACTGGCTCGCCGATCCGAAGAGCGACACCCTCGAGGTCCACCGGCGCGACGTCTCCGGGCGCCTGGCCCTCGCGGCATCGGTGTCTCTCGCCGCCGGCGACGTCCTGGAGACTCCGCTCCTTCCCGGGCTTCGCATCCCCCTGGACGAGATCTTCGGCTGAGACTTCTCTATCCGTTCGGCGGCAGCCGAGCGGCAATTCTGGAACGAGCTCGCCTGGCTTACTTGAGCTCGGCCAGCATCTGGCGCGCGCTCGCCGCCTCGGGATCGTTCGGGGCCAGCTGCAGGAAGGCCTCGAGGTGCTCCTTGGCGCGCGCCAGGTCGCCGCTGTTGGTGTAGCAGAGCCCCAGCATGTAGTGGGCGCGGGCGCTCTTGGGATCGGCCTGCAGGACGCTCTCGAAGACCTTGGTCGCCTCCGGGATGCGGTTGCCGTTGTACAGCTCGATGCCATGGTTGAGAGGATTGGAGGCGTCCCCCTTGGCGCTGTCCATGGCCGCCTTGGCCTGCTGGGCGCGCGGGTCCTTGAGGTCGGCCAGCACCTTGTAGCGCAGCTGCAGGGCCGACAGGCTCTGGGGAGCGGCGGCCACCCAGCGGTCGGCCACGTCCAGCGCGGCGCGGTGGTCCTGCTTGGTGAGATAGATGTTGGCGAGCGCGCCGTAGGCCGGCTCGAGGGTCCGGTCCACCTCGATCGCCCGCTTGAGATCGGCGGCCGCGTCCTCGACGTGCTTCTCGCGCAGGGCGTCGGCCGCCTCGTTGTATAGGTTCACCGCGACGTCGCGCGCCAGCTCGGGGCCGGGATGGCTGGCGGCCAGCTCGCCGAGGACCTGGGCGGCGCGCTGCTTGTCGCCGAGGTCCCGGAGCGCCTGGTAGCGGTCGAGCATCACCCGCGGCTTGCCGGGCTCGAGCGCCAGGGCGCGGTCGGCGGCCGCCAGCGCGTCGGCGGGCCGGTGCTGCTCGAGGTAGAGACCTGCCAGGATGGCATGGGCCTCCGCCAGCTTGGGGTCGACGGTCGCCGCCTGCTCGAACTTCGCGGTCGCGGTCTTCGCGTCCTTGGCCTTGAGGGCGGTGACGCCCTCGTTGTAGACGACGGCGGCGTCGTGCCTGGCCTTGGCCTCGGCGGCGTCCGCCGGCGGCGGGCCCGGCGCCGCCTTGCCGGAGGCCGCGGCGGGTTGTCCGGCCGGTGGCGCGGCCGCGGCGGCCGGCCCGGCGGCCGCCCCGGTAGCCGGCTGCAGCGAGTAGCTCTGCCGCAGCGTGTCCTCGATCTTCGGCTTGAGCGGCTGCTCGAGCGTGACGTAGCCCTGCTTCTCGAGGTGGATCGTGTACTGGCGTTGCGCGTCGAGGATGATGGCGCTGAACTGGCCGCGAGCGTCGGTGGTCTTCTCCAACTTGTAGCCGGCCATGTCCGGGCTGGTGATGACCACCTTGACCCCGGCCAGCGGGGCGCCGGCGGGGTCGACCACGGTGCCGAGCACGCGGCCCTGGTCGGCGGCATGAGCGGCGGCGGCAAAGCCGGACAGCACGAGCAGCGCACAGCCGAGCGCGCGGGCGAGAGCTTTCATCGGCAACCTCCTGAACCTGGATTGGTCGCGGCGGAAAGCGCCGGAGACACGAATCGCCGCCCCGCCACGGCAGCACGGGCGTGCACGACTCGTGCCGCGCCCACGGCGGCGAGAGGTCGGCGGATCTCCTCTCGGCCTCCCCCGCCGAAGTCCTCCAGCGGTGTGAATCAGACCCCTCGCCCAAAGGGCGGCGGCGGGGGAGGCCGAGAGGAGATCCGCCGACCTCCCGCGGACAAGCCAAGCCTTCCAGGCCCTCTGATACCATCCTGCGGGCATCGGAGGAGGAGGCGAGACATGCTGGCGGAACGGATCGGGGAGATCGAGGCGGCGCTGTCGGAGGCCGGGGTCGACGGCTGGTTCTTCGCCTGCTTCCAGCACAACGATCCGATCGGCATGGATCTGCTGGGCCTGTCGGCGCCGGGGAAGCTCGTCACCCGCCGCTGCTACTACCTGGTGTCCCGCCACGGCGCTCCCGCCAAGCTGGTCCACGCGCTCGAGCCCGCCATGCTCGACCACCTGCCGGGCGGCAAGTCGGTCTACCTGACCTGGCAGGAGCACCGCGAGCAGCTGGCGCGGCTGGTGGCGGGTCACCGGCGGCTGGCCGCCCAGTACAGCCCGGGCAACGAGCTGCCGAGCATCTCCCGGCTCGACGCCGGCACCGCGGAGCTGCTGCGCGGCGCGGGCGTCGAGCTGGTCTCGGCCGCCGACCTGGCCCAGCGGTTCGCCGCCGCCTGGACCGCCGAGCAGCTCGCCGGACACCGCCGCGCCGCCGCCCACCTGCTGGCGATCGTGCACGCCGCCTTCGCCCGCGTCGGCGCCGCGCTGGCGCGGGGCGACGAGCTGGACGAGTACGCGGTGCAACGCGGCATCCTCGACGCCTTCGAGCAGGCCGGGTTGTGGAGCGAGAGCGATCCGATCGTCGGCGTCAACGCCCACAGCGCCGACCCGCACTACCAGCCGGGCCCCGGGCACTCGTCGCCGATCCGGCGCGGCGACTTCCTGCTCATCGACCTGTGGGCCAAGGAGCGGGCGCCCGACAGCGTCTATGCCGACATCACCTGGTGCGGCGTGTGCGCGCCGTCGCCGACCGAGCGCCAGGCGGAGATCTTCCGCCACGTCGCCGCGGCGCGCGATGCCGCCCTGCAGCTGGTGCGCAGCCGTTACCCGCGGCAGCCGATCCAGGGCTTCGAGGTCGACGACGCCGCCCGCGAGGTCATCCGCAGAGCCGGCTACGGGGAGCGCTTCTTCCACCGCACCGGGCACTCGATCGGCACCTCCGATCACGGCCAGGGCGCCAACATCGACAATCTCGAGACCCACGACACTCGGCGGCTGCTGCCCATGACCTGCTTCTCGATCGAGCCCGGGATCTACCTGCCCGGCGACTTCGGGGTGCGCAGCGAGATCAACGTCGTGCTGCTTCCCGCCGCCCCGGAGGCCCCGGCGGATGCCGCGGCGAACGCCGCCGTCGAGGTCACGGGCGGCCCGGCACAGTGCGAGCTGCTGCGCCTGCTCTGAGCGCGCCGATCAGTAGGTGTCGCCGGGCTGCAGCGCCACGACCTCGCAGGCGACGCCCAGGTCCTCGAGCGCCTCGACCAGCTTCCGCGGCGTGCCGGTGAGCACCGGGAAGGTCCCCCAGTGCACCGGCACCACCTTGCGCACGTTGAGGTAACGGCACGCCCGGGCCGCCTGCTGCGGGTCCATCGTGTAGAAGTCGCCGATCGGCAGGAAGGCGAGCTCTGGCCGGTAGAGGTCGGCGATCAGCTGCATGTCGGAGAACAGCGCGGTGTCGCCGGCATGGTAGAACGTGAACCCGCCCGGCAGCTTGACGATGTAGCCGGCCGCGGGGCCGCCGTAGACGATCCGGTCGCCGTCCATGAGGCTGCTCGAATGGTCGGCGCGCACCATCGTCACGGTGAGATCGAGCAGCTCCTGGGCGCCGCCGACGTTCATGCCCGAGCAGTTCTCGACCCCCTGCGACTGCAGCCAAGTGCAGATCTCGTAGGCGGCCACGACGTGGCGCGGGCGGTGGCGCCGCGCCAGCTCGACGGCGTCGCCCATGTGATCGGAGTGGGCGTGGGTGATCAGCATCGCGTCCAGCCGGTCGAGGCTCTGCAACGCCTCGGGACAGGCCGGGTTGCCCATCACCCAGGGATCGATCAGCACCACCTGGCCGCCCGGCAGGGTGCAGCGCACGGTCGCGTGGCCCAGCCAGGTGAAGCTCGGACGCGGATGTTGATTGGCCATGTCCCCCCCTCTCGAGAAGGCGGCTATTCTATCCGACGCCCGGCCCCCGGCATGGGTCGTGGGTCAGTTCCCAAACCCGTTCGCCCCTTCCCCTCTGCCGCCCTTTGGGCGAGGCCCTGCCTTGCACCTGCGCAACACTTCGATGCCTCGCCCAAAGGGCGGCAGAGGGGAAGGGCGAACGAAATGAGGAACTGACCCACGACCCCGGGGCCGGCCGCCGGATCGAATAAGATGGGCGCGCCCGCGGGGAACGAGGACGCAGACGACATGTCCGGCAGAGAGATGGAGGTCATCGTCGTGCCGTACGACGTCGAGCGCGGCGACACGCCCGGGGCGCGCGGCGCGCGCGAGCTGGTGTCCCGCGGGCTGCTGGCCGAGGTCGAGCGGCGCGGGCTGGGCGTCCATGTCTCCGAGATCCCGGTGCGCCGGCCGGGCGCCGGCAAGGCGGAGGTGGTGGCCGAGATCGTCCGCAGCGTGGCGCGAGCGGTGGCCCTGGCGCACTCGCAGCGCCGCTTCCCGCTGGTGGTGTCCGGAGGCTGCCTGGTGGCGGTCGGCGGGGTGACCGGGCTGCAACGGACCGGGCGTGAGCTGCGGGTGGTCTGGATCGACGCCCACGGCGACTTCAACACCCCCGAATCCACGCCGAGCGGCTACTGGGACGGCATGGCGCTGGCGGCGGTGTGCGGGCGCAGCCTGCCCGAGATCTACAAGTCGGTAGAGCTGCGGCCGATCCACTTCCGGAATGTCGTGCACCTGGCGGGGCGCTGCTTCGACCCGCCCGAGGTCGAGGACTTCGAGCGCCTGCACCTCTCCGTCGTCCCGCCGCGGGAGGTCGGCTCGGACGAGTGCCTGCGCCTGCTGGCCGACGGCGCCGAAGGAGCCGCCGCGAACCGCGAGCTCTACCTCCACGTCGATCTCGACGGGCTCGATCCGGGGGATGCTCCGGCGGTCAGCTTTCCCTGCCCGGGCGGTCCGCCGCTGGCCGCCGTCCTGGCCTGCTTCGCGGCCCTCAAGCTGCCGGCCGCCATGACCCTGTCGACGGCGAGCTTCGCCCACGCGGACATCGAGCAGGCGGCGCGCACGCTCGAGACGTGCCGCCGCCTGCTCGACGCCTTCCTGCTCCGTGACTGACCCGGGGCTGGACGGTGTCCGGTCCTACACCTGGAACTGCTTGAAGAAGTTGTCCCGCAGCTTGGCGTTGAACGCGTGGTCGGTGAGCCGGTAGTAGATGGTCTGGGCGTCGCGGCGCGGGGCGACCAGCCCGTACGCCTTGAGCTTGGCGAGATGCTGCGAGACCGCGGACACCGATACGCCCAGCATCTCGGCGAGGTCGCACACGCACAGCTCCTTCATGTTCTCGAGCAGGTAGAGGAGCTTCAAGCGGGTCGAGTTGCCCGCCAGGTTCATCAGCTCCGCCGCCTCCTCGATGTCCGGCGTCCCCTCGAGGTTCTGCCTGATCTGGGCCATCTCCTTCGACGACATGTTGGGCGCTTCACCTTTCATGTTTTCCTCCAGCAGATTCTACGATCCTTATGGCATCCTGGCTTCGCGCCGATGTCCTGGGTCACCTGGGGTGACCCGGGCCACCGGCATCGCAGCCAAGCTCGGCGTGTTCCTGTCCAGCGACTGCTCTTGGCGCTCCGTGCCAGGACCTCGCTGGGCTCCACGGCCAACGGCAACGCTATTGAACAATCTCGATTGTACTCCGTTCGCGGCGAAAAGCTAGGGGGTCAAGCGACTTTTTTCGACGAAATTGTCCCGCTCTGGCCTCGAAGCGCACCATATAAGGTTCAGCTAACGCCACTCAAATATGTTCACACATTGCCAGTCATAAACATTCGCGTTGTGGATCGGACATACACTCAGGCAGGGAAGGAGGCGACGATGACCAAACGTGTCACCATCGAGTATTGCGTGGCTTGAAACTATCTGCCCCGCGCCGCCGGTCTGGCGGACGAGCTGGAGCGGAGAACCGGGACTCGCCCCGCGCTGATCAAGGGCGGCGGCGGCATCTTCGACGTCAAATTGGACGGCGAGCTCATCTTCTCGAAGAAGCAAGCCGGACGCTTTCCCGCCCCGGGCGAGGTCGAGGCGACGATCGAAGCGCGCTCCCACCCCGCCGGGAGAGGGGAAGGATAGCCCTGGCGCGAAGGGCCGCGGCGGGTAGTGGGGCAGTCTCCTCTGCCTCCCTTTGGGCGAGGTGCAAAAGTCCTCCGCCCCTGCCCCCACGGCCCTCGCCCAAAGGGAGGCAGAGGAGACTGCCCCACTACCCAGCGGCCTGCGCGGGAGGGGCGACGGCGTGACGACCTCAACCATGGCGGCCCTGCTGCTCGGCGGCGCGCTGCTCGGCCTCGGCCTGGGCATCGAGACGCGGCGGCGGCGCGCCCCGGCGCTGCCGCAGGCGGCGGCGCTTCGCGGCGAGGCGATCGACGCCACCGTGCTGCTGCCGGTCCGCGACGAGGAGCGCAATCTCTCCGACTGCCTCGCGGCCCTCCTCGCCCTCGAGGGCCGGCCGGCCATCCGGGTCGTCGACGACAGCTCGAGCGACGCCACCGCGGCGCTGGCGGCCGCCGCCGCGCGCGAGCCCCGCGTGACGCTGGTCACCGCCGGACCGCTGCCGCCGGGGTGGCGTGGCAAGGTGCATGCCCTGTGGGCCGGCAGCCACGGCGCCGGGGCCGGCTGGCTGCTGCTCACCGACGCCGACGCCCGCCACCGGCCGGCGGCGCTGGCACGGGCGCTTGCCGCCGCCGCCCGCTGGCGCCTGGACGCCGTCTCGCTCGCCGGCTTCCAGGAGGCGCGCGGCCTGGCGGAGAACCTGCTGGTGCCGGGCGTCTTCGCCCTGCTCGACGCGCTGCTCGGCGATTGGGAGGAGGCCGCGGACGCGGGCGGCCCGCCGGTCGCGAACGGCCAGTTCCTGCTGCTGCGGCGCGCCGCCTGGGAGAGCTGCGGCGGCTTCGAGGCGGTGCGCCACGAGGCCATCGACGACGTAGCGATGGCGGCGCTCCTGCGGCGTCACGGCTACCGCACCGGCTTCTTCCGCGCTCCGGACCTGCTGTCGGTGCGCATGTACAGAGGCTTCCGCGAAGCCACGCGTGGCTGGCGGCGCAATCTCGGCGGCCTGCTCGGGCCGCGCCCGGGCGCCACCCTGGCGGCGCTCGCCGTCCTGGCGGCGCCGGCGCTCGCGCTGGCCGCCGCCCTGGCGGCCGGGAGCTTCGTCGCGGCGGCGCTGCTGTGGGGCGCCGGCGCGGTCACCTCGGCCCTGCTGCGAGCGGGCAGCGGCAACCGGCCGGCCTATGCGCTGCTCTACCCGCTGGACGCCCTGCTGCTCGCCGCGGTGCTGGCGGCGGCCGCGCGCGACCGCCGCCGCGGACGGCTGCTCAGCTGGAAGGGCCGGGAGATGCGGCTGTGACGCGGTCCTCGTACCAGCAGCGCTGCCCGGCCGATTCCTCCACCGACACCGCCAGCTCCTCCACCCGCGAGCCGCGCAGCGCGGCCGCGAGCTCGTGCCACAGCATGCGCGCCAGCAGCTCGATCGAGGTGTTGACCAGCGGCAGCAGCAGGGTGTCCGCCGCCGGGAAGACATAGCAGCGGTCGCCGAGGCGGGCCTCGACGGTCTCGCCGCGGCGGGTGCAGAGCAGCCGGTCGCTGGCGGCGGGCAGCAGCGTCCGCGAGTCGAGGTGGTCGCAGAGCGCGCGCAGCACGCGCTTGCAGTGCTCGAGATCCACCAGCAGCCCCGCGTCGTCGAGCTCGCGTCCCGCGAGCTCCGCCTGCACCAGGTAGTTGTGACCGTGCAGCATTTCGGCGCCGCCGCCGCTCCACAGCGTGAAGTGGGCGGCCGAGAACTTGAAGTCCTCCTTGGCGAGCACGACGCGATAGCGGGGCAGGGAGGACACGGGCGGATTCTACAAGCAAGCCCCGACCCCATAGTATGGAGCGCGATGCCGACGAGCGGGATTCGGAGCTGGATCCGCGGCCGCCGCGGTGGCGAGAGCCGGACCGGACCGGCGGCGCGGGCGATCCTGGCAGCGCGGGCCGCAGCGGCGCGTTCGGCGCGGCCGGCGCTGGCGGCGCTGGCGGCGGGCGGCGCGCTGGGCCTCGCGATCCTGGTGGGGCTGGCGGTCACGGGCCGCATCGCCACCCCGGCGGGCGACATCCCGACGCGCGGCAGCTTCGCGCCGGCCGATCAGCCGGCGCAGTATCCTTCCGACCGCCTCTACCACCTGCGGCACCTGCGCCTGGAGCTGGCCTTCGACCTCCACCGGCGCGCGGTCGCGGGCACCGCCACCAACACCGTCGTGCCGCTGCTTCCCGGGCTCGATCACCTGGTCTTCCACGCCGCCGGCCTGCAGGTCTCCCGGGTGCGCCTGGCCGCGCGGCCGGAGCCGGAGGAGGCGGAGCAAGCGCCGCCCGCGCCGGCGGGCCCGCCGGCGGCGGCGCAGGAGCTGCAGTTCTCGACCGACCCTGCGGCGCAGACGCTGAGCGTCCGCCTGCCGCGCGCCTACGGTCCGCGGGACCGCCTCGAGGTGGCCATCGACTACTCGGCGCAGCCGCGCGCCGGGCTCTACGTGGTCGCTCCCGACCAGGCGTATCCCGAGCGCCCCTGGCAGCTGTTCTCGGATGGCGAGCCGCAGCTCAATCGCTACTGGTTCCCGAGCTGGGACGAGCCGGACGACCGCGCCACCAGCGAGCTGCTGGCGACCGTCGAGCGGCCGTTCGAGGCGATCGGCAACGGCCGCCTGGTGGAGGTGACCGACCGCCCGGACGGCCGCCGCACCTTCCACTGGCGGATGGAGCAGCCGCACAGCACCTACCTGGTCTCGGTGGTGATCGGCGAGTTCAGCCACCTCCGCGACAGCTGGCACGGGGTGCCGATCGACTCCTGCGTGCCGAGAGCGCTCGCCGACCGCGCGCCGCGCGCCTTCGGCCGCACCGCCGACGCCATGGACTTCTTCTCCCGCGTGACGGGGCGCCCCTATCCCTACGCCAAGTACTCCCAGACGACCGTCTACGGGTTCATGTGGGAGGGAATGGAGAACGTCTCGGCCACCACCGAGACGGTCGACACGCTGCGCGACGCGCGCGCGGCGCTCGACGGGACCAGCGACGATCTCGTCGCCCACGAGCTCGCCCACCAGTGGTTCGGCGACCTCGTGACCTGCCGCACCTGGGCACATGCCTGGCTCAACGAGGGGATGGCGACCTACTTCGAGGCGCTCTACCAGCAGCACCTCGCCCGGCAACGCGGCGCCGCCGGGGACGACGAGCTGGCCTGGAAGCTCGACCAGTCGCGCGCCAACTACCTGCGCGAGGACCGCGAGCGCTACCGGCGGCCGCTGGTCACGTCGCGTTACGTCAGCCCGATCCGGATGTTCGACGCCCACACCTACGACAAGGGCGCGTGGGTGCTGCACATGCTGCACGAGCTGGCGGGGGAGGAGGGATGGTGGCGGGGGGTCCGGACCTACCTGGGGCGGCATGCCCTCGGCACGGTGACCAGCCGCGACCTCGAATCCGCCTTCGAGGATGCGGCGGGCGTCGACCTCGGGGCGCTCTTCGACCAGTTCGTGTACCGCGCCGGCTACCCCGAGATCAAGCTGCGCTGGGATTACCAGGCCGCGGAGGGCCTGGTGCGCCTCGAGGTGCGCCAGACCCAGCAGGTGGACGGCGCGACCGGCCTGTTCTCGTTCCCGGTCGAGGTGGCGCTGCTCGACGGGCGGGGGGCGCCGTCGGTGCGCCGCGTGTCGATGGCCGCGCTGCCGCTGCAGGACCTCTACCTCCCCTGCCCGGTCCGCCCGCGCACCGTCGTCTTCGACCCCGGGGGGGGACTGTTGAAGAGCCTCGATTTCGACAAGCCGGCCGCCGAGTGGGCCGAGCAGCTGCGGGCGCCGCTGCCGCTGCCGGCTCACCTCGACGCGCTGCGGGCGCTGGCCGAGCTGGGGGGCGACGAGGCGGTGGCGGCGCTCGGCGACGCGCTGCTCCACCACCGCTTCTTCGGCGCCCGGATGGTGGCGGCCGCGGCGCTGGTCCGGATCGCCGGCGAGCCGGCGCTGCGGGCGCTGCGGCAGGGCGCCGGCGATGCCGATGCGCGCATCCGCGCCGCGGTGCTCACCGGCTTCGGCGCCTTCCCGGAGCATCGCGAGCTCATCCCGCCGCTGGTGCGGGCGCTGGAGAGCGACGCGAGCTACCACGCCCGCGCCGCGGCGGCAGGATCGCTGGGGCAATTCCAGGACCGCCGGCAGGAGGTGACGCCGCCGCTGCTGCGGGCTCTCGGCCAGGGCAGCTTCCTCGAGGAAGTTCCCCGGGCCGCGATCAAGGCGCTGGCCGAGCTCGGCGCCCCCGAGACCCTGCCCCAGGCGCTCCGGCTCGCCCGTTACGGCAGCCCGCAGCCGGGCCGCGCCGACGCCATGCTGGCGCTCGCCATCTACGCCGGCCACGGCGGCCACGGCGACGACGACGCGCGGCGCCGCACGGTGCGGCGGGCCCTCGAGGCATACCTGGACGATCCCGACTTCGAGGTGCGGCTGAAGGTCCCCGAGGCGCTGGCGGAGTTGGGCGACCCGGGCGCGATCCCGGCGCTCCGGCGCAGCCTGCGCGCCGAGATCCAGGACGAGCAGCGCCGGCCGCGGGAGGACGCCTTGCGCGAGCTGCAGCAGACGACCGCCAAGCCAGCCTCCAGCCAGACGCTGGACGAGCGCCTGCGCCAGCTGGAAAGGACCAACGAAGTGCTCGAGGAGCAGCTCCGCGAGCTGCAGGAGGAGCGTGCCGCGCCCCGCCACTCGTCTCCGGCCGAGCCGGCGGCGGCGCCGCCGCCCTGACCATGCGCGCGACTCTCGTGGCGCTTGCCGGCGCGGCCGCGCTGGCGGCACTGACCGCCGAGGCCCCGGTGCGCATCGAGATCCCGCCCGGGCGGTCCTCGGCCACCGTGGAGGTCGCCTTCCCCGGCGGCCCGAACCCTCCCGGCGCTCCCGGCCGGGCTCGCCCCTCGCCGGAATCGGCGGCGCCCTCGCCGGAATCGGCGGCGGCGGTCGCCGAGCGGCGATTCGTGCTGGCGGCGCGGGCCGGGCAGACGCTGAGGATCGAGCTGCGCGCGCCGGCCGAGAATCCCGGCCTGACGCTGTCGCTGCGATGTCCTGGCGATGGCCACACCGGCATCGGCCGCCGCGGCAGCCTGCAAGGGTCGGTGGCGCTGCCGGAATCGGGCGACTACACCATCCTGATCCGCAAGACCGGCTCGGCTCCCATCCCCCCCACCCTGCTGCAGGTCGAGATCGCCGGCTCCCCCAACCGCATCGCCGCGCGCCCCTACACCGGCACCTACTTCCGCCAGGACGGCTCGGGGGTGTCGATCGACGTGCGGGAGGTGCTCGGAGAGGACGCTGGACCGCGTCTGGCCTTCTCCATCGCCGCCTCCTGGGACGCCGGCGAGATCCTCGGCAACCCCGCCCCTGGCGCCGCGCACGGCATCGTGACGCTGCGGGACGGCATCGGCGTCCATGAGCAGGCAGGTTGCCGGCTCACCCTTCGCTTCGGCAGACCCGGCACCGGCGAGCTCCATCTCGACCAGACGGGAGACTGCGGCTTCGGGCACGCCGTCGCTGCCGGCGGCGACTACCGCCGCACCAGCCTCTGCGCCGCTCCCGTGGACGCCCTTTGACCTGGACGGCTGGCTACGGCGGATGCGGCGTCGCGCCTCCGGCCACGCCGGCGAGGTCGGCGGCGCGGTCGACGAGCTGCAGCAGCTCGGCCGCCTTCGGGTCGTCCGGCAGCTCGGCGGCGAGGGCCTGGGCCCGGACGCGCACCTCTTGCAGGCGCGGGCCGGGGTCCTTGGCGGCCAGGGCTTGGGCCAGCTGCACCGCCAGACCCTGCACGCGCAGCGCCGGGGATGCCGCGTCCCAGGACGGATGGAGCTGGTCGAGATGCACCACTCGCGTCGCGACCATGGCGCCGCCCCGGAAGCCCCCCTCGTCGCGGGACACCACCCGCAGAGTGGCGATCACCCGGTCCGCCGCGCCGCCGGGCCGTGACGCCGGCTCGCCCCGGGGCTCGCCGGCCGGCCGCGGCGATGCCGCCTTCTTCCGCGGTGCGGCGGACGGCCGCGGCGCCGCGGCGGGCGGCAGCGCGGCAGGGGCCTGCGGTGCCACGGCCGCCCCCGCGGCGTCGAGCGACGCTCTGCCCGCGACTTCCCGCGCGATCGTCACAGGCGCGATCTCCGGGCGCAGCTCGATCTCGTACAGCGCCGCCGCGCCGCCGCGGTGAGCGGTCGCGCCGACGCGGCGGAAGCTCGCCACCACGCTCGGATCGAATTCCACCTCCACCGCGTTCGAGCTCGATCGGCTCATCCATCCGCGGGCCTCGAAGCGCACGAGGTAGGTGGCGCCCGCTGCCGGCAGCGGCGCCCCTTCCACCCACAGCTCGGGACGGCCCACCGCCTGCACGTCTCCGGCCAGGTCGAAAGCGTTGGCCAGCTCGTCGGCCCGCACCGACGCCGCCCGCGGCAGGCGGCCCTCCGCCAGCAGGCTGCGCCGGACGCGGCGATAGGAGTCGATGCCGGTGTCACCGCCGAAGCTCGAGCGCAGCGGCGCGGCGAACCCGAGCCGAGCGGCTGCGTGCGGCGCCTGTGGCGCCGGCGCTGCCTGCGACGCCGCCCGGGACTCCGCCGCGGCCTTGGCCTCCGCGCCGAACGTCGGCCGCGATACGGTTGCGCCCTCCTCCTGCTCCTGCGGCGCGGCCATCGAGAGCGGCGGCGGCGCCGGAGGCGGCGGCGCCGCGCCCGCCGCACGCCCCGTGGGGGCGGGGGCGGCTTCATTCGCCTGCATCCCGGAGGGTACACCCCCCGTGGCCCCCGACCCCTCCGGTTGCCGGGAGAGGCCGTCGCGCCGGCTCCTCTCGGGCTCCCGCCGTTCCAGCGGCGGCCGGACGGGCGGCGATGCCGGAGCGGTGGGCGGAGCCGGGGGCACGGACGGCGGCGCGGGAGCGAAGGACGGCGACGCGGGAGCCACGGACGGCGAGGCCGGGGCCACGGACGGCGAGGCCGGGGCCACGGACGGCGACCCACCCAGCAGTGCCCATGGCGACGACCGCGCCGCGCCCTTCTCCTTGCTCGAATCGTAGGCGGCCGCGCCGCCGGGCCGAGACGCGAGCTCCAGCAAGCGGCTTTCCTGCCGCGCGTGCCCTTGCCACACCCGCAGCCCCACCACGCCGGCGGTCAGCGCCGCGGCCAGCGACGCCGCGGCCAGCCAGCGGCGCGAGGCGCCGCGGCGCTCGCCCGCGGCCAGGGCAGGACGGTCCGGCTGGCGCACCAGCGCTGGACTGGCCGGGATGTCCTCGCGCAGCCGCCGCAGGAGGTCCGCCGGCGGCTCTCCGCCCTCGAGCCGGGCGTGCCGCCCGAGGCGCCGCGCCACCATCCAGCGCTGCCAGGGACGCCAGCCGCCGATCATCGCCCGTCCTCCTCGGAGAGCAAGACGGCAAGCTTCTCGAGCGCCCGCTTCAACCGCTTGCGGATGGCCACGCCGCTGACGCCCTGGTCGAGGGCGACCTCGCGCACCGAGCGGCCGCCCCAGTAGAGCGCCGTCACGGTGAAGCGCTGCTCCTCGGGAAGCATCAGGACGGCGCGCCGCAGGCGGTCGCCCTCCGCCGCCTGGCCGAGCACCTCGTCCACCGCCGGCGACGGATCGTGGATCTCCTCCTCCACGCGCTCCTCGAGCGGCACCAGGCGGCGCGGCCGGCGCAGATGGTTGAGGAAGACGTTGTAGGCGATGCGGCAGAGCCAGGTCGAGAACTGCGCCCGGCCATGGAACCCGGACAGCGCGCTCCAGGCCTTGCGGTAAGTCTCCTGCGTGAGATCGGCAGCCAGGTCGGAGTCGCCGCACAGCCGCCGCAGCAATCCATAGACCACGCGGTAGGTGCGCTCCACCAGCCGCTCGGCCGCCTCCCGGTTGCCCGCCGCCATGGCCGCCAGCAACCGCGACTCCTGCTCTTCGCCGGCCAAGCCGAGATCGCGCAACTCGCCTCCCCAGCTGTGGCTCTCCATGGCGGCTCCGAGGACACCCATCCTATCCATACAGACACCGTACCGCACCCAGTTGCAACCTACCTCACCAGGCCAGCTTCTCCGACCTTCCTGGAACGGTAGCCGAAGAGCATGGTGGCCGTAGAGGGAAGAGACGGAGGGCCAGGGCGGGCGGGTCTCCCCCTCTGGACCCTTTGGGCGAGGCGCCGCAGTCGGACACCCCCGCCTCCACCTCTCTCGCGCCTCGCCCTACGGGTCCAGAGGGGGAGATCCGTCCGCCCTGGCCCGGCCGCGAAGGGTTAGTCCCCGGAGGCGAGCTGGACGACTGCCTCCATGTGGCCGGTCTGGGGGAAGAGGTCGACGAGCTGGATGCTGTCGATGCGGTAGACGGGAGCCAGCATCCGCAGGTCCCGGGCCAGGGTGGCGGCGTCGCACGAGACGTAGGTGAGGCGGCGGGCGCGGCGCGCGGCCAGGGCCTGGCGGACCTTGCCGGTGAGGCCGGCGCGCGGCGGATCGACCAGCACCCGGTCCGGACGGTCCGGCAGCGCGGCGATCCAGGTCTCCACGACCTGTCCCACTCCCGACACCTGCGGCAGCCGGTTGCGCCGCGCGTTGTTGCGCCCATATCGGGCCGCCACGCGATCCGCCTCCACGCTCACCACGCGGCCGTAGCGCCGCGCCAGGGCCAGCGAGAACAGTCCCACCCCGGCATAGAGATCGTACGCCTCGTCCCCTTCCCAGGGCCCGACCGCCAGCTCGACCAGGTACGGCAGCAGCTGCCGGTGGGCCTGGAAGAAGCAGCGCGCGTCATAGGAGAAGGACAGGCCGCCGATCGTCGTCGACACCTCGCCATGCGGCAGCCCCGGCACCAGCGGCGCCGCGGTCACCGCGCCGCGATCGCCCGCCGCCAGATCGATGCGGCGATGCGGCGACCCCGCGAGCCGTTCGGGCAGCTCGGGCAGCAGGCTCTCGAGCTCCGGCACCAGCAGCGGGCAGCGGGTCACCCGCACCAGCTCGTTGCTGCCGCGGGCGTGGTAGCCGACCCGCACCTGGCCGGTCGCGGCATCGACCTCCGAGTGCAGCTGCGTGCGCAGCCGGTAACCCCACGGCGGGCCGGCCACGACCTCGAGACGGTGCGGCAGCTCGATCCGCCCCAGCCGCTGCAACGCCTCGCGCACGGCCGCCGCCTTGAGGTGCGGCTGCAGCTCGTCGTCGAGGTGCTGGAGGTCGCAGACGCCGGTGCGGCTGAGCTCGGGATAGGGATCGGGGCGGCGCCCGGGCCCCGGCTCCAGGATCTCGACGATCGCCGCCCGGGCGTAGTCCGGCCGCCGCTCGACGAGCCGCACCCGCAGGCGGTCGCCCGGGGCCGCGCGCGCGACGAAGATCGGCACCCCCTCGAGCCGCGCCAGCCCCTCGCCGCCGACCACCAGCTTCTCGACCGTCACCTCCGCTTCGTCGACGAGGGCCAGCCTCGAGACCGCGGGCGGCGGCTCGGCGCGCGGTATCCGCCGGGGCCGCGGTGGCCCGGGCCGCTGCCGGGGCCTCTCCGCCCGCTCCGGCCGAGGACCTCGCCGCGGCCGGGGCGGGCGGGGGGCCGGCTCGCCGGACCGGCCCCGGCTCTGGCTCTGGCCTCCGCTCTGGCTCTGGCCTCCACTCCGGCCCTGGCCTCCGCTCCGGCTCCGGCCCCCGCTTCCGCTCCGGCCCGCGCTTCCGCTCCTGCCGCCGCCGGGCTTCCCGCCGGGCGGCCGCCCCCCGCCGCCGCCGCCGTCCCTGCCGGCCGGCCGCGGGCTCATGGCAAGCCCTCGGCCAGCAGGTGAACGCGGGGCGCCAGCCCCGGCAGGCGGCGCTCGATCTCCGCCAGCAGCTCCTGGGGACGGTGGCGGCGGGACAGGTGGTGGAGGACGATCGCCGCGTTCTCGAAGCGGTCCGCGAAGCGCTCGATGTCCTCGAGGTGCAGGTGCTTGTAGCGCTCGCCGCTGCCGCGCTGCGCGTCGCCGAAGAAGGTGCACTCGAGCATCAGGATGCGGCTGCCGAAGAGCGCCGGCGTGAGGTCGAAGACCCGCGGCCCGGTGTCGCCGCAGTACGACAGCGACAGCTCCTCCACCACCTGCGAGGTCTCGACGCCGCGCGCGCGCAGGGCCACCAGCTCGGGCCCGGAGAGCCCGGCGAGGCCGGCCGCCAGCCGCCGCTTGCGGCGCACCAGGTGGTATCCGAGGCTGGGCACCACATGGTCGGTGGCGAAGGCCTCGACCAGCAGGTCGCGGCCCACCTCGACCCGCGCGCCGACCGCGAGCGGCACGATCTCGTAGCGGTACCGGGACCCCTCGAGGCGCTCGGCTGCCGCGACCAGCGCCGCCAGCGGCTCGGCGATCGCCGCCGGGCAGCAGACGCGGGTCGCGGCCCCCTGGTGCAGGGAGCGCTGCGACAGGACGTAGGGAAGCCCGAGCGCGTGGTCGAGGTGGCCGTGCGAGAGGAAGACGTCGCGTGCCCCCGCCAGCTGCGGGGCGCCCCGGCCGGTGTCGAAGGCGAGGCCCGGCGGGCGGATGCGGAACCAGGTCTCGTCGCCGGCGAGCGACCAACCCTCGATGGCGAGATCGCCCAGATGTAGCTCAGCGGGCCGCATGGCGGGTGGCAAGGGACTTGGAGGCCGCGGGTCGCCGGCCGGAACCGGCGGGCGCCAGCGTAGCACAGGGGTTCGAGCGAGCGGCCATTCTGGCGTGGCGGGGTCGTGGGTCAGCTCAGCGTCCCTTGTCCCCCCGGCCCCCTTTGGGCGAGGCCCTCCAGGGAACCGTCTTTGGACTTCGAGGGCCTCGCCCAAAGGGGGCTGGGGGGACAAGAGACGCTGAGGAAGTTGACCCACGACCCGTCAGTCCACCGGACTGCCGTCGCCCTCTGCGCCGTGCTTGCCTCCTCCCCGCCACTCCGGGTCGCGGCGGGCGAAGGTGTCCATCTCCCTTGGCACCTCGATAAGGGTGCGGGTCACGTTGGGGTCGCAGACCTGGTTCTCGCACTCGTAGACATAGACGTTCCAGGCTTCGCGGCGGCGGAAGCTGGTGAGGGTCTGGTAGGTGTTGCAGTTGCCGCACAGGACCGAGATGTTGCGGATGTTGATCTCTTCGCTCATGATGCCCTCCTCGACAGGCAGGCGCCATCATGCCGCAAGTCGCCTCCTCTCGAGACGCGCGGTCCGGGGGGTCACCCCCGTTGGGAGCGAGGGGCCCCCTCGGGGGGAGGCCTCGCGACTGGCTTGCGTCTTGCACATTCGCTCATGGCTATGCATCTCTCTGGGTTGGCGCTCTCCATGGTGCTCCTGGCCATCGGCCCCGCCGAGCCGCCCGCGGCGGCGACGCCGACGCCGGCCAGGCCCGCGGCGCCCACCGGTCCGGCCGGCTCGGCCGCCGTTACGGCGCAATTCCAGGACACGCTGGCGGTCAACGACATCCTGGTCCCGGTCCTGGTCCGGACCCGCTCCGGATATGCCAAGCACCTGGAAGCGAAGGACTTCCAGCTGCTGGTCGACGGCAGGCCGGTGCGCATCGAGAGCTTCGACAAGAACACCGAGGCGCCGACCAGCCTGGTGTTCCTGCAGGACCTCTCCGGCAGCATGGGTACCGGCGGCAAGATCCAGCAGAGCCAGGAGGTGGTGCGCTACTTCGTCGGCCGGTCGCTGCCGGGCGACGAGTTCGCGCTCGCCACCTTCGCCAGCGGCCACGGCGACGTCGAGGTCCCGTTCACGGCCGACCGCGGCGCCCTGCTCGACGCGGTCTCGCGGTGGCAGGGCTGGGGCACCACCGCCCTCCACGACGCCGTCGCCTGGATCCCCGAGATCTCCGCCGAGGGCCACAACAGCAGGCGGTTCGCCATCCTGGTCACCGACGGCGCGGACAATGCCAGCAGCCTCACGCCCGAGCAGGCACGCGAGATCGTGCGGGCGGCCCAGGTGCCAGTGTACGTGCTCGGCCTGGGCAGCGGCAGCCCCTACGAGCTGACGGCGGAGGGCAGAAAGGTGTACCGTTACGCCGACGTCCTGAACCTGTTGGCCGGAGCCACCGGCGGCCGCTATTATCCGATCTCTCGCTCCGCCGACCTCCCGAAGGCGCTCGCAGCCATCGAGGAGGATCTCCGGCATCAGTACGTGCTGGGCTTCTCGACCCGCGAGGGGGAGCGAAGCTACCGGCATCTCAAGGTCGAGGTCAAGGCCAAGGGCCTGGGAGACCGAGTCACCGTGGTCTTCCGCCGCGGCTACAAGGGACCGCCGCCCGCCGGCGGTTGAACCGGAGGGGGTCTGCCCCCCGCGCCATCCTCGCGGCATGCCGAGGACGGCGCGGCCCAGGTCCACTCCCCAGCTCAAGGAGGTATCGCCCGTGAAGATCAGATCGTTGTCCATCGTCCTCTCCGCGGCGCTGGTGGCCATCACCGTCGCCGGATGCGCCACCAAGAAATACGTCAAGGAAGAGACCGGGGCCGTCAACACCCGCGTCGACCAGGTGCAGGGCCAGGTCGAGCAGGCGCAGACCAAGCTCAACGACCATGAGCAGCGGATCACCGGTCAGGACCAGAAGATCGCCGCCACCGATCAGAAGGTCGGCGAGGTCTCGAAGACCGCCCAGGACGCGCTGCAGCGCGCCCAGGAAGCCGGCAAGCTGGCCGAGGGCAAGATCCTCTACGAGACCGTGCTGACCGACGACAAGGTGAAGTTCGGCTTCAACAAGAGCATCCTGTCGTCCCAGGCCAAGGCGGCCCTCGACGACTTCGCGGCCAAGCTGAAGAGCGACAACAAGGGCGTCTACGTCGAGGTGCAGGGCCACACCGACAACGTCGGCTCGGCCAAGTACAACCAGGAGCTCGGCGAGTCCCGGGCGGCGGCGGTGCGCCTCTACCTCAACGAGAAGCAGGGCCTGCCGCTGCACCGCATGAACGTGATCTCTTACGGCAAGACCGCTCCGGTCGCCGACAACAAGACCCGCCAGGGCCGCGCCAAGAACCGGCGCGTCGTGTTGGTGGTGTTGCAGTAGGACGCCGCGGGGCCGGGGCGCCGGCGGCCGGATCAGGGGGGGCTAGCCGCCGGCTTCCCGGATGATGCGCTTGATGGTGTCGCCGTCGGCGAGGCCGGGCTGGAGGTAGCGCAGCCCGCCCTTCTTGTCGACCACCAGCAGGGTCGGCAGCGCGGTGATCCCCAGGTCGTCGGAGATCTTGCCGTCGCTGTCGAGGAGCACCGGATAGGGGAAGGGGTTCTCCTTGAGGAACCCGCGGACCGTATCCTCGGGCTCCGCCATGTCCGCGGCCAGGAACTGCACCCCGTGCCCCTGCAGGTCGCGGACCACCGGCTCGAGGATCTGCGCCTGGATGCGGCAGGGAGCGCACCAGGTGGCCCAGAAGTCCACCACCACGACCTGGCCCGGGAAGTCGGCGGGCCCGAGCGTCCGCCCGTCGGTCGTCTTCAGCCGGAACTGCAGCTTGGCGTCGCGCGATGTCCCGGCCGTCGGCCCGCCGCAGGCCAGCAGCGCCAGGGAGACGAAGCAGCAGGCGGCGCGGGCAAGGCGCCCCATGCGAGAGCACGAGTAGTGAGGAGCCATGGTCCGCCAAGCATAAGCGAAGGCGCCCGCCCCGGGAAGGCGCGCCCAGCCACCGCATGCGCCTGCCCGGGGGAGGGGAGAGCTCAGCTGCAGCCGCTGGTCGAGCCGCAGTTGACGCACTTGTAGCAGCTGCCGTTGCGGACCATGATGGCGCCGCACTCGTGGCAGCTGGGGGCGTCCTGCTGATAGAGGTAGACCGGGCGCGCCTGGGTGAAGCTTGCCGATGTCATCGGCGAGGCCGGCGGGGCGGCGGGCACCGAGACCGCCTGGCCATGCGGCTCGAGCCGGCCGCCGCCGGCCAGGGGCATGGTGGTCTGTAGCGGCGTGTAGCCGCTCGCCGCGGCGGCGCCCTGAGGCTGGGGCTGGGACTCCGGCGCGGGCTCGCGCAGGATGACGCCGGCGGCCTCCTTGCCCTCGCGCGACAGGAACTTCGACGCCAGCCAGCGGAAGATGTAGTCGGTGATCGACTTGGCGATCGGGATCTCCGGGTTCTTGGTGAAGCCGGAGGGCTCGAAGCGGGTGTGGCTGAACTTGTCCACCAGGGTCTGCAGCGGCACGCCGTACTGCAGGGCGATCGAGATCGAGGTGGCGAAGGAATCCATCAGGCCGGAGATGGTCGAGCCCTCCTTGGCCATGACCAGGAAGATCTCCCCGGGCTGCCCGTCCTCGTAGAGACCGACGGTGATGTAGCCCTCGTGCTCGTTGATCGAGAACTTGTGGGTGATCGCCCGCCGCTCGTCCGGCAGCTTGCGGCGCACCGCCCGGCGCTCCTGCAAGTGGGCCGGCGCCGGCGTCGTCTGCAGTGAGGGCGGCGGGGCGGCCGGCTGGCCGGCGGCCGGCGCTCCGGCCTGGGAGCCTCGCGCGGCGGCGTTCTCAGCGCCAGGGGCGCCGGCCACAGGCTTGGGAGCGGGGGGAGCGGCCACGGCGGCGGCAACGTCCTTGCGGGTCGACAGCGGCTGGCTGCGCTTGCAGCCGTCGCGGTAGATGGCGACCGCCTTCAGGCCGAGTTGCCAGCCCTCGAGGTAGGCCTGCAGGATCTCGTCCGGGGTCGAGTCCTCGGGCATGTTGATGGTCTTGCTGATGGCGCCCGAGATGAACGGCTGCACCGCCGCCAGCATCCTGAGATGGCCGGTGTAATGGATCGACCGCGAGCCCTTGGCCGGCTTGAAGGCGCAGTCGAAGACCGGCAGGTGCTCGGGCTTGAGGTGCGGCGCGCCCTCGATCGTGTCCTGCTCGTCGATGAACTCGACGATCTCGCGCACCTGCTCGCGGTCGTAGCCCAGGCGCTTGAGGGCGCGGGGGACCGTGTTGTTGACGATCTTGATCATGCCGCCGCCCACCAGCTTCTTGTACTTGACCAGCGCGATGTCGGGCTCGACGCCGGTGGTGTCGCAATCCATCATGAAGGCGATGGTGCCGGTCGGCGCCAGCACCGAGATCTGGCTGTTGCGCAGGCCGTGGCGCTCGCCGAGCTCCACCACCTCGTCCCAGGCGCGCTTGCCCGCCTGCATGAGGTCGAGCGGCGCGTGGGCCGGATCGATGCGCTTCATCGCGTCGCGGTGCTTGCGCATCACCGCGAGCATCGGCTCGGCGTTGACCTCGTACTCGGAGAACGGGCCCATCGCCGCGGCGATGCGCGCCGACTGGGCGTAGGCCGCGCCCGACATCAGGGCGGTGATGGCGGCGGCGTAGTCGCGTCCGACCTCGGAGTCGTAGGGCAGGCCGCGCGCCATCAGCAGCGCGCCCAGGTTGGCGTAGCCCAGGCCCAGCGGGCGGAACTTGTGCGAGTTCTCGTCGATCCTCGGGGTCGGGTAGCTGGCGTAGTCGACCAGCATCTCCTGCGCCGTGATCACCACCTCGCAGGTGTGGCGGAAGCTCGTCACGTCGAAGCCGCTGTCCGGCTCGTAGAAGCGCATCAGGTTGATCGACGCCAGGTTGCAGGCGGTGTCGTCCAGGAACATGTACTCGCTGCAGGGATTGCTGGCATTGATGCGGCCGGTGCCGGCGCAGGTGTGCCACTCGTTGATGGTGGTGTCGTACTGCATGCCGGGGTCGCCGCACTGCCAGGTCGACTCCGCGATCATCCGCATCAGGTCGCGCGCCTTGTAGGTGCCCATCGGCTCGCCGGTGGTGCGGGCGGTGGTCGTCCAGTCGCCGTCGGCGAGCACGGCGCGCATGAACTCGTCGGACACGCGCACCGAGTGATTGGCGTTCTGGTAGGCGATCGAATCGTAGGCGCCGCCGACGACGTTGAAGCCGCCCGCGAAGCCGGCCTCGATCAGCGCCCAGGCCTTGCGCTCCTCGATCTCCTTGCAGCGGATGAAGTCGACGATGTCAGGATGGTCGATGTCGAGCATCACCATCTTGGCGGCGCGCCGGGTCTTGCCGCCGCTCTTGATGACGCCGGCGAAGGCGTCGAAGCCCTTCATGAAGGACACCGGTCCGGAGGCGGTGCCGCCGCCGGCCAGCAGCTCGCGCGAGGAGCGCAGCTTGGACAGGTTGCTGCCGGTGCCGGAGCCGTACTTGAAGAGCATGCCCTCGGTCTTGGCCAGGGTGAGGATCGACTGCATGGTGTCCTCGACCGCGTTGATGAAGCAGGCCGAGCACTGCGGCTTCTCCTCGATGCCGACGTTGAACCACACCGGTGAGTTGAAGCAGGCGTACTGGTTCAACAGGATGTGGGTGAGCTCGGCGTGGAAGGTGGCTGCGTTCTCAGCCGACGCTTCGGGAGTCTCGGCCGCGAAGTAGCCGCCCGTCCTGCCCCAGCCGGCGATCGTATCGGCCACCCGGCCGATCAGCTGGCGCACGCTGTGCTCGCGCTGCGGCGAGCCCAGCTGGCCGCGGAAGTACTTCGACACCACCACGTTGGTGGCGGTCTGCGACCATGCCTTCGGCACCTCGACCCCGCGCTGCTCGAACACCTTCTCGCCCTTCTCGTTGGTGATCACGGCGTCGCGGATCTCCCATTCGACTGCGTCGAACGGGTCCACTCCCGGAGTGGTGAAGAAGCGCGCGAAGCGGAGGCCCGCATTATCCACAGGGAGCGCAGGGAGCGCCTCGGGGGTTTCCAGCCGGACCTCTCGGCGGTCGCCGGCAGATCCAGCGACTCCGACAGCCCCGGCAGGTCCGGCAGCCCCTGCCGCCCTGACTTCCCTACCTTCCCGGCCCTCCCGAGCCTCGCGGCGCTGAGCGCTGAGCTGGTGACGGTTCGCGTGGCCTCTGCTCTCCTCGGGAAGGGGGGTCTGCGGCTCCATGCTGTCTCTCCTCTCCTCGCGGTCGAAAATAATAATGACGGAAACCGGCCTGAAGACACCCGCCGCGCATGCTCGACGAAACCCGGACCCGGACCACCCTCCGGAACCCCCTGCTCACGATCTCGTCCCGTGCCGGCCCGGCTCCGAGTCCCCACGGCTGACGCGCCGTCCGCCGTCTCCCAGGGGGGCCGGCGGAGCGTCATTCTGTCCGAGGCACGCGAGGCCTTTGTACCACCGTCCAAGGTACCCGAGGGCGACCCCGATGTCAAGGGGTCAACCACAAGATATGGTGGTCGAGAGGCCCCCCAACCCCAAGAAGTCGGCGGACCGGCTCCGAGCGCTTCTCCGCCCCCGGGAGCGCCCCCGCCGCTCGCTCCGCGGACCATGGCCCGGGCCGCGGCCGCCGCCTGTCCTTATAATGCCCCTCATGGCTGACGACGACCGCGGCGAGCGTCCGGCCGCCATCCTCGGCGGCTCCGCGCCCGCCGCATCCCGCGCATCCGCCGCTTCCGGGGAGCCGGCCGCTCCGGCCGCCACCGGCGGCGCCACTCCCGAGACCTCCTCGGGCATCCCCATCGCCACCAGCTACGGCCCCGCCGACGTCGCGGGCATCGACTACCGGCGGGAGGTGGGCGACCCGGGCGCGGCGCCCTACGCTCGCGGCATCCACCCGGACATGTACCGGCGCCGCCTCTGGACGATGCGCCAGTACGCCGGCTACTCGAGCGCCGAGGAGTCCAACCGGCGCTACCGCTACCTCCTGGCCCACGGCACCACCGGCCTGTCGGTGGCCTTCGACCTGCCGACCCAGATCGGCTACGACTCGGACCACCCGCTGGCCCGCGGCGAGGTCGGGCGGGTGGGCGTCGCCATCGACTCGATCGAGGACATGCGGCGGCTGTTCGAGGGCATCCCCCTGGACCGGGTCACCACCTCGATGACCATCAACTCGACCGCCGCCATCCTGCTTGCCCTCTACCTGGCCGTGGCCGAGGAGCAGGGAGTGGCGTGGGAGAAGGTGGGGGGCACCGTCCAGAACGACATCCTCAAGGAATATGCCGCCCGCGGCACCTACATCTACCCGCCCCGCCGCTCCCTGAAGCTGGTCACCGACGTCATCGCCTTCTGCGCCCGGCGGGTGCCGCGCTGGAACCCGATCTCCATCTCCGGCTACCACATGCGCGAGGCGGGATCGACCGCGGTGCAGGAGGTCGCCTTCACCCTCGCCCACGGCCTGGCGTACGTCGAGGCCGCGCTCGCCCATGGCCTGGCGATCGACGACTTCGCCCCCCGGCTGTCGTTCTTCTTCAACGCCCACAACAACTTCCTCGAGGAGGTGGCGAAGTTCCGCGCGGCCCGCCGGCTGTGGACCGAGCTCATGCGCGAGCGCTTCGCGCCGCGCGACGAGCGCTCGTCGTGGCTGCGCTTCCACACCCAGACCGCGGGCTCGACGCTGACCGCCCAGCAGCCCGCCAACAACGTCGTGCGGGTGGCCCTGCAGGCGCTGGCCGCGGTCTGCGGCGGCACCCAGTCGCTGCACACCAACGCCCTCGACGAGGCGCTCGGGCTGCCGACCGAGGAGGCCGCCCGCCTGGCGCTGCGCACCCAGCAGGTGATCGCGCACGAGAGCGGCGTCGCCAGCGTCGCCGACCCGCTCGGCGGCAGCTACGTGATCGAGGCCTGGACCGACGAGATCGTCGCCAGGGCGCGCGACTACATCGGCCGCATCGACGCCATGGGCGGCGCCCTGGCCGCGCTCGAAGCGGGCTTCCAGCAGCGCGAGATCGCCGACGCCGCCTACCGCTACCAGATCGCGGTCGAGGAGGGACGGGAGAAGGTGGTGGGGGTCAACGTCTTCGCGGCCGGCGGCGCCGCCGGCGAGACCGAGGCGCCGACCGCCGTGCTGAGCATCGACCCGGAGGCGGAACGGGCCCAGGTCGAGCGGCTGCGCGCCCTGCGCGAACGGCGCGAAGCCCCCCGCGCCGCCGCGGCGCTCGCCGCGCTCGCCGCGGCCGCCGCCGAGGAGAAGAACGTCATGCCGGCCATCCTCGACGCCGTCCGCGCCGAGTGCACCCTGGGCGAGATCGCCGACGCCCTGCGCACGGTCTACGGCGAGTACCGCGACACCACCGTCGACTGATCCCCGGCAGTGGGTCAAGTCTCTCCTGCGTCCGTATGGGCGAGGGGTGTTCGACGAACCGGCCGCGGACTTCCATGCCTCGCCCATACCGACGCAGGAGAGACCTGACCCGCTGCCTATCCCCGGGGACGTGACAAGGCAGGCCCCTGCTTGTAGGATGGCGCGAAATCTTGCTGACCACGAGCTCTTGCGGAGGCTCCTCGATCATGGCCTCCCAGGGAGGTAGCGGATGTCCTTGACGCGAACCAAGCCGATCGACCAATTGCTGGGCGAAGGAGCGGAGGCCGGCGAGGCAACGCTGAAGCCAACGCTCGGGCCCTGGGCTCTCGTCGCGCTGGGTATCGGCGGCATCATCGGCGCCGGCCTCTTCGTGCGGACCGCGGCCGCCATCGCCGACCGCGCCGGCCCGTCGGTGGTGATTGCCTTCCTCGTCGCCGGGGTCGGGTGCGCCTTCGCCGGGCTCTGCTACGCCGAATTCGCGTCGATGATCCCGATCGCCGGCAGCGCCTACACCTACTCCTACGCCACCATGGGCGAGCTGGTGGCCTGGATCATCGGCTGGGACCTCGTCCTCGAGTATGCCGTCGGCGCCGCAACCGTGGCCATCGCCTGGAGCGAATACTTCAATCGCGTGCTCGGCCTCGTCGGCCTGCACATTCCCTATCAGTGGTGCCACTCGCCGCTCGAGCACTCGGTGACGTCCCCCGAGCACGGGCTCGCGAACCTGCCGGCGGTGGGGATCCTGCTCGTCCTCTCCGCCCTCCTCGTCCGCGGCACCCGGGAGTCCGCGTTCGTCAACGGCCTGATCGTCGTCACCAAGGTGACCATCGTCCTGATGGTCATCGTCCTCGGCTGGGGATTCATCAATTCCGCCAACCACCATCCGTTCATTCCTGCTTCCACCATCTACACGACGCCGCAGGGAATCGTCCACCACTACGGTGGCATCCTGGGAATCCTCGGCGCCGCCGGCGTCGTCTTCTTCGCCTTCATCGGCTTCGACGCCGTGTCGACCGCCGCGCAAGAGGCCAAGAACCCGAAGCGGGACATGCCGATCGGCATCCTGGGCTCGCTGGCGGTCTGCACCATCCTCTACGTCCTCTTCTCCTACGTCCTCAGCGGCATCGCCACGGTCCAGGATTTCCGTTACGCCGGCCGCGAGGCCTCGGTGGCCTACGCCATCACCAAGTACATGCCTGGCTTCGCCTGGCTCTCCAACTTCGTCACCATCGCCATCCTCGCCGGCTTCTCGTCGGTCATCCTGGTCATGCTCTTCGGGCAGGCGCGCGTCTTCTACTCGATGAGCCGCGACGGGTTGGTCCCCGGGGTGTTCTCGGAGGTGCATCCGCGGTACAAGACGCCCCACAAGTCGAACTGGCTGTTCTTCGTCTTCACCTCTCTCTTCGCCGCCTTCATACCCGAGGACATCGTCGGCGAGATGACCAGCATCGGCACGCTCTTCGCGTTCATCCTGGTCTGCGCCGGGGTATGGATCATGCGCGTGCGGCGGCCGGACATCCCGCGCGGCTTCACCGTGACAGCGCTGCCGGTGGTCGCCATCCTCGGCATCCTGGTGTGCGCCTCGATGATCTACGGCCTGGGCTGGACCAACTGGCTGCGGCTCTTGGTCTGGCTGGTGATCGGACTGGTCCTCTACTTCAGCTATGGGCGGAAGCACAGCCGGCTGGCTGCGGGGGGTGAGGGGGGTGAGGGGGGACGGACCGCGAGCAGCTCGAGCAGCTAGTAGGGCTGCCGCCGGCCCGCCCGGGGCTACTTCTTGGCGGGCTTCTCGGGCGGCAGGGGCTTGGCGGCGCGGACGGCGTCGACGCGGTCGCGGATCTCCTTGAGCTTCGCCTCGGGGAGCAGGAGCACGGTGTCGCGGCCGGTGGCCCGGGCGGGCACGCCGTGGGTGGCGCCGGAGAGCGGCGGGTAGAGAGTGATCGTCTCGCTGCCGGCCTGGCCGCCCTTGAGCTCGAAGGTGGCGACGGGTTGGCCGGCGCCGGCGCCCAGCGGGGCGGCCTCGGCCGAGGTGAGCAGGCGGTCTGCCTTGGCCTCGGTGACCGCGAAGAGCAGATCCGACACCGGCAGGTAGGAGATCGTCGCCGCGCCGCGCTTCCAGTCGGTGCCGCTGCGGGTCAGCTGCATCGTGCCCTGGGCGTCGCGCACCGCCACCGAGTCGACCTGGTGCACCTCGAGGCCGGAGAGGAGCGGCGAGCGCCAGGCGGCCGGCGGACGGGCCAGCGTCTCGGCGAGCGCCGAGCGGGTCTCGAAGACGGTGGCGCCGACCTGCGCCCGGGTCAGGCTGCCGGCCGTCTCCGGCGCCCCCGGCTGCGCCGGACCGGCGTTGGCGGGATGGCTGGCTCCCAGCTCGACGCGGAAGGGTTGGGGCTGGCCGGCGACGACCGCCTCGAGCACGGAATGTGGCGGCGGGGGCGGAGCGGCCGGCGAGGGAGGCGGCGATTTCACGAAGCTCTCGGCGGTCAGCCCCACCAGGTCGGTGAGCAGCTTCTCCACCTGGTCGCGGTCGGCGCGGTCGACGATCGGGCTCTCCAGCCAGAAGCGGTCGCCGCGCTTCGCCAGCACGACGCGCGGCCCGCCGCCCACCGTCCAGGCCAGCCGCTCGACGGCGTCGCGGTCGCCGTGGAACATCTGGCGGTCGCGCCAGTCGCCCGGCTGCTTGTTCACCTCCGACATCAGCGAGTCGCCGACCACGTAGGCTCCCGGCCGGCCGGCGATGGCGACGATGGCCTGGCCGCCGGTGGGCACCGCCGCGCCGACGTCCAGCACGGTCTCGCCGGGCTTGCCGGCGAGGGTCAGCGCCACGACCGCGCGCGGCTTGTCGAGCCCGACGTCGGCGGGCACCACCTGGTCGAGGGTGCGGGACTTCTCGAGGTTGGCCAGGCTGTCGAGCAGGCGGTCGACCGCGGCCGCGTCGGCGCGCGCCGAGATCGGTTGCGCGATCCGCCAATCGCCGAGCGCCGCAGGCTCGGGATTCGCCAGCGTCGCCGGCAGCTTGGCCGCGGCGGGCTTCGCCGGCTTGACAGGTTGCTCCTTCACGAGCACGACGGTGGTGCCGGCCGCGGCGCCCGCGCCGGCGCCGGCGCCGCCCGCGCCGCCCGTGCCGGCCACCACCAGGCGGATCCGGGTCACCTCGTCCTTCTTGAAGTCGAGCACTTTCTTGGCGCGCTTGGCGCGCTCTTCGCTCGACGGCAGGTTGCGCTCGTAGAAGCGGATGAAGGCGGCGAGCGCCAACACCACGATCGACAACACCAGCAGGGTGCGCGGGCGCACGGCGGCTCTAGCGCCTCCTGCGCAGGTGGATGTAGATGCCGGCGGCGACCGCCAGCCCGGGCAGCACCAGCAGCGACAGCACGTAGACCGTGCGCAGCTCGCCGGCGGTCAGGCTCAGCCGCACCTGCTCGGTCTTGCGCGGCGGGATGCCGAGCAGCGTCTCGCGCTCCACCAGCCAGTTGAGCGAGTTGGCGAGCAGCATCGCGTTGGTGCTGTTGGCGCGCACCAGCTGGTTGGTGGCGAAGTCGGAATCGCCGAAGACCACCAGCCGCGCCGGCCGGGCGCCGGCGCCGCCCTTGACCTCGACCGCCACCCCCAGCGACACCGGGCCGGGGACGTCCTTGTCGTCCTTGGCGACCTGGTCGAGGTGGGCGAGGTCGGTCTCGCCCCACCCCTGGCTGGAGGTGCGCAGCAGCTCGGTCACCTGCGCGTTCGAGCCGGCCGGCGCCTCCCCCTTGGCGACGGAGCGCGCCAGGCTGACCAGCACCGGCAGGTTGCCGGAGCGCATCGCCTTGGTGATCGGATGATCGCCGTAGTCCTTCACGAACAACGTCTCGGAGCCGAAGAACGGCAGCGGGTTGGCGGGGTCGACCACGATGTCATGTCCGGCCTTGACGCCGTATCCGGCCAGCCAGCCCTCGAGGCCGGTCTCCACCAGGGTGCCGCCCGCGAGGGTCGGGTCGACCAGGATGAGCATGCGGCCGCCGGTGCGCAGGTAGGCCGTCAGGGCGTTCAGCTCGGGCTGCACCAGCGAGCCGGTGGGGCCGGCGATCACCACCAGGTCGGTCTTCGGCGGCACCGCCGGCTTGCCGAGCGAGGCCCACTCCTCGATCTCGAAGTTGTCGCGCCCGAGGATCTCGCGAGAGCTCGACAGGCCGCGCGGGCCGGTGTCGTCGAGGGAGTGCTCGCCGTGGCCGGTGGTGAACAGGATCTTCGGCTTGCGCCCCTCGGCGAGCTGCAGCAGGGCGCTGGTGAACTGCTGCTCGCCCTTGTACCCGGTCATCTCCGGCTGCTGGCCCATCTGCACGCCGGAGAAGTCGAAGTCGGCGAGCTCCGAGGCGTCCACCACCCGGCGGTCATTGCCGGACGCGAACACCACGCCGGCGGTGGTGACGTTGTAGCGCCGGGCGAGCTGCTCGGCCAGGGCGGCGTTCTTCTCGGGGTCGACCAGCCGCAGGTGGAGGCGCGACGATGCCGCGGCATAGCGCTGCAGCAGCTCGCGGGTCGGCTCGAAGACGTTCTGGTCCGGCGGCATCAGCATGACCACGTCGACGTCCTTGCGCAGCTCGCGCAGCACCTCGCGGCTCTTCGGCGACAGCGTGTACTTGTGGCTGCCGGTCCAGTCGAAGCGATGGTAGTACTTCGAGCTGAAGTAGTTGACGATGGCGAGCAGCGCCAGGATCAGCAGGATGCCCGCCGAGAGCGTACCCGTCTTCACCAGCCGCCGCCGGCTCACGGTCTCCATCCGGTCACCTCCACTTGCGGTCTTCGAGCGCCCGGCTGGCGAGGAAGAGGAACAAGAAGATCGCCGACCCGTAATAGATCAGGTGCCGGCTGTCGACGATGCCCTTGTGGAACTCCTCCATGTGGCCGAAGAGGTTGACGTAGCCCAGGGCCTGCTTGGCGACCTCGCCGTTGAACAGGTTGTCCAGCAGGCCGATCAGGAACAGCACGGCGACCAGCACCACGAAGGTCATGATCGCGGCCAGCAGCTGGCTCTTGGTGAGCGCCGAGAAGAGCACGCCGACCGACAGGAACAGCGCGCCCAGGCAGAAGATCCCGAAGTAGCCACCGGCGATCGGACCCCAGTCGACGCGGCTGTAGCGCGCGACGATGCCGGCATAGGCCACCGTCGGCACCCACAGCGCGCAGTAGAAGGTGAGCGCCGCCAGGTACTTGCCGACGATCACCTGGACCTCGGTGATCGGCGCGGTCATCAGCACCTCGATCGAGCCGCTGCGCAGCTCCTCGGAGATCAGGCGCATGGTGAGCACCGTGGTGATGAAGCAGAGGATGATCCAGAAGAAGAAGCCCTGGAAGAGCTGATCCATCGGCCGTTCGGTGCCGCCGCTGCGGGGATCGTTGAGGACGCTGACGACGGCGGCGAAGATGGCGCCGTTGTAGACCAGGAAGAAGCACATCACCAGGTACGCGAGCGGCGACACGAAGTAGGCGCGCAGCTCGCGCAGGAAGGTGGCCCGCAGGGCCCTCACGACGGCACCTCGGAGCTGCCGGCATCGGCCGCCGGGTGGGGTGGCGGCGACGGCGGCGACGGCGACGACGGCGGCGCGCCGGCAGCCTCTGCCTCGGCGCCGCGTGCCGCACCCACCCCGCCCGCCCCGCCCGATTCGACGGGCTGCTCGTGGGTGGTGAGGCGGACGAAGACCTCCTCGAGCGAGGGGCGCTCGAGGGCCAGCTCGAGCAGCACCCAGCCGCGCTCGACGGCGGCGCGGAAGACCTCTTCCCGCGGGTCGGCGGCGCGATCGCACTCCAGCACGAAGCTGCCCGGGCCGCCGGCGCCGGAGCGCACGGCAAGGACGCCCGCCAGCCCTTCCAGGACGGCCGGCGCCGCCGCGGGAGCGTCCTTCAGCGTCACCCGCAGGCCGGGATTGCCGACCCACGACTGGCGCAGGCTCTCGGGCGTCCCCTCGGCGGCGATGCGGCCGCGGTCGATGATGATGACGCGGTCGCAGAGCAGCTCGACCTCGGGCAGGATGTGGGTGGACAGCAGCAGCGTGCGCTCGCGCCCCAGCTCGCGGATCAGCTCGCGGATGGAGATGATCTGCTTGGGATCGAGTCCGACCGTGGGCTCGTCGAGCACCAGCACACCGGGCCGGTGCAGGATGGCGGTGGCGAGCCCGACCCGCTGGCGGAAGCCCTTCGAGATCGTGCCGATGATCTGGTGGCGGACCTCCTCGAGCATGCAGCGCTCGACCGCCTCGCCGACCGCGGTGCGCACCTCGCCGCCGGCCAGCCCCTCGAGCCGGGCGCGGTAGAGCAGGTACTCCTCGACCCGCATCTCGGGGTAGAGCGCGACGTTCTCGGGCAGGTAGCCGAGATGGCGCCGCACCTCGGTGGGCGACTCGAAGAGGTCCCGGCCGGCGATCGTCACCCGGCCGGCGGTCGGCGGCAGGAAGCCGGTGATCATGCGGATGGTAGTGGTCTTGCCGGCGCCGTTCGGCCCCAGCATGCCAAGGATCTCGCGGTCCGCGGCGGCGAACGAGACGCCGTCGACGGCGGTGAAATCGCCGTACCGTCGGCTCAAATCATGGGCTTCGATCATGCGGCTCCTTTGGGGCGGCCTGCCGGCGCTCGGCGCATCAGCAAAAGGGATGCCTCCGCCAGCCGAGCCCGCGCCCAGGCGGCAGGCGGCGCCTGCTGCCCACCGCTGGGCATCGGCGGGCACGCCAAAGCCGCTCCGAAGGCGCCACTATGGCACATTGCGCCCGAAGCCGCGGGCAGGGCGAGACCGGGGATGGCGCCGGGCCGGCGCCGCCCGTGCCGCCCGCGCTACCCGCGCCGCCCGCGTCGCGAGATGGCGCGAGGCCGCGCGGCGCGTTACAATGCCGCTCCGCAAATGCCTGAAAGGGAACTACTTCCAACCGCGGACCGGTTGCTGGCCCTGGTCGACGCCATGGCGGGCCAGCCGCTGCTGATGTTGGTCGACCTGGTCGCGGACGTCTTCATCACCGGCGTCCCCAAGCGCATCAGCCGCGAGGCGCCGGTGCTGATCCTGAGCTTCGAGGACGAGCGCCTGGCGCCCGGGGGCGGCGCCAACGCGGTGGCCAACGTCGCGGCGCTCGGCGGCCGCCCGCTGCCGCTCGGCGTGCTCGGCGACGACGCCCACGGCGAGCGCCTGCGCGCCGCCCTCGCCGCCCTCGGCGTGCCCACCGAGGGGCTGCTGGTGCGGCGCGGCTTCCGCACCCCGACCAAGGTGCGCATCCTGGGCGGCGGCCGCCACCAGGTCAAGCAGCAGATCGTGCGCTACGACGTCGAGGACACCCTCGAGCTCTCCGCCGGCGAGCGCGAGCGCTTCGCCGCCGCGCTCGCGGGCTGGCGCGGCGCGGCGCGCGCCGCCGTCGTCTCCGACTACGGCTACGGCGCCGTCGAGCCGGCGCTGCTCGCGCCGCTGCGCGCCGCGCTGGCGGCGGGAGGCGCGGTGGTGGGCGACAGCCGCTTCCGGCTGGCGGGCTTCGCCGGCCTCGACGGCGCGACCCCCAACGAGGAGGAGACCGAGGCGCTGCTGGGCACGCGCATCGCGGACGACCTGGACCTGCTGGAACGCGGCGGGCGCGGCCTGCTCGACCGGCTCGGCGCCCGCTTCCTGCTGGTCACCCGCGGCAGCCGCGGCATGAGCCTGTTCCAGGCGGGCTCGACGGCGCACCTGCCGGTGTCGGGCACCGACCAGGTGGCCGACGTCACCGGCGCCGGCGACACCGTCATCGGCACCTTCGCGCTGGCCCTGGCCGCCGGCGCCACGCCGCTCGAGGCGGCGGCGCTGTCGAACTACGCCGGCGGCGTGGTGGTCATGAAGGCGGGCACCGCCACGCTCACCCCCGAGGAGCTGCGGCACGTCATCCGCGCCGACCGGCGGCCGCTCGAGGAGCTGCGATGGGCGCCGTCCTGAGCCAGGCCCAGCTCGCCGAGCGGCTCGCCGAGCTGGCCGCCGCCGGGCGCCGGATCGCGTTCGCCAACGGCCACTTCGACCTGCTGCACGTCGGCCACCTGCGCTACCTGCGAGCGGCCAAGGCGGAGGCCGACGTGCTGGTGGCGGCGATCAACGGCGACGCCTCGGTGGCGCGTCTCAAGGGCCCCGGGCGTCCCCTGGTGCCGGCCGCCGAGCGCGCCGAGCTGGTGGCCGCCCTCGAGCCGGTCGACTTCGCGGTGATCTTCGAGGAGGACTCGCCGGCGGCCCTGCTCGCCCGGCTGCGCCCGGACGTCCACTGCAAGGGCCCCGACTACGGCTCCCCCGAGGCCGTCCCCGAGTACGAGGTGGTGCGCGCCTACGGCGGCCGCACCGTCCTGGTCGGCGACCCCAAGGACCACGCCACCAGCGACCTCATCGCGCGCATCGGGCGGTTGCCGCCGGCGCCGGGCGCCGGCGGCGGATGACCGCCGCCGATCCCGAGCTCGAGCACGCGCGCATTCTGCTGGTGCGCACCAGCAGCCTCGGCGACGTGGTGCACGCGCTGCCGGTGCTCGCCGCCCTGCGCCGGCACCTGCCGCGCGCCAGGCTCGGCTGGGTGGTCGAGGATGCCTACGCGCCGCTGCTTGCCGGCCATCCCGATCTCGACAGCCTGATCGTCGTCCGCCTGCGCCGGTGGGGCAGGCGGCCGTGGCGGGCGCGCGCGCTCGGCGAGATGGCCCGCTTCGCGGCCGACCTCGACCGCTTCGCGCCGCAGGTGGTGCTCGACCTGATGGGCAATCACAAGGCGGCGGCGATCGCCGCGCTGTCGCTGGCGCCGCGCCGCATCGGCCACGCCCGCGCCGGCCGCCGCGAGCCGTCGAGCGCCCTCTGGCTCTCCGAGCGGGTGCCGGCGGACGGCACCCACGCGGTCGACCGCGCGCTGTCGCTGCTCGACGCCCTGGGGCTGCCGCGCGAGCCGGCGGACTTCGGCGGCGACAAGCTCTTCGGGGGCAGGCTGCCGGCCGCGGCCGCGGCCGGACCCGCCGCCACGCCGCCTTACGTGCTGCTCCATCCCGGCGCGGGCTGGGGCAACAAGGCCTACCCACCGGCCTGGTGGGGCGAGGCGGCGCGGCGCCTGCACGCCGCCACCGGCGTGCGCACCAGGGTCGCCGCCGCTCCCGGCGAGGAGGCCCTCGCCGCGGCGGTAGTGATGGCGGCGGCCGGCGATGCTTCCGAGGCGGCCGGCGCCCCCGACCTGCCGGCGCTCGCGGCCCTGCTGCGCGGGGCGGCGCTGATGCTGGGCGGCGACACCGGCCCCACCCACCTGGCCCACGCCCTCGGCACGCCGGTGCTGATGGTCATGGGGCCGACCGACCCGGAGCGCCACGGCCCCTACGGGGCGCCGGAGCGCGCCCTCTACCGCCGCCTGCCGTGCAGCTTCTGCTACCGGCGGTTCGCCGAGGCCAAGGCCTGCCTGCTCGAGCTGCCTCCCGAGCGGCTGGCGGAGCGCGCCGCGGCGCTGCTGAGCAACGACATCTCCTTGCATTGACCCGACTTCCGGGCCGTCTGGTAGACTGGACTGCCAGGGGCATCCTGCAACGAGCAGGCCCGCCGGGAGCGCGGGCGGGTGGGCGGGCCAGCGCGGCCGCCGCCCAGGAGAGGGCACGGCATGGCACCACCGGAATCCGCGACGCGCCGGCAAACTGCCGCGGGCAGCAGGTTCGGCGAACTGCTGCTACGCACCGGCAAGATCGACCAGCAGCAGCTGCAGGACGGGCTGGCCTACCAGAAGGAACAGGGCGGCCGCCTCGGGGTGGCGCTGGTCAAGCTCACCCACATCAGCGAGCGCGACCTCGTCGAGGCGCTCGCCCAGCACTTCGGCGTTCCGTCGGTCGACCTGTCGGAGATCGACATCGACGAGGTGGTGATCAAGATCATCCCCGCCGACATCGCCCGCAAGTACACCATCGTGCCGGTCAGCAAGGCGGGCGCCACGGTCACCGTGGCGATGCTCGACCCCTCCAACGTCTTCGCCATGGACGACGTCAAGTTCATGACCGGCTACAAGGTGGAGCCGGTGGTGGCGGCCGAGAGCGGCATCCGCGGCGCGATCGACAGGTACTACGGCTCGACCCACGCGATCGAGCTGAAGAAGGTCATGGAGGACCTCTCGGAGGAGGCCGGAACCGGCACCGACCTCGAGGTGCTGGAGGAGGAGCAGGACCTCGACCTGGCGACGCTCGAGGAGGAGTCCGAGCAGGCGCCGGTGGTCAAGTTGGTGAACATCGTGCTCACCGACGCCATCAAGCGCGGCGCCTCCGACATCCACATCGAGCCTTACGAGAAGGAATACCGGGTCCGCTACCGCATCGACGGCATCCTCTACGAGATGATGCACCCGCCGCTGAAGCTCAAGGAAGCGATCACCAGCCGCGTCAAGATCATGGCCCGGCTGGACATCGCCGAGAAGCGCCTGCCGCAGGACGGCCGCATCAAGATCAAGACCAAGATCGCCGGCAAGGCCAAGGACCTCGATTACCGCGTCTCGGTCCTGCCGACGCTGTTCGGCGAGAAGATCGTCATGCGGCTGCTCGACAAAGACAAGCTGATGCTCGACATGGCGAAGCTCGGCTTCGAGGCCGAGTCGCTGCGCCGCTTCGAGAACGCCATCCTCAAGCCCTACGGCATGGTGCTGGTCACCGGCCCCACCGGCTCGGGCAAGACCAACACCCTCTACTCGGCGCTGCAGCGCATCAACACCCCCGAGGTCAACATCATCACCGCCGAGGACCCGGTCGAGTTCAACCTGATGGGCATCAACCAGGTGCAGATGCGCGAGCAGATCGGCCTCAACTTCGCCGCCTCGCTGCGCTCCTTCCTGCGCCAGGACCCGAACATCATCCTGGTCGGCGAGATCCGCGACTTCGAGACCGCCGAGGTGGCGATCAAGGCCGCGATGACCGGGCACCTGGTGCTCTCGACGCTGCACACCAACGACGCCCCCTCCTCGATCAACCGCCTGATGAACATGGGCATCGAGCCGTTCCTGGTGGCCACCTCGGTGCATCTGATCGCCGCGCAGCGGCTGGTGCGGCGGATCTGCCCGTTCTGCCGCGAGCCGGCGGCGGAGGTGCCGCCGAACGTCCTGGTCGAGGCCGGCTTCTCCGACGCCGAGTCGCGCACCCTGAAGCTGTTCCGCGGCCGCGGCTGCGAGCGCTGCAGCAACACCGGCTACAAGGGACGCATCGCGCTCTACGAGGTGATGGAGGTCGACGACGAGATCCGCGAGATGATCCTCTCGGGCGCCAGCTCCTACGAGCTGCGGGTCAAAGCGATCCAGAACGGCATGATCACGCTGCGCGGCAGCGGCCTGCAGAAGATCCGCGACGGCGTCACGACGATGGAAGAGGTGCTGCGCGAGACGGTGCTGTAACCCGATCTTATCCGGCTCGATAACTTCAACTCGGAGCGGTTCAGATCACTGGGGCGGCGGTCCTTCCTTGCGGCTGCCGAAGCGCTTCGCCGTGCCCGCGATGCCCAGGCCGATGAGCACCACCACGCTGGCGCCGATCCACCGCGGCGGCATCCCCGCCAGGCTTGCCACCCACGCGAGCCCGGCCACCGCCACCAAGAAGCCGACCAGGTAGAGCACGCTCGATCCGGACATTGCCACCTCCGATGAGAGAGCTTGCATTCACCGCGCCAACTGCTCGCGCACCGCGGCCGCGACCGCGGCCAGGGCCTGCGGCAGCTTGTCCGGCTCGCGGCCGCCGGCCTGCGCGAAGTCGGCGCGCCCGCCGCCGCCGCCGCCGACCACCGCCGAGAGCGTCTTGACCAGCTCGCCGGCCTTGACCCGCGGCGTCAGGTCCTTGCTCACCGCGGCCACCAGCGACACGGTGTCCTCGCCGCGCGTGCCGATCACCACCACCCCCGAGCCGAGCTTCGAGCGCAGCGCGTCGGCCATCTCGCGCAGCTCGCCGGCGGGCGCCGGCGGCACCTCGCGCACCAGCACCCGCACCCCGTCGACCTGCAGCTCGCCGTCGGCGGCGGCCGGTCCGCCGGAGACCAGCTGCATGCGCAGGCGGCGCATCTCGTGCTCGAGCTGGTCCCGCTGCTGCCGCAGCTGCTCGGCCTTCTGCAGCTGCTGCTCGTAGTCGCCGGAGCGGATCCCCAGGCGCGACACCAACTCGGCGTAGGCGGTGCGCAGCTGCCGCACCTCGGCGAGGGCGTAGGCGCCGGTCACGGCCTCGATCCGCCGCACGCCCGAGGCGACGCCGCGCTCGGACTCGACCAGGAAGAGGCCGATCTCGCCGGTCGAGTGGACGTGGCAGCCGCCGCACAGCTCGAGGCTGAAGCCGGGCACCGCGACCGTGCGCACCCGGTCGCCGTACTTCTCGCCGAACAGCGCCATGGCGCCGGCGGCGATCGCCTCCTGGTAGCTCCGGGTCACGACGTCGGTGGCCACCGCGCGCCGGATCCACTCGTTGACCAGGTCCTCGACCTCCTCCTGCTCCTTGCGGAACAGGCCCCGGTGATAGGTGAAGTCGAAACGCAGGCGGTCCGGCGCCACCAGCGAGCCGGCCTGGCGCACGCTCTTGCCCAGCACCTGCCGCAGGGCGGCGTGCAGCAGGTGCGTGGCGGTGTGATTGCGCTGGATGGCGAGCCGCAGCTCGTGATCGACGCGCAGATCGACCCTGGCGTGACGGGCCAGCTCGCCCTTCTCCACCTCGACGAAATGGTAGATCACGCCGGCGCCGTCCTTCTGGGTGTCGGCGACCCTGGCGCTGCCGCCGTCCCAGACGATCCGGCCGGTGTCCCCCACCTGGCCGCCCGCCTCGGGATAGAAGACGCTCTGGTCGAGCACCGCGACACCGCTCTGGCCGGCGGCGAGCGTCGCCACCCGCACCGGCGCGCCGTCCTTCCAGGCGGCGAGGCGCACCACCTCCGCCTGGCCGCCGAGCAGCTCGGTGCGGTCGTAGCCCTCGAAGCGGGTCTCGGCGAGATCGGCGTGGCCGCGCACCACCTCGCGCAGCGCGGCGAGGCGGCTCTGCACCTCGTGGGTGGCGCGCCGCGACTGCTCGCGCTGCGCCTCGAGGGCGGCGCCGAAGCCGGCCTCGTCGACGCGGAAGCGCTCCTCCTCAGCGATCTCGCGGATGACGTCGATCGGCAGCCCGTAGGTGTCGTAGAGCCGGAACACCATCGGTCCGGGCAGCGTCGACTGGCCCGCGGCGCGCAGCCGCTCGATCTCCTCCTGCACCTGGCGGGCGCCGTTGGCGACCGTCGAGCGGAACTTCTCCTCCTCCGCCCGCAGCGTGGCCATCGACGCCTGGCGGGTCGCCGCCAGCTCGAGGTAGTCGGCCCCCATCACCTCGCCGAGCACCGGCACCAGGCGGTGGAGGAAGGGCTCCTCGAAGCCGAGGCGCATACCGTGACGCACCGCCCGCCGCAGCAGCCGGCGCAGCACGTAGCCGCGCCCCTCGTTGCCGGGGATGACGCCGTCGGCGAGCAGGAAGGTCACCGCCCGCAGGTGGTCGGCGATCACCCGCAGCGCGACGTCGCTTTCGGGATCGCCGCCGTAGCGGATGCCCGCCAGCTCGGAGGCCGCTGCGATCAGCGGCCGGAAGAGGTCGGTGTCGTAGTTGGAGTCGACGCCCTGCAGCACCGACGCCACGCGCTCGAGCCCGGCGCCGGTGTCGATCGACGGGCGCGGCAGCGGCACCAGCTCGCCGGGAGCTCCGCCGTCGGCCGCCGCGCGCTCGTACTGCATGAAGACCAGGTTCCAGATCTCGAGGTAGCGCCCGCCGGCCGTCCCCTCCTGCCAGGGGACCGGCGGCAGCCCGGGGTGCAGGTCGACGAAGATCTCGCTGCACGGTCCGCAGGGCCCGGTCTCGCCCATCGCCCAGAAGTTGTCCTCGCGCCCGCAGCGGCGGACCCGCTCCGGCGGCAGGCTCGAGAGCTCGAGCCAGAGCGCGTGCGCCTCGTCGTCCTCTTCGAAGACGGTGGCCGTCAGCCGCTCGACGGGGATGCCCCAGACCCGGGTCACCAGCTCCCAGGCGCCGCGGATGGCCTCCGCCTTGAAATAGTCGCCGAAGGAGAAGTTGCCGAGCATCTCGAAGAAGGTGTGATGGCGCACGCTCGGGCCGACGTTCTCGAGATCGTTGTGCTTGCCCGAGACCCGCACGCACTTCTGGACCGACACGGCGCGCGGCGATGGCGGCGGCTCCTGCCCCAGGAAGTAATTCTTGAACGGCACCATCCCGGCGTTGACGAACAGCAGGCTGGGATCGCCATGCGGCACCAGCGGCGCGCTGGGCACGACGCGGTGGCCGCGGGCGCTCCAGAACTCGATGAAAGTGCGGCGGATCTCGGAGCTGTTCATGGTCGTGGACGCCCCCGCCCCGGCACGGCAATCGATTTATCTAGGGGAGATCGGTCTCCGCGCCCTCTTCGGCGAGGCCGGCACCGGCGGGGTGCTCTTTCAGGACGGCAAAGATAGCACGGCGCGAGAAGCCCTTCCGCGCCAGGTGGCGGGCCAGCGCCGCGGCGTTCTTGCCGTGCCAGCGCCGGGCCGCCTCGCGCGCGGCGGGCAGGTCGTCGTCCGGCAGCTCGTCGAGCGCCGCGGCCACCGCGTCCGGCGGCGCGCCGCGCCGCGCGAGCTCGGCGCGCAGCCGCGGGCGCCCCTCGGCGCCGCGGGCTAGCCGGGAGGCCACCAGGCCGCGCGCCGCCGCGGCGTCGTCGAGCCAGCCCTCCCGCGCCAGGCGGTCGAGGGCCTGCTCGATCTCCGGCCGCGGATACCCGCGCCGCGCGAGCTTGGCCGCGAGCTCGGCGCGGAAGTGGGGCCGCAGCGCGAGCAGCCGGCAGGCCCGGTCGTAGCAGGGAACGGCGCGCTCGGCGGCGGCGCGGCCCGCCTGCCCCCGGCGGTCAACGCCGCCGCGGGTCTCGTCAGCAGGCAAAGAGGCCGCCGTGGCTCAATGCTGCTCGAGATCGAAGCCGGCGGCCCCGGTCAGCAGGTCATTGTCACCCGGCATGGCCAGCGACTCCTCCATCTGCTCGCGCGAGAGATCCGCGGTGAACTGCACGCCCTGGATCTTGAGCTTGAACTCGTCCGGGTTGGTGGCGCGCTGCAGCGCGTCCTCGAGCGTGATCAGGCCGCTCTTGTACAGCTGGAAGAGCGACTGGTCGAAGGTCTGCATGCCGTACTGGCTGGTGCCCAGGGCGATCTGCTCGCGGATGTACTTCGTCTTCTCCTTGTTCTCGATGCACTCGCGGATGTAGGCGGTGGAGATCAGCACCTCCGCAGCCGGCACCCGGCCGATGCCGTCCGCGCGCGGCACCAGGCGCAGCGAGATGATCGCCTTGAGCACCTGCGACAGCTGGATGCGGATCTGCTTCTGGTGGTGCGGCGGGAACACCGAGATGATCCGGTTCACCGTCTCGGTGGCGTCCAGGGTGTGCAGGGTGGAGAAGACCAGGTGGCCGGTCTCGGCGGCGAGCAGCGCGGTCTCGATGGTCTCGAAGTCCCGCATCTCGCCCACCAGCACCACGTCCGGGTCCTGGCGCAGGGCGGCGCGCAGCGCGGTCGCGAAGCCGCGGGTGTCGACGTCGATCTCGCGCTGGTTGACGATCGACTTCTTGTCGCGGTGCAGGAACTCGATCGGGTCCTCGATGGTCATGATGTGCTCGCCGCGCGAGTTGTTGATGTAGTCGACCATCGCCGCCAGCGTCGTCGTCTTGCCGGAGCCGGTGGTGCCGGTGCACAGCACCAGGCCGCGGCGCTCCTCGCAGATGCGCTCGATCACCGCCGGCAGCATCAGCTCGCGCACGCTCATGATGCGCGCCGGGATGACGCGCATCACCAGCCCGACGGCGCCGCGCTGCTGGAAGACGTTGCAGCGGAAGCGCCCCAGCCCCGGCACCGAGTAGGCGATGTCGAGCTCGAGGTCCTCCTTGAAGCGCTGCTTCTGGCGGGCGTTCATGATCGAGAACGCCATCGCGATGGTGTCCTCCTGCATCAGGCGTTTGAGCTCGCCGAGCGAGGTCAGCTCGCCGTCGATCCGCAGCACCGGGTGGCTCCCCACCTTGAGGTGGAGGTCCGACGCCTTGCGCTCGATGGCCATCTTGAGCAGGTCGTTGATGTTCATCGCGGGCGCTCTCCTTGGGCGCCGGCGCCGCCGGTGGCCGCTGGGTCCAGCGGGTCAGTCGGCGCTGCCGCTGCCCGGCTGCCCCACGGCTGCCAGGACTTCGCGGGATTCACCGGGTTCCCGGGACTCCCGTGGTTCGCGAAGCTCCATCGTATCGTCCGCGTCGTCGCGCCGGAGCCGTGGCGCGGACGCCGCCGGCGGCAGCGGGAACAGCCAGCCGTGCCGGTCCTCGACGTCGCCGGAGACGATGCCCATGAACTCCTCCGCCAGCCGCAGGGTGATCTCGCCCGGGCGGCCGGCGCCCACGGCGATGCGGTCCACCGAGCGGATGGGGGTGATCTCGGCGGCGGTGCCGGTGAAAAACAGCTCGTCGCAGGTGTAGAGCAGGCCGCGCGGGATCACCTGCTCGCGCACCTCGATGCCGAGGTCGCGGGCGAGGGTGAGGACGGCGTCGCGGGTGATGCCCGGCAGCAGCGAGGCCGACACCGGCGGCGTCATCAGCACGCCGCCCTGGACGACGAAGAGGTTCTCGCCGGACCCCTCGCTGACGTAGCCGCCGGCATCCAGGGCGATGCCCTCGACGAAGCCGTTGGTGATGGCCTCCATCTTGATCAGCTGCGAGTTGAGGTAGTTGCCCGTGGCCTTGGCCATCGCCGGCAGGGTGCTCGAGGACGGCCGCCGCCACGACGAGACGCAGGCGTCCACGCCTTCCCTGAGCGCCGTGTCGCCGAGGTATTTTCCCCAGGGCCAGGCGGCGATCACCACCTCGACCGGCGAGCGGAGGGGGTTCACTCCCATGGAGCCGAAGCCGCGGTAGATCAGCGGCCGGATGTAGCACGCCTCGAAGCCGTTGCTGCGGATGGTGTCGACGATGGCATCGCCGATCTGGCCGACCGAGAACGGCAGCTCCATGCGGTAGACCTTGGCGGAGAGCGCCAGGCGGCTCAGGTGCTCCGGCAGCCGGAAGATGGCGGAGACGCCCTCGCCGGTGGCCGGGTTGACGGTGCGGTAGCAGCGGATGCCCTCGAAGACCCCGGAGCCATAATGCAGCGCGTGGGTCAGGACATGGACCGTGGCCTTCTCGAAATCGACCAGCTCGCCGTTCTTCCAGATCCAGCGGACATTGGCAAAGGGGTTGGGCGCAGCCAAGGACCACCTCCTTTAGGTACCTCGGATGCTAGCCCGAAGACCAGCCGGTGTCCACCTCCGGGGTACCCCTCCGACCGGGCTGCGGGCTGCGGAGGTCAGCGCGAGGGGTCCGCCTTGGAGGGGGGCGAGGCACACCCCTGCGGCGGTGGAGACGAGGGGCGCGGCCGAGGCTGGGGGGTTCCTCGCCCCCCTCCAAG
>Ga0207699_10000055_pt1 | contig 97936 bp, 94 predicted proteins | sample LARL51metaG_FD_184344 | JGI IMG/M metagenome (GOLD analysis project Ga0207699, IMG submission 184344) | Corn, switchgrass and miscanthus rhizosphere microbial communities from Kellogg Biological Station, Michigan, USA - LAR L5-1 metaG... | ecosystem: Host-associated > Plants > Roots >...
GAAGTCGCTGCCCAAGGGCCAGGGCTTCAACGCCGCCACCGGCGAGTACGTCGACATGGTCAAGAGCGGCATCATCGACCCCACCAAGGTCACCCGCTCCGCCGTGCAGAACGCGTCCTCGATCGCGGCGCTGCTGCTGACCACCGAGGCGCTGGTCACCGACATTCCCGAGAAGAAGAACGGCGCGGCCACCCCGCCGATGCCGGAGTACTAGCCGGGAGTTCCCGCCAACTCTGTCACGAAAGCGGCTCGGACCTCACCGGTCCGGGCCGCTTTTCTTTCGCGTTACGGGCTGACCGCAGCCTCCCGCAGGTCGATCTCGTACGCGATGAGCTGCATCTGGTGGCGCGCGATCCAGTGGTCGCGCGCGGGGGCGCGGCGGAAGCCGAGCGACTCGTAGATGTGCTGGGCGGCCTTCATGAAGGGCTGGGTGTAGAGACGCATGATGGGGCGGCCCGCGCGGCGGCTGGCCTGCATGGCCGCGACGATCAGCGCGCGTCCCACGCCGCGCCCCTGCATCTCCGGCAGCACCGCGACCATGCGCAGCGAGGATTCGTCGGGCTCGTCGTGGTCGGACATGGGCGAGGGGCCGATCACCACGGCGGCGTGGCCGACGGGGCGGCCGTCGAGGCGGGCGATGAGCACCACCACGTTGGGATCGCTCGCCCGTCGAGCCACGTCGACCAGCTCGGCGCCGTACTCGGGGTGGATGACGAAGTCGAGGGTGCGGTAGGTGTCGATGACGATGCGGCTGACCGCCTCGTATTCGTCCGGCCGGACCGGCGAGATCTCCAGGCCGCTGGCGGTCATCCCGCGGGGCAGCCCACCGCGATGTAGGACCCCTTGCCCAGCGAGGGCGCGGGCTGGCCGCGCAGCCGCACCTGCTGCTCGCGCGCCGGGGCGGCGCAGCCCGCGGGCAGCCGCACGAAGACGCTGCGCGCGCCCGCCTGCACGTAGCCCTGCACGCAGCCCGACGGGCATTCGAACGGCTCCCACGAACCGCTGATGCCGGCCGTCCCGTCGGGCGCCACCGAGACGACCGGATCGCCGAGCAGCCCGCGCAGGCCGACCACCAGCGCCGCCGCGATGGCGAGGACGGCCACCACCACGGCGGGCAGCGCCCAGGCGGGGCGGCGCGCCGCGGCGGGTGGAGCGGGCGGGGTGTCGAGGGTCGCGTTCTGGCTCATGTCGGAAATGCCGGGCCACCACGGTACCCGGTTCCAGTACGGTACCGATCTGCCGCACATGCACGCGCCCATCGTGTTCGTCACCGATTTCGGCGCCGACGACACCTACGCCGCCGCGCTGGCCGCCGCCTGCTGGCGCGTCGACCCGGGCCTCACCGCGCTGGCGGGCATGCACGGCGTCCCGCCCGGCGACGTCCTGGCCGGCGCCTACCACGTCAAGGCCATCGCCCAGGCGCTGCCGCCCGGTGCGGTGATCTGCGCGGTGGTCGACCCCGGCGTCGGCACCGAGCGCCGTGCCATCGCCGTCGAGGCGGGCGGCCTGCGCTGCGTGGCTCCGGACAACGGGCTCGCCTCCTACCTGTGGGCTGAGTCCGATCCGCGTCAGCGTCGCTGCGTGGCGCTGCGCACGCCGCCGGAGGCCAGCGCCACCTTCCACGGCCGCGACGTCTTCGCCCCCGCCGCCGCGCGCCTGGCCACCGGCCACAGCCTCGACGACCTCGGCGACCCGATCGACGCGCCGCCCCGACTGTGCGAGGACGCCTTCGCCACGACAGCGAAAGACCAGACGGAACTCGCCGGCGTGGTCTGCGCCGTCGACCACTTCGGCAACGCCATCACCACCGTCCGCGCCGCCGACCTCCGCGGCCGCGCCGTCGCCGCCGTGGAGTGGCCGGGCGGCGCCACCACGACCACCGTGCGCACCTACCAAGAGATCGCACACGGCCTCGCCGTGCTCACCGGCAGCGCCGGCCACCTGGAGATCGCCGCCCGCGGCCGCGCCGCCGCCACCATCGGCGGTCCGCAGCCGCACGACCCGGTGCGCCTCAGGTTGCGGCCATGACCGGCAGCAACACCGAGGCCGACCTGCGCCGCCGCTACGGCGACCTCGCCGCCGAGGACGTCGCCCGCCTCGACGCCGCCGCCACCCGATCCGGCGTCGACGGCGTCCAGCTCATGGAGATCGCCGGCTGGCAGGTGGCCCGCTGCGCCTGGCGCCTGCTCTCCCGCACCCCGGGCCGCGTCACCGTTGTGGCCGGTCGTGGCAACAACGGCGGCGACGGCGCCGTGGCCGCGCGCCACCTGGCCGCCTGGGGCTGCGACGTCGAGATCCTCCTCGCCGGCAACACCGCCGACATGAAGCAACCCCTGGCGGCCCATCTCGCCTCAGCGCGCAGCAATGGCGTACCGATCACAGACTGCCCCACCTCCGACGCCATCACCCAAGCCCTGAGCACCGCCGCGCAGACCAGCGCCCTGCTCCTCGACGCGCTGCTCGGCACCGGCCTCCGCGGCGCCCCGCGCGAGCTCGACGCCGCCGCCATCACCGCCATGTCCGGCGCAGCGGTGCTCGCCGTCGACGTCCCCAGCGGGCTCGACGCCACCACCGGCGACCCCCACGCGCCCTGCCTCACCGCCATGGCCACCTGTACTCTCACCGCCATGAAGCGTGGCCTCTGGACCGCCGGTGGCCGCAGCTGCGCGGGCACCGTCTACGTCGCCGACATCGGCATGCCGCCCGCGGCCTGGCGCGCGGCCGGCATCGCTCCGCCGGCCTCGGTCAGGGGTGGCGGTCTGGTGCGGCTGCCCGACCTGAACGATCGGCGAGTTCGGGCAACTCCTTGACCACAACACCACACATATGTATGCTGCCCACCAAGCTCGCGTGCACCGCACGCAGACCTCGTCATGATCAACGTCGCAGCACCCGTCTTGCCCGATGCGAGCGCGCTCGCCGGCCTCGTCCGCGAGCATCTCGATGACCTCGTCACCTACGCCACCCACCTGGTGGGCGACGTCGACGATGCGGTCGAGTTCGTCGCCGGCGGCATCTACCATGCCTCGCGCTACCCGCCGGCGCGCATCCAGACCGACGGCCGCGTCGCGCTCTACCGCGCGGTGACGCGCGCCTGCCGCCAGGAGCAGCGCTTCCCACCGCGCCCGCACGGGCCCGCGCGCTTCTTCCGGCGCGGGAAGCCGCCCTTCCACGCCGACGTCGACCCCGGCAACGCCGCGCGCATCAACACCGTGAAGCGCGCGCTGATGACCGTCGCCTTCGAGCGCCGCGCCGCGCTGCTGCTGCGCGACCTGGCCGGTCTCGACTATCGGCAGATCGGCATGGCCCTGGAGTGCTCGCCCGACGCGGCGGCCCGGCTGCTCGCCGGGGCCCGCCGGGAGTTCGGCACGGTCTACCGCGAGATCGCCATATGAAGTGCTCCCTCCTCGTCCTCAGCAGCTACCTGGACGGGGAGCTGGAGGCTCGCCGCGACGGTGAGCTGGAGGCCCACCTGGTCGGCTGCCAGCGCTGCCGCGCCGGGCTCGGCTACCTGCGCGAGGAGGTGGAGCGGGTCAGCGCCCTGGGGCGCGTCCACGTCGCCGACCACTCGGTCCACGCCCTGCTCACCCAGCTCGGCCTCATCGACGAGGACGAGCCGCTGCCCGAGCCGTCGCCCACCGCCGTCGCCCTCGCCGAGCCGCCCGGCCGCGCGCCGTCCTGGATGGGCGCGGACGACGCCACCTCGATGCCCTGGGCGCTGGCCGGCCCGCCGTCGCCGCAGCTGGTCGACGAGCCCGGCCTGGTCGAGCCCGTCGAGGCGGTGGAGGAGGAGCTGGCCGGAGTGCCGGACACCGCCGCCTTCGCGCCCCCCGATGTCACCCACGCCGGTGAGCTCGGCAGCATCGAGGTGCACACCGCCGCGCCCCCCGACGACTCCAACGAGCCCCACCTCGCCGACATGTACGCCGAGGCCGCCCTCGCCGACGCCCCGGACGACGGGCTCGACGACGCCGAGCCCCCGGCGCCCGCGGCCCAGCAGTCACACACCGCGCCCACCCCTGACCTCGATCGCCCGGCCTTCCGCTGGGTCCCCCCAATGGCGCCCGCCCCGCCCACCGCGGCGTCAGCGCCCCCCGATCCTGCCGAGTACGAGCCTCCGTCAAGCCCAGGCCGTCCCCCCTTCACCTGGTCGTCCGCCCCCACGGCGACCGGTCCCGGCCAGCCGGCCGCTGCCGGCGAGGAAGGCGTTCCCGCCGTCCCCTTCGCCTTCGACAGCGGCCGGTCCGAGGACCTCCCCACGCCCTCGCTCACGCCGCCCGCGCAGCAGGAGCACGGGCCGCCGGCGGCGGACGCGACCCCCGACCAAGCGCCGGCCGCCTCGAGCGGGGGCGCTTTCCCCCCCGGTGGACCTGAACACGTCGATCCCTCCGACCTTCCTGAACACGCCACTGCCCCCGGAGGAGAGCCCGAGATGACCGCCAGCCCGCCCTGGGCCCCCCACGACGCCCCGCCCACCGGACCGCTTTACCCCATGACAGACGACGACGTCCTCGGTGAGCCCGTGCCCGTCGAGCGCTTCGGTCCTCCTCCGCAGGCAGCTCGGCCCAGCCTCTTCGAGCGGCTGCGCGACCGCCTCGCGGTGCGCCGCACCCTCTCCCGCTCCTCGTCGGCGTACGACGACCAGGTGCAGATCGTGAGCGGCATGGGCGCCCCCCTGCGGCCCGGCCGCGCCCGCATGGAGGTGGAGCGGCGCCGCCAGGAGACGCTGCGCATGGAGCCGGGCCCCGTCCCCGGCGAGGCCATCGCCGGCTTCTCCGACGACCCGGAGGACGAGGTCGACGACGAGCTCGGGCTGGGGCCGCTGCCGCCGCCGTTCCCCGAGCTGCACACCCCCATGCCGATGCCGCGCCCGCCGGCGCGCCCCGCCGCCGGACCCGGCCAGATGTCGCTGCCCGGAACCAGCGTGACCGACCCCTTCGACCCCAGCGCCGGCGACTGGCGCGCACCCATCCACCGCGTGCCCATGCCGCCGTCGCGCCACAGCCTCGGCGGCGCGCTCGGCGAGCTGCCTCCCTCGACCCCCCCGGCGCCGTCGATGCCGCCGCTGCCGCCCCGGCCGCCGGTGTCGCCGCCGCCGGCGCCCAGGCCCGACCCGCTCGGCGAGGCGCTCAGCGACTTCGACCGCCCGCCCGGCGGCACCACCTACGAGCCGCGCCCCTGGCGTCCCCGCGAGGTCGCCGACGACGTCGAGACCGCCCCGCCGCCGCGCCGCTTCGCCGCCGAGCCGGCCGGGCCAGCGCACGGCGAGCGCAACCGCCACAGCCCCTCGCAGCTGCGCGACGGCCGCCGCCTGCTGGCCATCTTCGGCGCCGCCACGCTGGTCATGTTCGTGGTGGGCATCGTCAGCGGCCGCACCACCTCGCCGCGGCCGGCCAGCTCCACCTCCTCGGCGGCGCCCGCGCCGGCCGCCTCGGCCAAGCCGAAGGCCAGCCAGCCCGCCCGGCAGCCGGCCACCCAGGGCCCCATCGCCCTGTCGCCCAACACGCAGAGCTCGCAGGCGCCCGCCGGGACGCCGCAGCTGACCGGCACCAAGCTGCTCGGCGACGGCAGCAGCGGCTTCCAGGTCAAGGACTTCCGCTACGGCACGCATCCCAACGACTTCCGCATCGTCCTCGACCTCGAGGGCCCGGCCTCGGGCAGCCCCAAGGTGACCATCGGCTTCCTCGACCAGACCACCCTGCTGGTCGCGCTCACCGGGGTCACGGCCGCGGGCTCGGTGGGACAGCTGCCCAGCAGCAACCCGGTGACCGCGATCACCCTGATGTCGCAGTCGCCGTTCCCGGGCGCGACCACCTACCAGATCAAGCTGGCCCACCCGGTGACCTTCACCGCCGGCTACGTGCCCGGACCGCTGCGCCTGGTGCTCGACCTGGCCGGCTGACCTCGCCCGCACGCGCGACGGCGGCCCGGCGGCGGCCCTGTACCATCCGCGCCGCATGCACCGCACACGCATGATCGTGGTGGCCGCGATGCTCGGCGGCACGCTGGCCGCCTGTGACAGCGGCAACCCGCCCTCGCCGTTCCCGCAGACCTCCAACCCGACGCCGCCCTCCCTGGCGCCGCAGGTGATGGTGCTGCGCCCGAACATGCTGGCCGGCTACGTGCGCACCGACGACTCCACCGTCGACGCGGGCACCATCGCCGACCAGGAGAACGACCAGTCGCTGGTCGACACGCTCAAGAAGGAGGGGCTGCAGGTCGGCGCGCGGGCCACCTATGCCGACCCCAACCGGGGCGCTCCGCCGACGCCGTTCGCCACGGTCATCTCGCAGGTGCTCTTCTTCAACGACGTGCAGGGCGCCGGCAGCTTCTACAACGACGAGCTGCAGCGCCGCGAGAAGAAGCCCGACCAGGGCACGCTGTCGCAGCTCACCCTGGCCCAGGGCAGCGCCGACGCCATCGCCGGACTGGTGGTCACCGTGCCCGCCGACACCTCCGGCGACCCGCCCTCGCGCGCCCTCTTCGCGCTGATCCGCAGCGGCCGCTACGTCGCCGAGCTGCTCGGCGGCGGCCCCGACACCACGGCCACCGACGACCGCTTCGCGGCGCTGGTCACGCTGCAGGAGCAGCAGCTCATGCAGAAGGCGGGCTGAAGCGCGCGCCGTCGCCGCTCAGTGGTTGAGGTAGACCTCGCGCACCTGCCCGCAGCGCGCGCAGGACTCGAAGATCACGCTGACCAGCTGCAGCTTGCAGGGAATCGCCGCGTGGTCGGCGAGGTCGGTCTCGAGGTGCGCGTCGCAGCTGCACTCGGGCGGGTACTCGGGAAGCTCGACCGACAGCGTCTGCTCGCATCGCGCGCACCAGAGCATGCCGATGCGCGGGAACTGGTACCCGCGGTTGGTGCTGAGCAGCGTCTCGACGAGGTCGTAGCGCAGCGTGCCGCGACAGGACGGGCACGACAGCGGGCGCACCCGCCGCTGCTGCGTTGCCGCGTGCCCGGTCTTCATCGCCGCATCATCCGCTAGGCGCCCGGCGCCGGCTGCTGCTCCTGCTGCTCCGGCGCGGCCTCGTGCTGCACCTGCTCGACGCTCGCCCCGCCGAAGCGGTCGCGCAGCTCGAACTTGAGCACCTTGCCCGCGGGATTGCGCGGCAGCGCCTCGGTGAACACCACCGTGCGCGGCTGCTTGTAGCGGGCCAGCTTGCCCTGGGTGAAGTCGATGATGTCCTGCTCGGTCGGCGAGGTGCCCTGCTTGGGCACCACGATGGCGCAGACCGTCTCGCCCCAGCGCGCGTCGGGTACGCCGATCACCGCCACCTCGCCGACGTCGGGATGCTTGTAGATGCAGTCCTCGACCTCGGCGGGATAGATGTTCTCGCCGCCGCTGATGATCATGTCCTTCTTGCGGTCGACGATGTAGAGGTACCCCTCCTCGTCCATCACGCCGACGTCGCCGCTGTGGAACCAGCCGCCGTCGCGGATCGCCTCGGCGGTCGCCTCGGGGCGGTTCCAGTAGCCCTTCATCACGTTCGGGCCTTTGATGACCACTTCTCCGCGCTCGCCGGTGGGCACGGGGTCACCGCGATCGTCGACGCAGCGCACGTCGGTGAAGAAGGGCGGCACGCCCGCCGAGCCGATCTTGTCGAGCGCGCGCGGGACGGGCACGATGGAGGCGAAGGGCGCCGTCTCGGTGAGCCCGTAGCCCTGCGCGAAGGAGATGCCGCGCTGGCCGTAGAGCCGGATCAGCGCCTCCGGCACCGGCGCGCCGCCGCAGATGAAGGTGCGCACGCTGCTCAGGTCGGCCTCGGCGAACTGCGGCATCTGCGACATGAACAGGAACATGGCCGGCACGCCGAACATGGTGGTGATGCGGTGTTGGGGAATCAGCTGCAGCACGCGCTGCGGGTCGAACTGCCGCTCCAGCACCACGGTCGCGCCCTTGAGCCACGCGGTGAGCGGCGTGACGTTGAGCCCGCCGATGTGGAAGAGCGGCGCCACCACCAGGGTGCGGTCCTCCATCAGGTTGTCGTAGGCGAGCAGCGCGTTGACGTTGTTCCAGAGGAAGTTGCCGTGGGTCAGCATGGCGCCCTTGGGCCGGCCGGTGGTGCCCGAGGTGTACATGATCACCGCGACGTCGTCGAGCGCGACGAGTGTGTCGAGGTCGGCGTCGCGCTGGTCGCGCCAGAGGTCGCTCCAGGGACGCACGCCGTCGCGCGGCGTGGGGCAGACGTATTCGCGCACGGGCAGCTCGGCGCGGATCTCGTCGACCAGTGGCGCGAACATCTCGTCGTGCACCAGGGTGTGCACGCCGGCGTCGCGGATGATGAAGCTCAGCTCGGGACCGGTGAGCCGGAAGTTGAGCGGCACGAAGATGGCGCCCAGCTTGGCGGTGGCGAACAGGGTGACGAAGAAGCGCGGGTGGTTGAGGTCGAGGTAGGCGACCCGGTCACCCTGGTTGACCCCCAGTGCGCGCAGCCCGTGGGCGACGCGGTTGATCTCCGCGTTGAGCTCACCGAAGGTGCGCGACGCGTCCTCGTACACCAGCGCGGTGCGCTCCGGCGTCAGCGCCGCCCGGCGCGTCATCCAGTAGCCGATGCCCTGGTCGTTGGCCATGGTGTGTGCGCTCCTCCTACGCGGTCGCGCCGCCGTCGACCACCAACACGGTACCGGTCACGTACGAGGCAGCATCGCTCACCAGGAACAGCGCCGCCGAGCCGATCTCGTCGGGCTCGCCCACCCGGCCGACGCAGGTGGCGCCGACGGCGCGGTCGTGGATCTCCGGCGTCTCCACCAGGACGCGGGCGAAGTCGGTGCGGATCAGCCCCGGCGCGATGGCGTTGACCCGGATGCCCTGGCCGCCCATCTCGCGGGCCAGCGTCCTGGTCAGGCTGACCAGCGCCGCCTTGGTGGCCCCGTAGGCGCCCAGGAAGGGCTCCGACTTGAGGCCGCCGATCGAGGCGATGTTGAGGATGGTGCCGCCGTGCTCGCCCATCCAGGCCCGGTGGGCGGCGCGGGCGAACAGCCAGGGGCCCTTGACGTTGACCTCGTTGACCTTGTCGAAGGCGGCCTCGTCGGTGTCGACGAGGGGGCCGAACTGCGGGTTGGTGGCGGCGTTGTTGACCAGGATGTCGAGGCGCCCGAACTTCTCCATCACGGTGGCGACGGTCTGCTCGATCTCGGCCGCGCGGCCGGCGTGCCCGGGCACGGCGATGGCGGTGCCGCCCGCGGCGGCGATCTCATCGGCGACGGCCTGGCAGGCGTCGGCCTTGCGGGAGCTGACGGCCACCTGGGCGCCGGCCCCCGCCAGGGCCAGGGCGATGGCGCGGCCGATGCCGCGGCTGCCGCCCGTCACCAGCGCGGCGCGGCCCTGCAAGGAGAAACGGTCGAGCGTGGACACTGTCACCTCTTCATCAAGCTGGGGCGGGGGAATGCGATCCGGGGATGATAATCGCCACCGTCCCATGCTCTTCCGCACACATGTCCGCCGGCGGCGCGCCGGAGCGGGACGCATCGCCGCCGCCCTCGGCCTGGCCACCGTGGCCGGCGGCGCCGCCGCGTTGACGGCCGCCGGAGTCCTGGCGGCGCAGCCGGTCGCGCCCGCGCCCTGCATCCCGCTGGTCACCTGCCCGACGCCGGGGCCCACCAACAGCTCGCCGCCCGCGACCCACTCGGCCACGCCGAAGCCGTCGCAGACGAGCAAGCCGCGGAGCACGGCGCCGCCCTCCTCCAACTACTACCCGCCGCCGTCCTTCAGCGCCCCGGCGGGCACGCCGCTGCCGACGCTGCCGCCGCCCAGCCCGGGCGCGCCGCCGCAGCCGCCCGACCTCGAGGTGCAGAACATCACCATCGAGCTGGCCTCCGCGGCACCCGCCCACCCCGGCGCCGAGGTGCTCATCGAGGCCACACTCGAAGCCCAGCGCGGCACCGACACCTACTCGGTGCCCCACGCGACCGTGACCTTCAGCATCAGCGCGCAGCCCGGCGCGGGCGCCTTCGTCGACCCGCCGCAGCTCGACAGCGGCGACACCGGCGTGGTGGTGGTCACGGTGCAGACGGGCGACGAGCCGGGCGACACCGTGGTCCACGCCGTCGCCGGCGGCGCCACGGCCGACTACACCGTGCACGCCGACCCGGCCACACCGACGCCGACCGCCAAGCCGAGCCATCATGCCGGCGCGGCGGTTGGGGCCAGTGGTGGCGGGAACTCGCCGGCCCGGCGGCTGCTGGTGGCCAGCCTGGCGGCGCTGCTCGCCGCCATGGCGGGCGGGACGGTGGCGGCCATGGTGCTGGGGCGCATCGCGGTGTCGAACCCGTTCCAGCGCCGCCGGGTGTGGGGACGGCGGCTGCGCTGAGCCCTCAGTTGGGCGAGATGCCGGCGATGCGCGGGTTGCTGCGCGGCAGCATCCGCTCCAGCAGCGCCTCCTCGCGGCGCAGCAGCTCGGCGCAGAGGCGCAGGCGCTCCTCGGCGGAGTCGGCTTCGAGCAGGCGCTGCTTGTGCCCGATCTCCACCTGCAGCGCGGCGGCCACCAGGTAGCCGAGCAGCTCGGGGTCGTCGGGCAGGTCCTCGACGGCGGCGAGATCGCGCGCCGCCAGCTCGCGCAGGGAGGCGGCGTAGCGCTGGAAGGCGGGCAGCACCTCGGCGGCGAGCCGCCGGGTCTGCTCGGCATCCCCGGGCGTGTCGCTCAGGTACTCGACCTCGCCGGCGGGATAGGCGTGCTGGGTGACGCGGCGGACGACGCGGAAGCGCGTGGCGCCGGTGACCAGCAGGGTGCTGCGACCGTCGCGCAGGCGCTCGACCTGGCGGATCCGGGCCAGCGTGCCGGTGTCGTGGGCGACGGCGCCGCCGCCGACCTCGTGGCCCTGGCGGATGGCCACCACGCCGAAGCCGACGCCCTGCTCGCGGCAGTCGTCGAGCATGGCCCGGTAGCGCGGCTCGAAGACGTGCAGCGGCAGGAGCATGTGCGGGAAGAGCACGACGCCCAGCTCGAAGAGAGGAATCTCCACGCCCATGCGGGCAGTGTATCGACTGGCTCCGCGACCGTCCGCCTGCGCGCGCTGTGGCGGCTGGCTAGCTGCTGAAGGCGCGCTCGCCGCGCAGCCAGTGCGGCAGCGCACCGGCCAGGGCCTCGGGGCGCGTCTGCGCCTTGACCATGTACTCCAGCGCGCCGAGCGACATGGCGTCATCGACGAGCTGCTTCTCCATGAAGTTGCTCAGCACCACCACGGGGATGTCGCGCATGTTGCCGGCGCGCAGCGCCTGCAGGAAGGCGATGCCGTTCATGCGCGGCATCATGATGTCGAGCAGCACCAGGTCGGGACGCTTCTCGTTGACCCGGTCCAGGCCCTCGAGGCCGTCGGCGGCGACGCGGACGCTGTAGCCGCGGCTCTCCAGCAGCATCTTGTAAAGACGGGTGATGGTGGGGTCGTCCTCGACGAGCAGGACGTCACCGGTGCTGGGCAGGTCGTCTGCCTCGTCGTTGCTGTCGAGCATGGCCATATCCCAGGCCGGCGCGGGCGCGGCTGCGGGCGCGGCGGTGCTCGCGGCGGGGGTGACCCAGGCGACGGTGTCGCTCAGGCCGCCGTGGCCGTTGCCGTTGCCGTGCCCATTGCCATTGCCGTTGGCGGCGGCCTGCGCGGGACGAGCCGGAGGCACGGCCTCCGGGATGGCGTCGGGGTCGGTGATGACCGCGAAGTCAGCAGCGGGCTCGACCGGCACCGAGTTGCTCGCCCAGCCCAGGGTGGTGGGCGCGGGGTCGGCCGGCGCCGGCTCGCGGCTGGCGGTGACCTCGGGCAGCACCCAGGCGGCGGCCTGCTGGGCGACGGGGGTGGTGTACTCGTTGGACTCCTCGGCGGGCGCGGCGGCGGCCTGGGGCTGCGCCTGCGGCTGCGCTGCGGCCGGCGGCGGGGAGGAGAGCGCGGACGGTGCGAAGCTGCGCGCCGGCGCCGCGGAGGGCGCCGGCGGCATGGCAGTCGTGGTCCGTCCGGTGCTGGCGGCCGACTCGGCGCGCGCGGCGGCGGCGTCGGCGACGCGGTAGGTCTTGGGAGCCTCGGCGACCTGCTTGACGGCTGCGGCGGCCTTGGCGGCGTTGCGCTCGGCCTCGGCGAGGGCGTCGTCGAGACGGTGGCGGAGCTGGATGGCGCGGCGCGCCCAGAGCACGATGATGGCGCCCTCCACCAGCACCAGCACCGCCAGTGCCAGGAGGACGTAATCGCGGTTGTCGCCGAGCAGGTTGATCACTCTGTCGAGAGCTGTGCGCATTGCCGGGTTGTTTCTCCGTACTGCGGGACGTCGTGCGTCCCACCCTCTCCTGGAGGCGACGCTAGCACCGGCTCCGGCGGCGCTCACCCCGCCTTGACGTCCTGTCGTCGCCGCGTTACCCGCACGTTTCCTGCGCTACCGGCGCGCGGCCCCGGACATGAAAAATCCGCCCCCGGCGGCCCGTGTGGCCATGCCGGGGGCGGATCTTCGCGGCGCCGGCTAGGCCGCCTTGCCGCAGTTGCGGGCGTGCTTGACGATGCGCTCGCGCTTCGGCTCACCCGGCTTGCGCGAGTGGCGGAAGGCGATCTCCACGCTGATCTCGTTCTGCCGCATCAGGCTGTTGCAGACGGGGCAGCGCACGCTGGTGAGGATGTCCTTCTGGGAGTTGACTCCCTTGGACTCCTTGATGTTGTTGGCCATCGCTCTCTCTCAGCTCCCTTGACAGCGGAATCCGGGCACACGGTCCCGGTCGCCCGGGGCGCAGGGTGGAATTCTACGGGCGAACCGGTCACCCTCTGTCGCGCCCGCGTCAACAGTCGGTCAAGAGCGGTGTCCCCCGGGAGGGGACTGCATTCCGGCTACCATGCACCGCCATGGCACACGCACTCCGCCGTCCCGGCCTGCTCCTGGGCGCCCTCGCCACCTCTCTCCTGGTCGCCGCCTGCGGTGCCAACGGGGAGGGCGCGCCCGCCGAGTCCGGCTGCCCGGTGGGCGGCTCGGCCTCCTCCTGCAGCTCCAGCGACACCGGCGGCAACGCGGCCGCCTGCAACTCCTCGACGCAGTCGGGCACCGACCTGTTCAGCGAGCCGGTCACCATCAGCAACAAGCTGCCCGACGGCCTGCAGTACGGCGACATCACCGTCGGCTGCGGCCCCGCGGTGAAGACCGGGGACAAGGTCAGCGTCATGTACACGGGCTGGCTGTCCGACGGCACCCAGTTCGACACCTCGCGCCAGTCCGGCCGGGGACCCTTCCCGCTCACCCTGGGCCAGCACCAGGTGATCACCGGCTGGGAGGAGGGCATCCCGGGCATGCACGTCGGCGGCAAGCGCCGGCTGGTCATCCCGCCCGCCCTCGGCTACGGCCCCGCCGGCCAGCCGCCCACCATCCCGGCCAACGCCACGCTGGTCTTCGACGTCGAGATCCTCTCGGCCGGCTGACCCCGGGCGAGGCCGTCGCTCAGCCGCGGGCCGCGCGCAGCACCCTGCGCATCACCCCCGGATGACGCGCCGCCACCCGCGCCAGCGAGCGCGCCCGGAAGCGGGTGCTCAGCGCCTCGGCCACGAACCAGGGCGGCAGCTCGCCGATGGCCCGCACCGCCCGGTCCCAGGAGTCGTCGCCGAAGCGGGCCATGGACAGGCTGAGCCGGTAGGCGACGCTGAAGTCGCGGCGGTAGCGGCCGCGCCAGGCGGCGTCGAAGGCGTGCAGCGGCGCGTCGTCGTCGCGTCGCACCGCCTCGGCCACCGCCGTCCCCGCGCCGCGCCCGGCGCGCATCACGAAGCGGATGCCCTCGCCGACCAGCGTCGAGGCCTGCGCCGAGGCGTCGCCCACCGCCAGCAGCCGCGATCCGACCAGGGAGGGTCGCAGCGGTTCGGCGGGGATCAGCCCGGCGTGCACCTCCACCGGCTGCGCGCTGCCGAGCACCTCGCGCAGCTCCGGTAGGGCCATGAGCCGCTCCAGGTGGTCGCGGGGGTCGGCGTCCGCGTCGGGCCGGAGCACGCCGACGCCGACGCGCACCCGTCCCTCCCGGTAGGGAAACACCCAGCCGTAGCCCGACGGGGCCACCGTCGAGCCCATCACCAGCCAGCAGGTGTCGGCGGGGACCGACGGCGCCGCCATGTCGAGCTCGGCGCCGATCCCGCGCCGCACGTAGGCCGACCGCCCCGCCCCGCCGCTGAGCACTGCGGCGACGCCGGTGGCGTCGATCGCGTAGCGCCCCACCGCCCGCCACTCGCCATCGTGCCCGCGCACGCTGACCACGGCGCCCTCCGGCCGCACCTCCATGCCGGTCACCGTGGAGCGCAGGTGCAGCTCGGCGCCCGCCTCGGCGGCGCGCTCGGCGAGCCACTGGTAGAGGCCGCGCACATCGAGCACCCCGACCAAGGGCGGATCGATCACCACCTCGCACGCCGTGGTCGGGCCCAGGAAGCGGACGCGGCGGACGGGGTTGAGCAGGCGGTCGGGCACGCCCAGCTCGCGCATGTCGGCCAGGAAGGTGCCGCCGCTGGTCCGGGTGGGGATGCCGAAGGCGCCGTCGCGCTCCAGCACGCAGACCCGCATACCCCCCTGGGCGGCCGCCAGCGCCGCGCTCAGCCCGGCCGGGCCGCCGCCGGCGACCACCACGTCGTACATCGTCGGCCCATCATGCCCTGTCGCAGCGAGCGGGGCCGCGTTCGCTAGGCTTCGCCCTCGACCATGTCCAGCCAGTACCCCCAACCCGTCGACGGCAAGCACCGGCTCCTGCTCCACAAGATCGAGGACAGCATCCTCCAGGGCTACCCCTATGACGACGAGCAGTGCGGCACCTGCCGCTGGTACGTCGGCATCGGCGACATCGCCTACTGCAACCACATGAAGCTGCGCATCCTGGTGGGTGAGCGCTGGTGGTGCCAGTGGTGGGAGCCGGTCGAGGAGGAGGAGGGATGAGCCTGAGCCGCGAAGAGGAGATGGAGCAGGAGAACCAGCGGTTCCTGGCCATGGTGCGCGAGGCCAGGCTCAAGGGTTCTCCCAGCGGCGAGCAGCGCTGCGACAACTGCCGCTACTTCGTCGCTGAGTACAAGGACATCGCCTACTGCAACCACCCCAAGCTGGAGATCCTGGTCGGCGACGACTGGTGGTGCCAGTGGTGGGAGGCCGTCGAGCAGAGCTGACCGCTCAGCCGATCAGGGGGTCGACCTGGTCGGCGACCAGCCGCGCGATGGCCAGGCTGGCGGTGGCCGCCGGGCTGGGCGCGTTGCGGACGTGGACGGCCCGCCCGGCGCGGCTGACCACGAAGTCGTCGATCAGGCGCCCCCTGCGGTCGACGGCCTGGGCGCGGATGCCGCAGGGACCGGGCAGCAGGTCGGCCGCGGTGAGCTCGGGGAGGTAACGGCGCAGGGCGCGGACCAGCAGCCGCGGGCTGCGGTCGCGGGCCAGCTCGGCGACGCCGGCGCGCCAGTGGCGGGCCATCAGGCGCAGCACGCGGGCGTCGCGGGCCAGGTCGCGCAGGTCCTCCGCGCTGCGCGCCCCGCGCGCATAGCCCTCGCGGGCCAGGGCGGGCACGGCGTTGGGGCCGATCCAGACGGCCTCGTCCGGCCGGCGGGTGGCGTGGACGCCGAGGAAAGGGAGGGCGGGGTCGGGCACGGGGTAGACCAGCCCGCGGACGAGATGGGCGCGCTCGGGGCGGAGCACCCAGTAGTCGCCGCGGAAGGGCACCACCGCAGGGCCGCCCGGGTCGGCCTCGCGGGCGAGCCGGTCAGACTGCAGGCCGGCGCAGGCGACCACGGCGTGGGCGGGCAGGTCGCCATGGTCGGTCTCGACCGTCGCGCCTCGCCTGCCGCCGGCGTCGATACGGCGTACGGCCACCCCGCAGCGCACCCGCCCGCCGCGCTCGTGCACCTCGCCGGCCAGGGCCCGGGCCACGGCGACGAAGTCCACCGTGGCAGTGCTCGGCACGTGCAGCGCCCGCAGCCCGGTCACTTGCGGCTCGATCTCGCACATCTGCGCGCCGTCGAGCACGCGCGTCGCCACCCCGTTGGCCTCGCCGCGGCGGCGCAGCTCCTCGAGCCGGGGCAGCTCCACCTCGGCCGCGGCGACGATCAGCTTGCCGCGCCGCTGCACGGGCACGGCGTGCTCGTCGCACCAGGCGAGCAGGGCGGCGGCGCCGGCCACGCAGGTGCGCGCCCGCAGCGAGCCGGGCGTGTAGTAGATGCCGGAATGCACCACGCCGGAGTTGTGCCCGGTCTGGTGCCGGGCGACGTCGGGCTCCTTCTCGAGCACGACCAGGTCGAGGCCGGGATGGCGGATCAGCAGCTCACGGGCGGTGGCCAGGCCGACGATGCCGGCGCCGACCACGACCGCCGAGCGGCGCGGCACGCCTGCCTACGACTGGAAGCGGCCCCAGAGGCGGTAGAGCCCGTAGGAGATGAGCACGATCACGAGCAGCGAGCCGCCGGGGATGCCCAGGACGAAGAGCAGGCTGGGCGAGGTGTCCGAGAGCATGGGTGAGACTCCGCGGTGGTGGTGACGCCATCGGCCGGTCGGCGCAGGCCGTGTCGGTGACCCTTTAAGTAGCAGGTTGCGTGGGCTCTCGGTGCGGCGTGGCGCGGGCGTGCGCAGTCGTGGACACAGTCGTGCGCGCGGTTCCTGTCCAGGTGGCAACCATGCCGAGTGGACGCGCGACGTGCGCGTTCTTGACACCGAAAACGCATTCCCCGCTCAGGGTTGCGCGGCGCGTGACGACGTGCGCACAATGGCTCTCGTCCAAGGAAGGCGCTGCAGAAAAGCCTGCTGCAACGCATGGCGCTTGGGCACGTCCAGTGGCATCTGCAACGGGGGTTGGTGCCACAACGGCGGTGCTCTGCGGGGGTGTGCGTGTGCGCACGCCCGCAGACATGTCGAAACGCAGGTGCAAGGAAGGAGTCACAAGCACATGAGGCACATCACCAGGCGGCGGACGATCGGTGTCGCCGCGTCGCTTGCCGTGACCCTCGGGGCGGCGCTGGGCGGCAGCGCGCTCGCGGCGGGTGGGGGCAGCGCGGGCACGGGCTTCCTGGGACCGACGCAGGTCCCCAACTCCGGCGGGCTCGGTGAGCCGAGCCTGGCCATCGACAGCGCCGGACGCCTGTTCGTCACCGCGCCGCAGGGCCTGGGCACCATCACCGGCGGCGGCAGCCCGGTGTGGACGGGCAGCGACAGCTCGACGGGCGCGACCTTCAACAACGGCGTGGCGCCCCTCGGCGACCCGGTCAGCGGCGGCGACACGGATCTGGCCGTCGACGCCGGCGACAACGTCTACCAGGCCGATCTCTGGCTGGGGAACTCCGCGCTGGCGGTGTCGACCGACCACGGCGCCAGCTTCATCGCCAACGAGTACGGCCACACCACGCCGGGCGACGACCGCCCCTGGCTGGCCTATTCGAAGAAGGACAACGCGCTCTACATGATCTGGGACGGCGTCACCGCGCTCTACGCGCAGAAGAGCGCGCCGCTGGTGGCACCGCAGCTCGGCATCCTGCCCGGGCAGACCACCGCGGTGATCCCGGAGACGGCAGTCAGCTTCAGCGGTGGTGGCGTGATCGCCACGGCCGGAAACAACGTGCGCGAGTGCGTCTGCCCGCCGGGCGGCATCGGCGTCGACCCGAACAACGGCAACGTCTACGTCACCTACAGCCGGCAGAACGGCAGCGGTGCCGGCGGGGTCGGCGTGGGCATCTCCACCAACGGCGGCCTGACCTGGACCAACACCTCGATCCCGGGCACCGGCAGCACCGGCAGCGCCTTCGACGTCGAGTACAACTTCATTCCGGTCAAGGTCGACGGCAACGGCACGGTGTACGCGGCCTGGGCTGAGGGCCAGAACATCAGGACCGACTCCAACGGCAACAGCGTGGCCACCGGCGGCGTGGCCATCAAGTACGCCTTCAGCAGCAACGGCGGCCAGACCTGGAGCACGCCGGTGAAGCTGTCCACCAACAGCAACACGACCACCTTCCCGACTCTCGACGTGGTCTCGCCGGGCGTGATCGACGTGGCCTGGTACGGCACCTCGGCCACCGGCGATCCCAACCTGGTCGGCTCCAGCGCGTCGTGGGACGTCGACTTCGCGCAGGTGACGGCGGCCAACACGGCCACGCCGAGCTTCACCCCGAGCGCCGCGGTCACCGGCATCCACAACGGCTGCATCCAGACCGGCGGCTCGAGCAGCCTCTGCAGCGACCGCAGCCTGCTCGACTTCTTCCAGCTCGCCGTCGACCACAACGGCAAGGCCAACATCATCTACGCGGCGGGCAGCGCCACGGCCGGCACCAACCTGTTCTTCGTGCGACAGAGCTAGCCTTCGCCCCTTCCCGTACACGGCGTTCGTCCCGGAGCGCTGCGTACGAAACGACCCCCCTCTCGGGGCCGGGCGCCTTTGGCGCCCGGCCCTTTCTTCCTTCCCTTTCCCCTTGCGTGCCTCCGCACGCGTTGTCCCGAGCGGGATTCCCTGTCCCTGCAGCTCAGATCGGCGCTGGCGCCGAGAGCACGTGACCGACGATGGTGCCCAGGATCGAGGCGCCGAGAACGGCGCTGCCCAGCCAGACCATGGCGATCCGCTTCGGGTTGCGAAGCTGGATGCGTCCGGACGTCGCGCTGCGCGTGGTGAACGTCGCGATGGTGCGCGTCGACGATGCCATGTCTGTGTCTTGCCTCCCCGCGCGCGATCCACGGGCATGGATCGAGCGCTCCCTGTTGATGCCTGGTTCGACGCGGGGCGGGCCGCGAGCTGCGTTTCCGGGGCCTTCGGAAATCGGTGCGGGGATGTCTGCGAGACGTCTGCTGTGACACCGGGGCTTGCGGTGCCTTTGACGTGAACCGTGGCCGAGTGTAGGTCCGGCCCGGCGCCCCGACCCGGGCCGGAACGCAGCCGTCATGGGGCTTTGAAGGCGGCTTTACGATGTTTTCGCTTGCGCGGGTCGCCGGTGGCGGTCGCCGGTCCGCGCGCCCACGGTGGCGCGGGCTTCGCTGAGCACGAATCGAGGGTGCGCGGCGCCCGGCCGGGGTGTCGCGAGGACGTTCCGGCGGTCTTCACCGGCCTTTACAGCGGCAGGCATGCGCGGGCGGCGGGGGGCCGCTAGAGTGCGGCGCATGCTCGAGGTCGAGGGGACGCCGCGCACCTCCACCCGGCTCGCCGAGGTCGTGGCCGCGCTGTCCCTGGCCACCGACATGGGCACCGGCAAGGAGCCGGGCCACGCCATGCGCATGACCCTGGTCGCGCTGCGGCTCGGCGAGTTGATGGGGCTGCCGGAGGCGGAGCGGGGCACGGTCTTCTACACCTCGCTCCTGGCCATGCTGGGCTGCACCGCGGGCAGCTCGACGGGGGCGAGCATCTTCGGGGACGAGATCGCCTTCGGCACCGCCTTCGCGCCGCTGGTCTCCGCGCCGCGCGGCGAGATGATGGGCTGGCTGCTGCGCAACTACGCGTCGGACGAGCGTTTCGCGCGGCGGCTGCGGCGACTGGTCCGGCTGATGACGGCGGGGCGTGCCTTCATGACCGAGTCGTCGGCAGGACACTGCGAGGTGGCCCAGCGCCTGACGCGCCGTCTCGGCGTCTCCGACGCGGTGCTCGAAGCGCTCGGTTCCGTGTTCGAGCGCTGGGACGGCAGCGGCGGTCCGCGCGGGCTGCGCGGCGAGGCGACGCCGCTCGCGGTGCGCGTGGCGCACGTCGCCTGGGACATCGACGTCTTCGGTGGCGACGGCGGTGTCGAGGCCTGGAGCGCGGTGCTGCGCCGGCGGCGTGGGCGCACCCTGGATCCCGTCGTGGTCGACGCGGCTCTGGCTGCCGCGGACGGCGTCCACGCGGCGCTGCACGTCGCCTCGCCGTGGGATGCGCTGCTCGCCGCGGAGCCGGGGCCGCCGCTGCTCACCGCGGACGTCGACGCGGCCGCGTCGGTGATCGCCGACTTCGTCGACCTCAAGAGCGACCATCTCGCCGGGCATTCGCGCGCGGTGGCCGCGCTGTCCGGCGCCGCCGCGTCGCTGCTGGGCATGGATGTTGTGTGTGTCGACCGCGTGCGGCGCGCGGGGCTGGTGCACGACCTCGGCCGCATCGCGGTGTCGACGAGCATCTGGGACAAGCCGGGGCCGCTGAGCGACGCGGAGTGGGAGGCGGTGCGCCTGCACGCGTACCACGGTGAGCGCATCCTCTGCCGCACCGCGCTGCTCGGTGAGGCGGCGGCGGTGGCGGGCATGCACCACGAGCGCTGCGACGGCAGCGGGTACCATCGCGCCGCTGCGGCCGCGCAGCTCGGGCCCGAGGCGCGTGTGGTCGCGGCGGCGGACGCCTTCGCGGCGATGACGGAGTCGCGTGCGCATCGTCGGGCACTGTCCGCCGGCGAGGCGGCGCGCGAGCTGTCGGAGGAGGCGCGTTGCGGCCGGCTCGACGCCGGCGCGGTGTCGGCGGTGATCCAGGCGGCGGGGGAGGATGCGTCCGGTGTGGCGGCGCGTTTGTCGCTGCCCGCGGAACTCAGCGAGCGCGAGGTCGACGTGCTCGCGCTGGTGGCGCGCGGGCTGGCCACCAAGCAGGTCGCCGCGCGGCTCGGCATCTCGCCGAAGACCGCCGACCATCACCTGCAGAGCTGCTACCGGAAGATCGGCGTCTCCACGCGCGCGGGCGCGACGGTGTTCGCCATGGAGCAGGGCCTGCTGGTGCGGCTGGGCTGAGGCTCGGATGGGGAGGATTCCCCATTGGCGGTGCGGCCGGCCCGCCCTACGGTGAGGCGCGACGCAGCCGCACCTTTTCCGGAGGCCTTCGATCCCATGGACCCCACCACCCTGATCCGCCGCATCTTCGACGACGTGGTCAACCAGCGCAACCTCGACGCCGTCGACGAGCTGTTCGCCGAGGACTTCGTCGACCACGGTCCCACCGGCGACCTCAACGGGCGGGAAGCCTTCCGCGCCTTCGTCGGCGTCTGGCTGAGCGCGTTCTCCGACCTGCACTGCGAGGTGTCGCACATCGCCGTCGACGGCGACCTCGTCGCCTGGCTGGTGCACACCACCGGCACACACACCGGTGACAGTCTCGGCTTTCCCGCCACCGGTCGAAGCATCGACACCCTGAGCGCCAACATCGGCCGGCTGCGCGACGGACGCGCGGTCGAGCACTGGTCGGAGCAGGGCATGTTCCCGATGCTGCAGCAGCTCGGCATCATTCCCGCGATGACGCCGCCGGTCGCAGCGTCCTGAGCTTCCTTCGGGGGTCCGCCCGGGCCGGCGCGCCGCATCGCGTGCGTGTTCGGCTCGGCGTTCCCGCGTCTCTGTCCCTGCCGCGCATCATGCAGGGATGGAGCTGCGACTCAACAACGTTCGCGTCGCCTGCATGGACATCGCGCAGTTCGCCGCGGCGTTGCGCGCGGCGACGGGGCTGGGCTGCTACGACCTCGCCTCGCAGCGGCCCGGCGAGGCGGATCGCGGGTACCAGACGTGGGGCGTGCCCTTCCCCGGCTTTCAGTGCCTGGAAGTCTTCGCCATCACCGACCCCGACCGCGCGCCGCGCAGCATCGTCGAGCGCGCGCAGACCGGTCCGCGCTTCGCGGGGTGGGGCGTGCGGACTGACGACATCGACGCCATCGCCCGCCGCCTCGACCTGCCGGTGCGCCACACCGGCGAGTACGTCGACCGCTACGGCGACACCTGGGCGATGCGCTTCCTGATGAACACCGCGCCCGGGCTTCCGTACTTCATCGAGTACGAGCAGCGCCCCGAGGAGTGGCGCATCGAGCTGGCGCGGCACGACGTCGGTGTGCGCGGCATCAGCTGGATCGAGGTCGGCGGTGACGCGGCGACCATTACCGACTGGCTGGGCGGCGCTTCACTTCCGGAGGTGCGCTTCGCCGGCGGACCGCCCGGGATCACCGCAATCGGCATCGCCACCGGCGGTGCGGACGTCGAGCTGCGGCTCCCGGCGTTCGGCTGATCGCCAGACGCGGCAGATCCTCCAGTGCGCCCTCGGCAGATCTTCCGGCTGACTAGCGGCAGATCCACCGCAAATCCCCCGGCAAATCCGCCATACTCGGGCTATGGACGCCCCTGACACGCAGGCTGTGACCAGGGACCTTCGTCCGCGGCACCTATTGGGCGAGGTCAGGGCGGCCCTCGCCGACACCCGCGTTGTACTCATCGGCGGGGCGCGGCAGGTCGGGAAAAGCACCCTCGCCCGGATGGCGATCGAGGGTCGTCCGGCGGTCACAGCCGTCACCCTGGACGAGGAGGCCACACGCTCGGCTGCCTTGGCGGACCCGGCTGGATTCGTGGAGACGCAGGGCCTACTCCTGATCGACGAGGTCCAACGCGCTCCGGAACTCTTTCTGGCGATCAAGGCTGCGGTCGATCGGACAAACCGACCTGGCCAGTTTCTCCTCACCGGCTCGGCCAACATCCTCCTCCTTCCCCAGGTGGCTGATGCTCTGCCAGGACGCATGCAGATCGTCGAACTCTGGCCGTTTTCGCAAGGAGAGCTGTCGGGCCGGATCGAGCGATTCGTCGACCGCTGCTTCGACGGCTGGCAGGGCGTCCGAATTGAAACGACAATCGGGCGGCGCGATTACTTGGAGCTTGCCGCAACAGGCGGCTTTCCTGAGGTGGTCGCGCGAACCGACCGACGCCGGCGCTCCGCCTGGTTTGAGAGTTACGTCCAGACGCTGCTTCAGCGAGATCTGCGCAACCTATCCCCGGTTGAGCGAATCGCGGATCTCTCCCGACTTTTGCGTCTCCTCGCGGCGCGCAGCAGCACTGTGCTCAACGTCGATGGACTCGCCCGCGATGCGGAAATGTCAACGACAACGGTACGGCGCTACCTGACGCTGCTTCAAGCCGCGTACATGATCCTGCTCGTGCCGGCCTGGTCCAACAACCGCACGACTCGGGCCATACACGCGCCCAAGGTCGTTATGGGCGACAGCGGCCTCTGCGCTCACCTGGTCGGTGCGGACGCGGATGGCTTGGCCAGTCCCCTCGGCGATGCTGGGCCCCTGCTGGAAACGTTTGTCGTGACCGAGATCTGCAAGCAGCTCGGTTGGTGCGTCGATCGCCCACGCATGTTTCACTATCGGACCAGGGACGGCGTCGAGGTCGACATTGTCTTGGAAGCGCCTGATGGTCGTTTGGTCGGTATTGAGGTGAAGGCCGCTGCGACTGTCCGCAGCGCTGACTTCGCCGGCTTGCGTCACTTGGCTGAGCGCACAGGCGACCGTTTCCAGTGCGGACTCGTCCTGTACACAGGGCGACAGAGCCTGCCGTTCGGTCCGAAACTCTGGTGCACTCCGGTTAGCGCCTTGTGGGAAGCCTAGTGCGGCAGAGAGGTCGTTGGTACTCCAAATGGGGGCTTCCCCAAGTCCTCGACGACCTCGATGCGAGAATGGGTCGGCTGGTCTCAGGCTCGCGTAGCGACCACAAACGGTACTACACGATAGTCTAGCTTAGCGCACTGCGTAGCTGGCTCCCATCCCGAGGGTTGGCCACACCCGATTGTGACGGGCCAACCACGTATGCACGACTGCGGCCAGTCGCTCGGCTGGTTCTGTCAAGATGCGCGGCGCGATCCGTTATCGGCCGAGCAGTCGACAACGCGCGATCGTGGTTCCACGCTTGCTCAAACGCCTCCGCCGCCGGTGCAACGGGATGGCCTGCATTCAAGGTTTGACGCTTGCGAAAGCGAGCGCAGCCAGTCTTGCAGGTGGAGGCCGAAGCCTTCTACCCACCCGTCATCGACGACCGTCGAGCGCAGTGGCCCTTCCTCATTTCATGAAATGATCAACGATGATCACTACGCCGGACCCAATGCCAACAAGGGTCGCCATGGTGCTCAGCACGATGACCGTGACCCGACTAGATGTCATGGGTCGTCGCGCTGCTCGTAGGGCGAGCGCCTGCTCCTCGAGGCCGTAAACCAACAGAGCACAACGAACCGCAAGTCGCTCAATGCTGCGCCGCTCCGGGCTAAGGTCAAGTAGCCCTTGGAGAAACATCCAGTCTTCTTGTCGCCACCGCCCTCGACGGTGGCGAGTCTCGTTTACATATCGGACAAGAGCGCGATCACGCGCGCTCACTATGTCCGCAGTAATTTCCTGGAGCTCCCGTGCAATCTGGGAGATCTCCAGGGCATCTCGCCCGTTCCGAGCAGGGGACGGAGGTCGTTTCGCGGATCCTCGATCGCGAACTTGGCGTCGGGCCATGACCAGGCCCACAACGAGGCTGGCGATGCATAGGGCGGCACCAGCGAGCCCAATCGCAAGCCAATGCAACTTACGGTGGTTCCAAACTCGATAGCCGCCGTCTCAGGAGAGTGATGTAGTCTTCGCGGCTAATATGGCAGCGTAAGAACTCTCGAATCTCCACCTCGGTCATGAGCAGGCTCTTGCGGAATCTGTGACTCACTGGCCCAGGAAACGCCCCTCGTCCGCGAGAATAGTGCACAGGAAGAACGCGCTGCCCATCAATAGTAACGAACCCACGTACATGGTGGGTCGAGGCGACAGTTTCGACTCTGAGTTTCCCAAAGATCTTTTCGGCGTCCTGCGTACTGAGTTGCATTCCGTGCTACGGCTCGACGAGTGCAAACACTCTAAACAGGAAGTCGCGCAACTCCGCAGCATGGTAGAGCGAGTTCGTATCGGCGCGCAGGTCAGTATAGAAGAGCACCATCAACTCAAGTGCCAGCGCGACGGCCTCGTCTTGAGTCTTCCCCACTCCGTAGAGCTGCGGCACTCCGAACACTTCAGCCTCGACCCCGTCATCGCTGGAACGAATCCAGAACAGTACGGGCACTCGAGGCCACGGTGCCGCTCCTGCCTTGCGCGGTGGACCAGTTGCAACGGCGAGAGCCTCGAATCCGGAGGCGGCAAGAATCTGCTCAACCTCGTACAAACGGTTGGGAAGCAGCGAGCGGTACGTATCCAGCGTCGATGCATCGATCCCATGCTTGACGCGGAGCTCTGTGAGCCGTTCCTCGGCGTCCGCTCTGCGGCGCTCTTGATACTTGACCGCCTCGTCGCGAAGATCGCGGACACTCTGCTCGATCGCGCCCGCCGTTAGGCTCCCTCGCTTGTACCACCTTACGAAACGATCCCGGTCCTCCTTCGGAATCGCCCTCTCAGCGAAATGCCCAGAATACCCCGCGACCGGCAGTCCTTCCCTCGCTTCCGCCAGATAGTGCATCAGTGCCAAGCCCGACATGTCCTTGGTATCGGTGTCACTCAGGTTGATGTCGGTCACGACGAGGCTAACCAACGGTGATGACCAGACCTCTCTTATCGCATCATCGGAATTGGTGACGCCTAAGACCGTGCAGTCCGCAGCCTCGAATAGCTGGCGACGGAGGTCGAGATTCTGCGCATCGTTCTCTACCAAGAGCACCACCGGGTTTGCCGCCAAGCCACACACCTCCCAATCGCTCTCGACGCATTCCGCGACCTGCATCGAACATCAGCGGCGAATATTTTAGCATAAGCGAAGCCAAGGTCGGCGCGGGGGCTAGCACCAACCTCGCTGAAGCCGGGTGTGGACGGCGCCGACGGCCGTTTTACTCGAAACGAGCAGGGACGGAGGAGCGATCGGACGACGCCGGTCGACCTGTGGCGCGGGCTGGCGTCACGACGACGAGCGAGTGGACGACCTTTGCTCTGCTGCGTTGGCAAGGGGCAAACAGGCGATGGTCACTTTCGGAGACGGTCTTCTGGCGGCTCCCCGGGGTTGATGGTTTCCCTTCGTCGGATCATTCTGCGCACGGCTGACCAGGCTCTCGGACGAACCCCGACACGACCGTGAGATCGACGTCTAGTCAACCACGCGGCTGCGGTCTATGGTTACCTCGAACTGGACGCCGAGGTTGTTGTTGCTGGTTATGGAAATGGAACCGCGATGGTCGTGGAGAACCTGCCGCGCCAAATAGAGACCGTAGCCCCCGCCGCGTTTGCGGGTGGTGACATTCTTCTGAAACACCGCCTCCTCGACCGGCATGCCCGCATGACCCGCAGCAGCAGCTGCGGATAGGAGCGCCGGTATGTGCAATCCCCCTGCGTTGTCACTGTACGTCATCCGGAGAACGTTCGCCTTGGCGTCAAGGGGAAGGATCCGGAGGTCGATTCGCCGATTCTGCCGTCGTCCACGTGCCTCAAATGCGTCGGAGCTGTTTAGGATCAGGTTCACGAATACTTGCATGAACCAAGTGGGGTAGACGCGGACGATGTGGTCACTTCCCTGCGCAGGCGGTGAGGCGATCTGTAGCTTGTCGAGCCGGCCCCTCGCAAGCTCGCACGCCCGCGACCATAGCGCGGCGAGCGAAACGTCCGCAGGATCCTCCTCAAGCGCCGACGACGCCTCCTTGATCTTGTCCAACACTCCATCTATGCCAAGGATGGTCTCGGAGACTCGCTGCAAGTCCTCACCGAATGTAGGTGGCACGTCGCCACGTCGGGGGCCCGGCCTGCTCTTGACCTGCATCTGCATCAAAGCTATACGACTCTGAGCGTTATCTACAACCAAGCGCGCTTCATGACGCGCCGCAAGCGCAAGTTCGACCGCCGTAACGGCGAGGGCATGTTCGCGCTCGTCGGCAAGTGTTGCAGCGGCGGTGTGGAAATTGCGAAAATTCTCTAACGCCACGCCAATGCCGTTTGCGAGCATCTCGAAGCCTAACATTTCCAACTTGGAGTATTGAAACTCACTTCGAGAGGCGACGCTGAGAGTACCGTACGTCTCTTCACCTACTCGTATGGGGGCGACAACAAAGCTCTCAACTTCCGGGGCAAAGGACCAAATCCCTTGCAAGTTTGACTGCGTTACTGAATCGATAGCCGCTGTTTCTCCAGTATCGATCACAGTCCAGAAGGGGTCGGTGTTGCTTTGCCCCCGGTGGAGGTCCCATTCCTCGATCGCCCTCCCCTGCTCGAAACCCCAGACGGAGCTCGTACGTAGGCTGCCATCGTCGAGAAGCTGTCTCAGCGCAACAAACTCCAGCCCGGTCGCCTCCAGAAGGAGCTCACCCATCTGTTCGAGGAACTTCGCTTCTCGCAACTTGAAGTCCAGAGGGGTGGGCGCGTTTCCGAGAAGACGGAAGACGAAGCGCCGTTCAAAGAGCGTGGTAAGAATCGAGGTTGCGGAAACTAGCCCCTCAACCTCAGCAGCTTGGAACGGTGTCTCGTCGTCGCGCTCGAGCTGAAGTACCGACACACAGGTGTCTCGTCGGAGGGCCGGCACGAACACAGCGGACCGAGATCGCGGCTCACACAACGTTGGCCACCGGGCGGTGTGTTGGACTGTTACGGGAGTCTTTCCAAGGACTACTTGCGAAATTAGATCGAGTGATGGCCCGGGACGCGTTGTGAGCTGTCGGAAGACCGCAACGGGATCATATGCGGTTGTCTTATTCACTTCGTGGGTACGGTGGTAGCGGCCGGTTTTCAGGTCCAGAGTGTAGAGCGATCCAGCGACAGCCTTCGTTTGCTCCACCAGCGTGTCCAAGACTTCACGCCCGGCCTCGGCTGGTTTCGTAGCTGCCAATGACAGGTTGAGGAGGCTTAGCACGTCGGTCATGCCAGTTCGATTGTAATCGTTCGTCCGTCTGCAGCTGTCGCCCGTCGTGACCGGTGCCCCCCGGGGAGGCTTGTCGCCGCCGGTGGCCTCGACGCTTACTTCGAGGCGGGCAATGCGCGCGGGTCTTCGCCATCGACGGGCTAGTTGACCGATGGTATAGAGCGATGTTGACCACGAGTTCAACCGCTTCTTCGCAGCACTGCACGGTGCGAATGAGGGTTGAGCGGGTCTACCCCGTATCGGATTCGAACCGATGATCTCCGCCTTGAGAGGGCGGTGTCCTGGACCACTAGACGAACGGGGCACGATGGCCGGGCCGCACCGGGGAGGGCCGGGCAAGGCGGCCCCGCATTATACGTGCGGCCCGCGCCCACCCCAGCACGGCCGCACTGAAGGTGGCGCCAAACCCGCCCCAGGGGCGACAATGCGCCGCCGTGGACGTCCGTCACTGCGTCATACCCGCCGCCGGCCTGGGGACGCGCTTTCTGCCCGCCACCAAGGCGCTGCCCAAGGAGCTGCTCCCCGTGCTCGACCGTCCCATCATCCAGTGGGGCGTCGAGGAGGCGGTGGCGGCGGGTCTCGACACCATGGTGATGGTCATCGCCCGCGGCAAGGAGCTCCTCCCCGCGCACTTCGACAGCCATCCCGAGCTCGAGGGCGTGCTGGAGGCTCGCGGCAAGTGGGAGGAGCTGGAGGCCGTCCGGCGCACCCAGCGCCTGGCCAAGTTCGCCTACGTCTACCAGGCGGAGCCCAGGGGCCTCGGCCACGCCGTGCTCCAGGCCGCCCCCGTCACCGGCAAGAACCCCTTCGCCTGCCTGCTCCCCGACGACCTGAGCTGGGGCAGGCGCCCCGTGCTGGCCCAGCTCATGGAGGCCTACCGGGAGCTCCGCACGCCGATCCTCGCCCTGATGCGGGTCACCCCCGAGCAGATCACCCGCTATGGGTCGGTGGCCGTGGCGGAATCGAGGGGCCGCCTGCATCGCATAACCGGCATGGTCGAGAAGCCCAAGGCCGACGAGGCGCCGAGCCTGCTGGCGATCATGGGACGATACGTCCTCACGCCCGCGGTGATGGAGGCCCTGGAGAGCACCGGGCCCGGCGCGGGGGGTGAGATCCAGCTCACCGACGGGATCGCCAGTGTGCTGGCCGGCGGGGAGGTCTGGGGTTTGGAGTTCGAGGGAGAGTTGCTGGACGTCGGAACCCCCGAGGGGTGGTTGAAGACAGTGGTGAGGACGGCACGCGACCATCCCGTCTTCGGTCCAGCGCTGCAGCAGGCGCTCGAGGAGTACGTGGCGTGATCTGGCGTGTCATGAAGCGCGAATGGGGCGCGGCAACCTTCGTCATCACCGTGGTCGTCGGCGCCATCGCCGTGGCCATCTCGCTCATCGTCAACGGCACCCACACCACCGCGGTGACCAAGCCGCCGCCCTGCCCGGTCTACACGCCCTGGCCGTCGCTCTCGCCGGGCGCGACCCTGCCGCCCACGCCCACCCCCACGCCCTTCAACGCGGCCTACGCGAACTGCCCGTCGGCCCCGCTGCCGCCCACCTCGCCGCCGACGCCGACGCCCAAGCCGGGCACGACGCCGACGCCGACCCCGGCAGGCCCGCAGACGCCGGTGCCGACAGCGATCCCGACCGCCGTCGGGTAGCCAGGGCGCGGCTAGACCTCGAAGAGCAGCAGCGTCCCGTTCTGCGGCCAGATGGCGCGGCGCTCGAGCTCGAGGTCGACCAGCGGCGGCCGCCCCGGGTCGAGCACCACGGCGATGTGCTCGGCCAGGCGCAGCCCGCCGATGCGCACGCAGTCGCGCAGGAAGGTGAAGGCCATGGGCCGCACCAGGTTCCAGAGGTACTGCCGCCCGGCGAGCAGCCCGCTCTCGGGCGTCCCCGCCGCGGCCGCGTCACCGAGCAGGCTGCGGTCGCGGAAGGCGAGCACGCAGACCTCGTCGGTGAGCTGCACCGGCGGCGTCCACGAATAGGCCTCGTCCTCGCCGTCGCCGACCAGGCGGTCCTTCTCCGCCAGCAGGGCCAACCGCTCGACCAGGCGCGCCATCGGCCGCGGCGGACCCTCGACGAAGAGGGGCACGTCGCGCAGGCGCTCGTGGGCCTGCTGAGCGGGATAGCGCGCGCTGAAGCCGAGGTCCTCGACGCCGCTGAACGGCGCCGGCACCTTGATGACCAGCTCCTCCACGACTCCTAGACCTCCCGTGTGGCCGCGGGCTCGGGTGAGGGCAGGCGCGCCGCATCCACCTCGCCGCGGTCCTCCCTCTGTTCCGGCGGGATCCAGCGCAGACCCAGCGCCGCGTAGACCTCCTCCTCGGTCGCGCCCGCCACGCGCACGTCGCCGTCGACGCGGAAGACGCCGTACTCGTTGAGCAGCAGGCCGAGGCGCAGCGCCATGCCGCGCAGCCGGATGTTGTGCGACTGCGAGCCGGTGAAGTACTGCCAGGCCGCGCCGAACTGGTCGGGCGCGACGGCGCGGCAGTCGACCTGCAGGCCCTCGACCACCACCGAGGACTTGGTGTCGCCGCGGGCCAGCACGCGCTCCACCTGCGGCAGCGCGGCGAAGGCGACCAGCACCTCGCGCGGCTGCGTGGTGGCGACCAGGATGTCGAGGTCGCCGACGGTGTCGCGCCCCCGGCGGTAGGAGCCGGCCACCTCGACTCGCTCGGCCGCGGGCAGCGCGCGCAGCCGGTCGAGCAGCAGCTCGACGAGCGGCACCGCCTGGTCGCGCGGGCGCCGCTGCTTGACCCCCTCGGTCCGCATCGAGGCGCAGGCGGCCAGGATCTTCTCGACCGACCTGCTGCCCATGCGCGGCAGGCCGCTGAGGCGGCCGGAGCGGCAGGCCTCCTCGAGGTCGTCGAGGGTGGTGACGCCGGCCTCCTTCCAGAGCATGGCCGCGGTGCGCGGGCCGACGCCGGGCAGGCCGGTGATCTCCAGCAGGGTGGCCGGGATCTCCGCTTCGAGGCCTTCGAGGTACGGCGAGCGGCCGGTGCGGAGCAGCGCCGTCATCTTCTCGGAGATGGCGGCGCCGAAGCCCTCGATGCTGTCCAGGGAGCCCTCGCGGGCGAGGATGTCGGTGAGCTCCTCGCCGAGGTTCTCCACCTGCGCCGCGGCCAGACGGTAGGCGCGCACCTTGAAGGCGTTCTCCCCTTTGATCTCCAGGAAGTCGGCGATGCGCTCCAGGGTCCTGACGACGTCGGCGTTGCCCACCATGGGTTCGGGTGCTCCTTTGCCACAACGTAACACAGGATTCCGCGGCTCAAACCAGCCGCTCAGCGCCTCGTCACAGCCCGGACGGGCCGCCTCCGGCGGCAGAATATGCCGCCATGCCGCTCTCCGGTCTGCGCGTCCTCGACCTCAGCCGTCTGCTGCCCGGGCCCTTCTGCACCCTGCTGCTCGCCGACCTGGGCGCCGACGTCATCAAGGTGGAGGACACCGCCGGCGGCGACTACATCCGCTGGACGCCGCCGCTACACGGCGACTACTCGGCGATGTACCACACCCTCAACCGCAACAAGCGCTCGGTGAAGCTCAACCTCAAGAGCGACGCCGGCCGCGAGGCCTTCCTCAAGCTGGCGGCCACCGCCGACGTGGTGGTGGAGTCCTTCCGCCCCGGGGTGATGGACCGCCTCGGCGTCGGCTGGACGGTGCTGCACCAGCGCAACCCGGCACTGATCCTCTGCAGCATCACCGGTTACGGCCAGGATGGACCGTATCGTGATCGTGCCGGACATGACCTCAACTACATGGCCATCGGCGGCGCGCTGGGCATCACCGGCACGCCCGACGGCACGGTGGCCATGCCCGGCGTGCAGGTGGGCGACATCGGCGGCGGGGCGATGAGCGCCGCCATCGCCATCCTGGCCGCGCTGCAGCACCGCCACCGCAGCGGCGAGGGGCAGCACTGCGACGTCAGCATGCTCGACGGCATCGTCTCCTGGCTCTCCATCCACGCCGCGCGCTACTTCCACGACGGCGTCGCGCCCGGCCCGGGCACCATCCACCTCAACGGCGCGCATCCCTGCTACAGCGTCTACCGCTGCAGGGACGGCTGGATGAGCGTCGGCGCCCTGGAGCCGAAGTTCTGGAAGGAGCTGATGGAGGCGCTCGACCTGCCCCACCTGGTCAGCGAGGCCTTCGCCCAGGGCGAGCAGGCCCGCGGCGTCCACGACGAGATCGAGAAGGTGTTCATGGCGCGCACACGCGCGGAGTGGGCGGAGCACCTGGCCGGCCGCGACGTCTGCTGCGAGCCCGTGCTCGACTTCGCCGAGGTCTTCGCCAACCGGCAGGTGCGCCATCGCGGCCTGGAGATCGAGGCCGGCCAGGGCGGCCCGCTGCCGCAGACGGGCTTCCCCTTCCAGCTCTCCGCCACGCCGCCGCGCGTGCGCACCCCCGCGCCGGGCTACGGAGAGAACACGCGCGAGCTGCTCGCCGAGGTCGGCTACGACGACGACGACTACGCGGCGCTGCTGGCCGCGGGCGGCACCGAATGAGCGTGCAGCCGACGCCCGCCCCGCGCCGCACCCGGCGCAGCGCGCGCACCCGCGAGCGCATCCTCCAGGCGGCCACCGAGGTCTTCGCCCGGCGCGGCTTCCACGGCGCGCGCGTCGCCGACATCGCCGAGCTGGCCGGCATCGCCTACGGCCTCGTCTACCACCACTTCCGCAACAAGGACGAGATCCTCGCCGCCATCTTCTCGGAGCGCTGGTCGCTCTACGTGCGCTACATCGACGAGGTGGCCTCGTCGCAGCAGAGCTTCCACGAGCAGATCGGGCACCTGGTGCACTTCTGGGTGGAGACCTGGCGCCAGGACCCGCACCTGATGACGGTGATGATCAACGAGATCTCCCGTTCCTACGAGTTCATCGAGGCGCACGATGTGGGCACGGTGCTGGTCGCCTTCGACGCCGTCGAGCGGCTCATCGTGCGCGCCCAGCAGCGCGGCGAGGTGCGCGACGACGTCGACGCCAAGCTGGTCACCTACGCCGCCATGGGCATGGCGGAGATGATCCTCACCGGCTACGTCATCGGCACCCTGCGGCGCGACACGCGCGAGGCTTACGCCGGCGACGAGGCCCAGCTCATCACCCTGCTCACCCGCGGCCTGGCGCCGTAACGGCGCTACGCGGCGCGGAAGGCCCCGCGCATCTTTCGCATACCGCGATGCATGCGGTGGAACCACTGCGGGTGCTCGGTGAACATCAGCGGGCAGGCGCCGTCGACGACGGGCACTTTGTGCTCGCGGCAGTAGGCGACGGCCTCGTCGCTGACGCAGCCGCGTCCGTACCCCTGGTGCAGCCACACCCGCGGCACGCCGGCGTCGACCGCCTCGCGCACCACCTGTTTGGCCGCCTCCGGGTTGACCATGACCATGACGCCCTCGACCGGCGCGGGCACCTCGGCGACGCTGGCGTACACGGGCTCACCGTCGAGCTCGCTGAGATGCGCGCCGACGGGCACCGCGTCGTAGCCCGCGCTGCGCAGCTCGCGCACGACGATGTTGGCGAACCCTTTGGGGTCCTGCGACACGCCCACCACGGCGAACCGCTTGTGGGCCATGAAGTCGTTGATGACGGCGAGATCGGGCATCGCGCATCGGCCTCCTTGTCCGGACGCACTCCACGCTAGCCCCGCCCCCGCCGCGCCACCAGGGCCGCATGCCGCTCAGCCGGCGTGACCTTGGCCCCGGTCGTCGCCGTCGACGTTCTCCCGCCACCAGCGCTCGACCTGCGCCAGCGTCGCCTGCAGTGACCCCGAGTTGTCGATCACCCAGGTGGCCAGCGCGCGCTTCTCGTCGACGGGCATCTGCGCGGCGACGCGCTGCCGTGCCTCCGCCTGGTTCCAGCCGTCGCGCTCGACCAGGCGGCCGAGCTGCACCTCCGGGGGCGCCCAGACCAGCATCACCCCCTCGAACATCCCCTGGCGTCCGCCCTCGAAGAGCAGCGGGACGTCGACGACCACCAGCGGCGACGGCGAGGCCAGCGCCTCGGCCACCCGCCGCTGCATCAGCTCGCCGACGCGCGGGTGGGTGATGGCGTTGAGCCGCAGCCGCTTCTCCTCGTCGGCGAAGACCAGCTCGCCCAGGGCGGTGCGATCGAGGCTGCCGTCCGCCCGCAGCACGCCGGGACCGAACTCGGCGGCGATCTCGGCCAGCGCTGGCGTGCCCGGCTCGACCACCTCGCGGGCGAGCAGGTCGGCATCGATGAGCGCGGCGCCGCGGTCGGCGAGCATGCGAGCCACCGTGCTCTTGCCGGTGCCGATTCCCCCCGTCAAGCCGATCAGGCGCATCGCCGGGTGACCGTAGCAGGGGTCGCCGAGGGCATGCGCTTTATCCCGGCGAGACGCAGGCGCCTGCTACAGTCCGCGCCTGGAATGAGCAGACGCAAGCGGGCCCTCGGCATCCTCGGCGCGGCCATCGTCGCCACCGGCCTGGCCTCCTGCGACTCGGGCACGTCGTCGACCGTCTCGATCAACTACCCCAAGGTCAAGTTCGTCGGCAACGACACCTGCCCGACCACCGTCCAGGTGACCCCGGGCGCGTCGCCGACCCCGCAGCAGCCGTCGCCCTACCTGCCGTCGCCGCCGCAGGTCAACGGCGACCACATCGTCGGCCAGGCCATCGACGAGATGCCGCACTTCCACGTCGACCCCTCGCTCAAGGTCCAGTACAACCACGATCCGCCCACCAGCGGTTGCCACTACAGCATCGCCAACCAGGCGCCGGTGCCGCCGGGCGCGTACAACCAGGAGATCCCCGCCGAGTACTGGGTGCACAACCTCGAGCACGGCTACGTCGTGGTGCTCTTCAACTGCCCCACCGGCTGCGACAGCGACTTCCAGAAGCTGGTGCAGTGGCGCAAGGGCCTGCCGCCTGATCCGGCCGGGAATGGCCAGATCCCCTACGCCAAGGTGGTGGTGCTGCCCTGGCACACCATGCCGGTGAAGTTCGCCGCCGTCTCCTGGGACTACTACCAGGGCTGGGACTCGCTCGACATCAGCAAGGTGCAGGCCTTCTACGACAACCACGTCGGCCACGCACCCGAAGGGGCGATGACCGGCTGAGACCGGCCTCAGCAGCTCGCGGCGTGCAGGGTGGCGGCGAGATCGGGATGCGCGAACAGCGTGCCGTCGACGGGCCAGGTGTGCACCGCGCGCCAATCGGTGGACGACGCCAGCGCGTCGTGCAGCGCGCCGGGGCCGATGAGCACCGCGTTGGCGCCGTAGCTCGACAGCTCCTGCAGCGCGCGCGGACCGCCGGCGAGGATGCGCTCGTAGTCGTCGAAGACGCGCTGGCCGAGTGACGCCGACTCGCCGTAGAGGAAGACGCGCCCCTCCGGCCAGAGCTGCTCGATGAGGTAGCCGCTCACGTAGTACGAGGCGACGATGCGCACGCCGGGGGCGCCGCGCAGCGTCTGCGCCGCGCATGCGGGATACACGGAGGCGACGCCGCCCGCCGATGCGTCCTGCGCCGCCCGCGCCACCACCACGCCGTCGACGGCGAGTGCCAGCGCCACGATGGCGCCGCCGAACATCACCGCGGGACGCTGCACCGTGCGCGCCGCGGGACGCCGCCCCGCCGCCGCAACGCCGCGACGCCGTCGCCGGTCGACCACCTGCTGCAGCATCAGCGCCCAGGCGGGCAGCGCCAGGGCTACCGCCAGCGAGGTGTTGCGCACCGCCAGCAGCGCGGCCGCGAAGCCGCCCAGCGACATCACCAGGTCGCGCAGGTTGAGCCGCCCGCCCAGGGCGACGAGCAGCGGGAAGGACACCAGCAGGATGAGCAGCCCGACGTTGGACGGGTCGTGGAAGTCGGGCGCGTGCCACTCGGTGATCGGCTTGGCCCGCTCCGACCCCGAGGTCTCGATGACGTAGCGATAGAGCCCCGGACCGTTGGGGTTGAGGCAGCCCACCGCCGCCATCAGGGCGGTGGCCAGGCCCAGTGAGCCGATGCGCCGCCACGGCGCCACCGCGCCCGGGCCGGCCAGGCGCGGCAACAGGCGCCGCACCGCCTCCAGCCCCGCCACCGCCGCCAGCGCCGCCAGCCCCAGCACCACCGCGCCGTGCAGGTTGGCCCAGAGCAGCCCGATCGGCGGCAGCACCCAGATCAGCCGCCCGTCGTGGACCAGATGCCGCTCGGCGAGCAGCAGCGTCCAGCACACCAGGGCCACGGTGATCACCTGTGGCCGCGTGCCCAGCACCGGCTCCATGGCCCGCGCCCCCAGTAGCAGCGCCACCGCCACGGTCACCGGACCCGCGCCCCGGGCCCGCGCGCGCAACCCCAGGGCCACCAGCCCGCTCCAAGCCACCAGCCCCATCACCACCGCCACCAGCAGCAGCCCGCCCAACCCGCTGAGCGCGTTGAAGAGGATCTCGCTGCCCCACTCGTGGGCCACCATGTGGTTGCCCCGCGCGGTGAAGCTGAACACCTCGGCGTGCGGCACCTGGCTGTGGTCGAGGATCCAGCGCCCCAGCCGCAGGTGCCACCAGAGGTCGGGGTCGTGGAGCACGTCGACGCAGGCCGCGAAGCCCACCAGCACGGCGGCGACCAGCAGCACGCGCCGCGGGTCGGCGAGCACCGCGGCCAGTCGCGAGCGGGGCTGCAGCGCGGTCCGGGCCGCGGGAGCGGACACAGGCATTCGGCGGCGCAGCGTACGACAGCGTTGTCCCTATACTCGCGAGCGATGTCTCGGGAGAACCGCCGCAAGGCAGCCGTGTCGGGAGGCACCGGCCTCCTCGAGCCGCCCGGCCCGGCTCGCGCCCGCGCCGTCCGCGACGAGGAGGAGGCCAGGGGCGGGGCCAACATCTCCTGGCGGCACTGCTTCATCGGGCTGGCCGCCGGCGAGCTGCTGCTCTTCCTGCTCAGCGACGGCGGCCTGGCCCTGGCCAACGTGGCCTTCGGCCCCAGCGGCCGCGACAAGCTCGACGGCGGCATCGTCGGCATGGCCACCTTCCTGGCCGTGCTCACCGGCGCCTACCTGGCCGCCCGCCTGGCCCGCCGCACCGAGATCTACCAGGGGACGGTGGTGGCCATCGGCTTCATCATCATCGGGGCCATGTTCCAGTTCGGCCAGGAGGCCAATGCGGTGCACACCTCGGTCACCTCGGGCACCCACACCCTCATCGACCTGGGCCCGATGAACCTCGGCAACGTCTTCTCCGGCGACCTGCTGGCCCTGGTGAGCGGCAGCATCGGCGGACTCCTGGCCCGCCGTCGCGCCGGCTGAGCACGGCCGTGACCGGCCGTTCACGTCTCCGCCAGGCCGCCACCACAGCGAATTCCACCGCGCTGGCCCATACTCAGCCCACGATGATCGACAGGGCGATCTCGACTGAGGAGTCGGGGGTGACGCGGGTTCTCCGCGACCTGGATCTGCGCCGCGTGCTGCTGGTGGCGGTGGTCCTGCAGCTGCTCGACGCCTTCACCACGGCCGCGGGGTTGCACGTCGGCATGTCCGAGCGTAACCCCTTCACCGTGAGCGTGCTGCAGGCCTACGGGTCCGCGGGGCTGCTGCTGCAGAAGGTGATGGTCGCCTGCCTGCTGCTGGCGGCCATGGCCAAGCTGCCGCGGCGCACGGCGATCATCTGCGTCGGCATGGTGACCGTGGTCACCGCCGCCGTGGTCTGCGCCAACCTGACCGGGCTGCTGTCGGTCCGCTGACAGGCTCAGCCGGCTGACAGGTTCCGGGGGAGGCTAGCGGGGCATCCCTGCTGAAGTCTCCATGGGCTGCTCGGCCATGGAGCCGTCCTGCTCGTAGCTCCGACCCACCAGGTCCACGCGGCCGAGCTGGCGCGCGAACTCCATGCACGAGGCGCGGGTGAAGCGGAGGTGCTTCCCCGGCGTGTGCCAGGCGGTGAGCTGCCCCTGGGCGACGGCCCGGCGCAGGGTGGACCGGGAGACGCCGCAGAGGGCGGCCGCCTCGCCAGTGGTCAGGATCTCGTCGGTGTCGATATCCGGCATCAGCGTCTTCCCTTCCCAGCGCCGCCCCCGAGGGGAGGGGGCCCGGGTGTGACCGGTGGATTCGCTCGCCTTGACGGCTATGCACGCCTAGTACACCACAAGATTCTGTCATTGTGGGTGTACGCATGTCGACCTCCCCGGTATCCGCTTGCTCGAAATGCCGGGTTTCGCCGCCTCGCTCGTATACTCGTGCGGCGGAGCCGCGCCCATCCGACGGCACCACACAGAGGGGAAGCTAGCAGCATGGCAGGCCTGGTCCAGCAGGTCGTCCGCCGACTGGTCGAGAGTGTGGGCACCGTGATCATCGGCAAGGAGGCCGAGGTCGAGCAGTGCGTGCTGGCCCTCCTCTGCCGCGGCCACCTGCTCATCGAGGACGTCCCGGGCGTCGGCAAGACCCTGCTGGCCAAGTCTCTGGCCAGGGCCACGGGCTGCCGCTTCGAGCGCGTCCAGTTCACCCCGGACCTCCTCCCCAGCGACGTGACCGGGGTCAACGTCTTCAACCCCCAGCACGCCAGCTTCGAGTTCCGCGAGGGCCCGGTGTTCACCCAGATGCTCCTCGCCGACGAGATCAACCGGGCCACCCCCAAGACCCAGTCGAGCCTGCTGGAGGCCATGGAGGAGCGCCAGGTGACCATCGACGGGGTCACCCGGCGGCTGCCCGAGCCCTTCCTGGTCCTGGCCACCGAGAACCCGGTCGAGCTGGCCGGCACCTACCCGCTGCCCGAGGCGCAGGTCGACCGCTTCCTCTTCAAGGTCAACCTCGGCTACCTCAGCCTGGAGGAGGAGGTGGCCATGCTCGACCGCTTCCAGTCCGGCTCGCCGCTCGACACCCTGGAGCCGGTCACCGAGGCCATGGAGCTGCAGCGCTGCCAGAACGAGGTGGTCGGCGTGCACTGCGACCCGATGATCAAGGAGTACTGCGTGCGCCTCACCCAGCGCACCCGGCAGCACCCCGACGTCGGCCTGGGCGCCTCGCCGCGCGGCAGCCTGGGCCTGCTCCACGCCGGCCAGGCGCGCGCCGCCGCCCAGGGCCGCGACTACGTGCTGCCCGACGACGTCAAGGTGCTCGCCCCCTCGGTGCTCACCCACCGCATCGTGGTCCGGCCCAACGCCGAGCTGCGCGGGGTGACCGCCGGCTCGGTGCTCAACGAGGTGCTCGACACCGAGGCCGTGCCCATCTCGGGACGCCGCCTCGCCTAGAGGCCATCGGCGATGACCAGCCGCGCACCGCTCCTCGCCTGTATCGCGGTCCTGGCGTTCTTCGCGGGGATCACGGGGGTGCGCCTGGCCTACACGCTGGCCTACGTGCTCGTCTTCCTGCTGGTGCTCGCCTTCTTCTGGTCGCGGGCGCTGGCCCGCAAGGTCGAGGTCGAGCGCGAATCGCCCGACGGCGCGCACATGGTGGGTGAGCCCTTCACCGAGCGCTTCGTGGTGCGCAACCGCAGCATTCTCCCCGTCGCCTACTGCGAGGTGCACGACCGCACCCGGCTGCCGGGCTACATCCCCGGTCGCGCCTGCTCGCTGCGCGGCGGCGACGTCGTCTCCTGGTCGGCGCGCGGCACCTTCCAGCGGCGCGGCATCTACACCTTCGGCCCCCTGGAGGCGCGGCTCGGCGATCCCTTCGGGCTCTTCCCGCGCAGCGTGAGGGTGGCCCGCGAGAGCGAGGTGCTCGTCTACCCCGCCATCCACGCCCTCGGCGAGATGGGGCCGCTGTCGGCGGAGGGCGGGCTGGGCGACGCCGGGCGCGGCCGTCCCGTCGACGCGCCGCCCGACGTCACCAGCATCCGCGAGTACGACCCCGCCGACGGGCTGAGCCGCATCCACTGGCCCTCGACGGCGCGCACCGGCGTGCTGATGAGCCGCGTCTACGACACGCGGCAGAGCGCCGACGTGCTCGTCGTGCTCGACCTCGAGCGTGGCGTGCACCACGGCGAGGCGCCGGAGGCGTCGCTGGAGTACGCGGTCTCGGTGGCGGCCTCGCTCTGCCATGCGGCCATCCGGCGCGGCCAGGCCTTCGGGCTGGTCACCAACGACTCGCAGCACACCGCCTTCGGCGCGGGGCGCGGCGAGGCGCAGCGGCTGCGCGTGCTCGACTACCTGGCCACGTGTGCCGACGACGGCAGCGTGCCGCTGGCCACCGCGCTGCGCCGCCACGGCGACGGCTGGCGCGGGCGCGGCTCCATCGTGGTCATCACCAGCAATCGCAACCAGAGCTGGGTGGAGGCGCTGCTCGACCTCGGCATGCGCGGGCAGCGGCATCTCGCCGTTTTCGTCGAGCCGACCTCGTTCGGTGCGCCCGGGACGCCGCTGCGCATCCCCGCGGCCTGGCGGCTGGCCCTCGACTGGTGGCAGATCCGTCGCGGCGACGAGCTGGGCGGCGGGCTGCGCTCGCGCGCGGTCAGCTCCTGAGCCGTCGCGCGCCGCTGAGTTTTCGCTGATGTCGGCAACAACGCTTCGACCCCGCGCCACCCCGGCGCCGCTGCCGCGCCTGAGCAACGGCAGCATGGTGCTGCTGGCCTCGCTGGGCACGGTGGCGGCGACGGCCTGGGCGGTGATGTCGGCGGCCTGGGTCGACGGCACCACGGCGATGCTCATCACCGCCGTGGCCGCGGTGCTGGAGGCGGCGCTGGTGGCGCGCTCCTCGGTGGGGCGCGGCATCGCCCTGGTGCTGCTCCCCGTCGTCGGCGCGCTGGTGGTGGTCCCGCTCACCTACGGGTCGATGCCCAACGCCGACACGCTGACGCTCGGCGGCGTCGCCCAGCAGTACGTCAACGCGCTCACCACCGGGCTCTTCGTGCAGGCCGACTGGGCTTTCCTGGTGGGCCTCTGCGGCGTCTTCTGGTTGATCGGGTCGTGGACGGGCTGGATGGCGGTGCGCGAGCGGCGCGGCGTGCTGGCGGTGCTGCCCTGCTACGCGGTTCTGGCCGTCAATGCCCTCAACGCGCCGTCGCTGGAGCACGTCGCCTTCCCCGAGGCGGTGGCGGTGATGCTCTCACTGCTGGTGGTCGGCCGGGTGCACCTGCTCGATCTCTCGGCGCACTGGCGCCGTTCCGGCGTGGTGGCGCTGCCGGGAACCGAGCGGCGCTTCGGGCGGGTCACCCTCGGCGCCGCGGTGGTGCTGCTGGTCGCCGCGCTGGCGGTGCCGCCGGCCTCCAGCCGGGACATCTCGGGACTCATCTTCAAGTTCAACGGGTCGGGTGGCGGGCGCCACGGTGCGGGATCGGGCGGCGGCGGCGGGCCCGGCAGCGGGCCGGGCACCATCCACTTCGACGCCTCGACGGTGCCGGGCGGACCGCTGGTGTCGCAGCCGGTCAACGTGCTCGCCTACACCACCGACAGCAACCAGCTGCTCTACCTGCGCGTGGTCAACGACAACTACTTCAACGAGGGCAACTGGTTCCCCACCGGGCCGGGCACCGGTGAGTTCGACCAGCTCGTGCCCACCACCGTCACCTCGTTCGCGGGCAGGATCTCGCGCGATCGCGAGCCGGCCGACGGCGGCGTCGCCGATCCCAAGACCGTGCAGCAGGTGGACGTCAAGATGGTGCTCAGCGGGCCGGCCACCGGCGACGGCGCCCAGCTCGGCATCTTCCCCGGCGAGCCCGATTCGATCAGCAGCGACGGTGCGGCGCAGGGTCTCACCGTCGGCGGCGTCGACAACCTGCTCACCGTCGACCAGTACAGCATCTACCACTCGTCCAACACCTTCTCCGCCGCGGGCATGGAGTCGACCGCGAGTGCACAGCAGCTCCGCGACGCAAGCACCACGTATCCCGCCTTCGTGCGCGACGCGTACCTCGACCTGAATCCCTCGACGGCGGCGGACCGGGCCCAGATCGCACAGCTCAAGACGCTCGCCGGCGAGTGGACGGTGGGGCAGACCAACCCCTACGACGAGGCCGCGGCCATCGAGTCGCACCTGCGCGACACCACCGTCTTCACCTACACGCTCAAGCCGCCCAAGACGCGCGCGGGCCTGTGGCCGATCATCGACTTCCTCACCCGCACGCGCGCGGGTTACTGCCAGTACTTCGCTTCGGCGATGGGCGCACTGCTGCGCGCGGAGGGAATTCCCGCGCGGCTGGTGTCGGGCTACGGGCCGGGCACCATCGACGACAGCCGCACCCGGCCGGGCAATGCGCTCTACACGGTGACCAGCAGCGACGCGCACGTCTGGGTCGAGGCGTACTTCCCCAAGTACGGCTGGGTCGCCTTCGAGCCGACGCCGGACGGCACCTACTCGCCGATCCCGCGCGGCGCATCGGCCACGCCGAGCAACCCCGCCGCCACGCCGTCGCCGAGCAACGCCGCGCAGCCGACGCCGCACCCGACCAGCACGCCGCGGCCCGAGAACGGCGGCGCTCCCGCCGGACCCACCGTGCCCACCATCCCGCCGGCGCTGCTCGCCGTGGTGGGGGCGCTGCTGCTGCTCGTCGCGCTCTTCTTCGCGCTGCGCAGCTGGATCGCGCATCCGCGCTCGCTGCCGGCGATGTGGCGCCGCGTCGGCGCGCTCGGCGCCGTGCTCGGCGTGCGGCGCAGGCCGGCGGAGACGTATCACGGCTACGTTCAGCGCCTCTGCCGCGCGCTGCCCCCCGACACCACCACCCTGGTGCACCGCGACGGCACCGCCGAGGTGGGGCCGCGCCCGGTGCGGGCGCGCACCGTGGCCGCGCTGGAGCTGCTCGCCGACACGAGTGGCAAGGCCGAGTTCTCGGCGGCCGGCCTCAACGAGCGCGAGGTGGTGCAGTGGCGGCGCGCCTGGGATCGCGTGCGCCGCGCCGTGCCGCTGCTGCTCTGGCGCAGCGTGCTGGCGCGCGGGGCGCAGCACGAGCACGACTTCAGCTAGGCGTTCTCAACTGCACGGGCCACCGCACTGGCGGGCAGCGCCGGAGTTGGGGTCGAGCATCAGCGAGGACTCGTCGACGGCCTCGAACGCAGCGGCGGGCACCGTCTTCAGCTCGGCGATGAGCGAGTCGGGCCAGCGCGAGTCCTGGGTGCCCTGGAAGAACCAGTTCGAGCCATTGTCGGCAAGAATCAGTCCGTAGTGCTTCATGCCCTCGAGGATGGCGCGCGCCTGCGCGCTGTAGCCGCTCTCGTCGAAGGACGCCTGCAGGCGGAAGCGCTCGCCCATCGGCGGCACCAGGGGGTCGGCGGTGCCGGCCTGGTGGCGCGCCGGCCAGGCGAAGGCGTTCTGCGTGTGCAGCAGGGTGAAGCGGATGGCGTGGTCGATGTGGCCGGAGAGCACGTCGTCGTAGCTGAGCAGGCCGGGCAGGATGGGCAGGCCGGCGGCGTCGGCGCTGGTCCAGCCCGCCGGGCGCAGCGCGTCGGAGCCGAGCGGGAACACCGCGCCGGAGCCGCCCGTGTAGGGCTGCGTGGCCAGCTGCGCGTGCCAGATCTCGTAGAGCGTGCAGGTGCCGCTGTCGACGCTGAGGACGTGGTCGTCGCCGCCGTCGTTGGGCGTGCCCTCGACGAGCAGGTCGCTCCCCACCGGGTAGGGGCCGGGGTCGCTCTCGCCGGCGTACTGGAACTGCACGCTGCCGGACTGATGGCTGTCGGGCACCACGTTGACCGGCATGCCGTAGGGATAGGCGCCGAAGTCGGGATGCAGCTTCAGCGCGGGGCCGAGCGCGGTGGCCATGTAGACGCTGCTCTTCGGGTCGAGCGGCAGCGCGGAGATGTCCGCGTGCCAGACGTTGTCCTGCGGCAGCAGGGTGCAGGTCGTGCCGGGGACGAGCGCGGCGCGCGCCACCGTGGTGTGCGGGGGCGCGACCGCGAGCAGCGCCAGGGTGGCTGCGCAGGCGATGGCGAGGCGTCGCGTCAGTGGCGTGGTTCCCTTCCGGTGGTGGCGATGCGACGGTGCACGGGCGTTTCCCGCTGTATCGTCGCGCACCGGGCCGCTGCGCTGCCTGGAGGAGGTCCTGAGCGCTCAGGACCGGGGCATGGCCCGCTGGAGAAACTCGTCGAACAGCGGGACCGTGAACGCCGTGTCCCCGTGTGCCGGGCTGTAGATCATTCCCTTCTGGATCAAGCCTGAACGCCGTGGGGCGACCGACTCGACGCGAACGCTGAGCCTGGCGGCGATGTCACCGGAACGGTGCGGACCGGGACCGAGCTCCGCCATGGCCCGGAGATACTCCTTCTCCTTGGGAGTCAACCGGTCGAAGCGAACCAGGAAGAAGTTCTTGTCCAACTGTTCCTGCACCTGCGACGCCACCGCATCGACGTCCGCTCTGCTGATCGGTGATGTACCTGCGGCGTTCCACGAGTGATAGCCCCACTCCTGGAGGAAGTACGGGTATCCACGGGCGGCGTCGACGATCCGGTCCAGTGCCGCGTCGTCGAAATCGACGCCTGCCTCGGCGGCAGGGATGGCGATGGCTGAACGCGCATCTTCGGGGGCAAGGGAGCCGATCTCGGGAAAATCGAAGAGCCGTTCCGCATACGATCTGGCGTCACCCGCAAGGCCGGGAAGCTGGGGCAGGCCGGCTCCCACCAGGACGACGGGGAGTTCGAGTTGTGTCGTGCGGTGGATGGCGGTGATGAGTGCGGCCAGCTCGAGCTCGCTCAGGTACTGCACCTCGTCGACCGCGATGAGAACCCCGGAACGCAGCGCCGCCGCGGCCTCGCCCACGGCCTGCAGAAGGTCGCTCAGGTCGTCGGGCAGGTGGCCCGAATCGGCGAACCCTTGGAGCGCATCGATGTCGATGGAAAGCCGCGATCCGTCGGGAAGCTGGTAGGTGAAGGTCTTGAGGACGCGCAGCGCCTTGGTCACCGCCGTGCTGACCGGCCCGCTGCTGAGGTCGTACAGGATTCGACGCAGGCGAGCTGCCAGCAGCGAGGGGAAGCTGCCCGTCTCGGGCGCCTCGATCATGCCGACCTTGAGCCCCTCCTGTGCGGCGATGTCTCGAAAGCGGTTGAGCAGCACTGTCTTGCCCACCCCGCGAAGGCCGATCGGCATCAGGCTCTTGCCCGGCCGCCCGCCCACGGCCCGCCGGACCGTCACGCCGAACCGGTTGATCAACTCATCGCGGCCGATGAGCGCCGGCGGCGGCGTGCCCGCGCCCGGCCGGTAGGGGTTGTCCAGCTCCTCCATCTATGCGGAGCTTACCGGACCTTATCGATCTTATCCCCGAGAGGCATAAGGTCTGTATAGATGCCGTCAGCGGGCGGTGCGCAGGGTCTCGGGCGGCTGCGGCAGCGGCGCTCCGGGCACCTCGACGTCGAGGCTGAGCAGGTCGTGCACGAGGAGTGCGCCGCGGACGCGGCGGCGTTCGGTGAGGTGGCTGAGCAGGAAGCGGGTGTCGGGGCAGGCGGCGATCAGCTCCTGCAGCTCGCCCCACCAGAGGTGGGAGGGGACGGGGGCGTCGAAGCCGGTGCACTCGCAGACGAAGACGTGGGACTGGGCGGCGGCGCGGCGCAGGCCGGCGCACATCGTCGAGTCGCCGCTGAAGCCGGCGGTGGCGCCGCTGGCGTCGGAGATGGCGTAGGCGAGCGAGGGGCCGGTGCTGTGGGTGACGCTGTGGGCGCGCACCCGGTAGCCGGAGATCTCGACGTCGCTGCCGTCCTGCAGCACGGTGGTCTCCAGGCCGAGGCGGTCGAGGATGAGCGTGCGCAGGTGCTGGCCGTAGCCGGTGCCGACGATGCGCTCGACGATCTCGCGTGTGCCCACCGGGCCGGCCAGGCGCACCGGGCGCGGGTCCTCGACGGCGAGGGCGCGGGCGCCGAGGACGACGGGGAGCATGCCGGTGTGGTCGGCGTGGAAGTGGGTGAGCAGGATGGTGTCGACGCCGGCCAGCGAGCCGCCCGCCTGGGGCAGCAGCAGCTGCGCGGGCGAGCCGCAGTCGACGAGCAGGCGCCCGTCGAGGCAGTAGCAGGCGTTGTGGCCGGCGCCGCTGAAGGCGGAACCGCTGCCGAGCACGGTGAGTCGCATGGGTGTCAGGGCAGCGGAGCGTAGCGCCCGGCGCCGCCGCCCGTCAGCCTCAGCCGAAGCGGCGCGGGTCGAAGGCCTCCCAGCCGTCCGGGGTGCCCTCGCCGGTGAGCATGGCCACGATGCCGCGCGCGGTCACCGGGGCGAGCAGCACGCCGTTGCGGTAGTGGCCACCGGCGACGAGCACGCTGCCGCTCGCCTCGCCGGGGAGCGGGCCGAGCAGGGGCAGGCGGTCGGGGGCGCAGGGACGCAGGCCGGTCCAGGCGTGCACCGCGGTGGCCTCGGCGGCGCCTCTGACCAGCCGGGCGGCCCTGGCCTGCAGCCTCGCGGTCACCTCGGGGTCGGGCGTGACGTCGAAGCCGCGATCCTCCTCGGTGGCGCCGGCCAGCACTGTGCCGTCGCGCTTGGCCACCACGTAGCCGTGCAGCCCGCCGTAGACCACGCGCCGGGGCGGTGAGGGCACGCCGTGCAGCACGGCGACCTGGCCGTGCACCGGCCTGATCGGCAGCGCCGCGCCGAAAGCCTGTGAGAGCTCGGCGAGCCACGATCCGGCGGCGAGGACGGTGCGGGTGGCGTGGATCTCCTCGCCGCCCTGCAGGCGCACGCCGGGCACGCTGCGCGCCGGTCCGGCGACGGTGGCGCCGACGATCACCTCCGCGCCGTGCCGCCGCGACGCCTCGACCAGCGCGCGCACGGCGGGGCGGCTGTGCACGTGGCCTTCGTGCGGGTACCAGCCCGCGCCGAGGATCCCGTCCGCCAGCGCGGGCTCCAGCTCGCGCGCGGCCGCGGCGTCGACCCACTCGCCCGCGCTGATGCCGCTGTCGCGCTGCCAGCGCAGCCGGGCCTGCACGTCGTCCGCGGTCTCGTCGTCGAGGGCGACGCGGAGCAGCCCGTCGAGGTTCAGCTCGGGATCGTGGCCGGAATCCTCCTGCGCGCGCCGGGCGAGGTCGGGCCAGAGCGCCAGGCTTGCACGCGCCAGGTCGAGGAATGGCCCCGCTTCGTGCGCTTCGCTGCAGGGCGCCAGCATCCCCGCCGCGGTGCCGGACGCTTTCGAGCCCGGCTCCTCGCGGTCGAGCAGCACCACGCGCAGCCCGCGCGCGGCGCACTCGTAGGCGATGGCGGAGCCGACGATCCCCGCGCCCGCGACGGCGACGTCGTACTGATGCGGCACGCCGCCCAGGGTAGCCGCAGCCGGCGGCTGTCCGGGTCCTAGCTCAGTGGCAGGGTGAGGCTGAAGGTGTTGCCGCGCGACGCCTTGTTGTCGACCCAGATGCGTCCGCCCATGCGCTCGGTGAGCTGGCGCGCCAGGTAGAGCCCGACGCCGCAGCCGCCGCGCTGGCGGGTGAGCGGCGACTCGACCTGGTAGAAGGAGTTGAAGATGCGGTCGATCTGGTCGTCGGCGAGACGGCGGCCGTTGTCGCGCACGTCGATGCGCACGCCGCGGCCGTCGCGCTGCGCGCTGAGCCGCACCGGCTCGTCCTCGGGCGAGAACTTCAGCGCGTTGTCGACAAGACAGGCCAGAACCAGGGCGAGGCGCTCGTGGTCGGCGAGCACGCGGCGGGCGTCGTCGGGGATGGCGCACTGGAAGCGGCGGCGGTCGGCGGCCTCGACGAAGCGGGCGAAGACCTGCTCGATGACCTCGTCGAGGTCGACGGGGCCGGTCTTGAGGCGGATCTCACCGGCTTCGAGCTGGGCGATGCAGAGCAGGTTGTCGGTGAGTCGGGCCAGCGATTCGGTCTCGCTGCGCAGCACCTCGGTGGCCTCGCGCTGCGCGTCGAGCGGCAGGCGGTCGCCGGCGTCCTGCATCAGCATCAGCCAGGCCTTGATCTTGGCCAGGGGTGTCCGCAACTCGTGGGAGGCGAGCATGATGAAGTCGGTCTTGAGGCGGTCGACCTCGCGCAGCTCCATGAAGGCGGCGTGCTCGAGCTCGTAGGTATGTGCGATCTGGCGAGCGCGTGCGCCGGCCAGCTCGCGGGCCAGCAGCCCGGTGGCCAGCGCGACGACGAAGTACAGGAAGATGTGCGAGGCGAAGACGTCGTAGGTGGGCAGCCGCTTGGCCGTCCACATGCCCGCCCAGATGTACGAGACGCTGATGATGGTGGCGCAGGCCAGGCTGCCCTTGATGCCGAAGCGCAGGCTGGAGGCGATCACCACCACGTAGAAGGTGAGGCTGAAGCTGGAGGCGAAGCCGCCGGTCATGTAGACCAGCGCGGTGGCCACGGCGATGTCCAGCCCGGTCATGGCGTACTGGGTGCGCTTGCCGGGCAGGTGGCGGGCCACCAGGGCCAGGGTCACCGCCAGGTTGAACAGCGCCCAGGAGCCGAGCAGCAGGTTGACCTCACCGGTGCGGATCGCCGGCGACGTCGAGAAGTTGGCCGTGACCGCGGCGAAGATGAGGATCAGCCAGCGGCCCAGCTCGATGACCCGCTCGATGCCCGCCCGGCGATCCCGCTCCACGGTACCGGACAGGTCGCGCATCGGCGGGCGCGCGGCAGCGGTGGGCGGGGCAGCCTCCAGCGGCGCCGGGGCCGGTGCGGAACGACGGGCGGCAGCGAGCACACGCAACCTCGAACTCGGGTCCTTGTGGGGACAGTTATACGGTCGCGGCGGACACCCCTCGTCCACGCTTCGGCAACGAGGGGGTCACGGTCGCGGGCGGACGCCCACTCGGTGGCCGAGGGGCGCCCGCCCGGGGTGTTCAGGCGTTCCAGCCGTTGTCGTAGAGGAATGTCGGGCCCACGGCGAAGCCGAGGACCGTCGGCAGCTGGGCCGGGAAGATGCGGCCGTAGTCGGTGTCGTACTCACCGGCCAGCGTGGCCGAGGTCACCGGGCAGGGTGCGCCGACCTTGCTGGTCGTGGAGTAGAGGTCACCCTGGTCCTGGGCGCCGTTGCCGCCGTTGCCGGCCTGGCAGGGGTTGTAGTTCCAGGTGTAGGCCTGGGCGCCGCAGGTGACCAGCCCGTTGTTGGCGGGCGGGACCGCGGGGCCGGGGCTGAGCGGGTTGGTACAGGTCGGCGCCGCTCCGGGTGATCCCGGGACCAGGCCCAGGTCGTAGCCGTTGCCCGCGGCGGTGGGACTGCTTGCCGGTGTGCCGGCGGCGGAGCACGTTGTGAGCACGCCCGGAGTGGCGCAGGTGATCTTGCCCGGGATCCAGTCGGACGGTGTCAGCGGAAGGGGCACCCAGATGTAGATGCCATAGATCGGGCCGACGATCTGGTTGCCGTTGCAGCTGATGCCGAGCGGGTTCGTATTGACGCAGACGGGGAAGGGAAAGTTGACGCAGACGCACAGGTTCGACGTTCTGGCCACGATGTTCTGTAGCGAGGTACCGTTGAAGAACGGCATGCAGTCGGTGCGCTGGATACCGACCAGCGGCGGCGCCGGGGCATCAACGGTGAAGCACATGCTGCTGGGCATCGACAGGGTCACGGTTGTGCCGCTGATGGATGGCGCCGGGAACCCGGGCAGAGACGGGTAATCGTAGACGGTTCGGTCGCCGTCCGGATCCAGGATCTCCATCCCGTAGTCGTTGGGCGACGCCGCTTGGACGACGAGGAAGGAGCAAATCTTCCAGCCTTGGCTCGGCGGGTAGGGACCGCCGAGGACCGGCTCGCCCCGATGTCCCACGCCGATCTGCACGATAGTGCTGGCAATCGGTCCGTTGGCGTCGGCGCACGCCTCGTAGAGGATCCCCGTGTCACCGTTGGTGGTCGGGAACGAAGGGATACCCGTTGCCGTGGTGATGCTGATGGTGTTGGTGGCGCCAGGCGCGGCGCACGCGCCGGTGATGTCCGTGTAGGTCCGTGCCAGATCGACGGTCGCCAGAGCATCGCTGCGGCTCACGTAGGGATTCAACTCGTCCCCGGAGTAGTCACTGATGCACGCCCCGGTCGCGGCGTGGACCCTGGGCACCGGGGTGACGCCCAGACAGGACGCCGTGATCGCAAGCACAGCAAAGCCGCGGATGAACCTTCGCCTCATGTGGTAACCCTCCCAACGACGACGGCCGCTCGACGCAGTGAGCCTCGCACCTATCGTCAAACTTGTCAAAAACAATACGAAAGCAACGAAGGCCACATCGCTCTCGCGTCTGACCGCGCGGTCAGCATCATTCCACTCTTGACCAACCCGGCTGAACCTCAATACGCTGGCACGACGCGGCGGGCAAATCGCCGCAGCGACAGTGAAGGGAGGATTCAAGTCATGCCGGCAACACAACTTCGCTCGGCTCGGTTGCGCATCGTCGTGGGGATCGTCACGGCAGGCCTGGGTCTGCTGCATGCGTCGGTGGCCGATGCCATTGGCCAACAGGTCGTCGCCACGGCGCTGCCCGGTGAGTCGCCGGGATCGCTGCCGTGCCCGATGGTGGTGAGCGCCAACGGTTCGGGCACCATGTCGATCTATGACTGCGCCGTGACCGTCAGCACGAACGCGGCGCCGGGCCCGTCTGTCGGCGGCACGACGTGGAGCTCTGGTGCTGTGACTGCGACCGTGACCACGCCGTCCACCGGCTTTGCCTGCGGCCTCACCGCCGGCGCCACCGGCTCGCTCAGCTTCGAGTATCAGGATGCCTACGGGAGCTTCGCCTTCAACACCACCATTCAGTACTACGTGCAGGGGTCCAGCTGCGCTACCAACTACGCCGCCAGCTTCCCCACGACTCCGGTCAAGCTGTCCTCGGCGACGGGCATCTACTCGCTGATGGACGAGCTCTGCGCCTTCTCCCTCACCGGAGCCACGAGCGCTGCGGTGAGCCTCGGTCTGAATGGCGCCATCGACTTCCGCGTCGACAATTCGGCGAAGGGCACTTGTACGCCCAGCAACAGCTGACCTCGGGTTGAGGCCAGTCCCCCGTGGCCAGGGCGGGGCGCGGCGATCGGCCGCGCCCCGTTCCTGCTCTGCTGTTCAGTCCGCTCCTATACTGGCCGGGACGTGCCTCGCTCCCTGGTCCTCGGCAACGGCCGCCTCCACGTCAACCTCGACGAGGGCTGTCGCGTCCGCGACCTCTACTACCCGTCGGTCGGCTCCGAGCACCATGCCGGCGCTCCCAGCCGGCTTGGCTTCTGGTCCGACGGGGTGTTCGCCTGGCTGGACTCGTTCGAGCGGGTGGTCGCCTACGAGGCGGACACGCTGGTCACCGACGTGGTGGCCACGCATTCCAACCTGGGCATCGAGGTGCGGCTGCGGGCCGCGGTCGACTTCGAGGCCGACGTCTTCCTCCGCCAGGTCACCGTGCGCGACCTGGTCGGCCGCCCGCGCGAGGTGCGCGTCTTCGCCCACCACGACCTCAACATCAGCGGCACCGACGTCGGCGACACCGCCTTCTTCGACCCCGAGCTGCAGGCGGTGCTGCACTACAAGGGCAGCCGCTACTTCCTGATCAACGCGGGCGCGCAGGGGCGCGCGGGCGTGCGCCTGTACACCACCGGACGCACCGGCATCCACGGCCTGGCGGGCACCTGGGCGGACGCCGAGGACGGCGAGCTGAGCGGCCACGCCATCGAGCAGGGCGCCGTCGACTCCTGCGTCGGGCTGTCGCTGGCGGTGCCCGCGGGCGGGCAGGCCACCGGGCACGTCTGGATGTGCGTGGCCACCGCGTATCGCGAGGTGAAGGGGCTCGACCGTATGGTGCGCGACACCTCGCCGGAGAAGCTGCTCGACCGCACCCGCAAGTACTGGCGCGGCTGGGTCAACTCCGCGTCGCAGCGCGTCGAGTCGCTGCCGCCGCACCTGCTCGAGCTGTACACGCGCAGCCTGCTGATCACGCGCGCGCTCATCGACGAGGGCGGGGGCGTCATCGCCGCCACCGATCGCGACATCCTCGAGCACGCGCGCGACACCTACTGCTACGTCTGGCCGCGCGACGGCGCGCTGGTGGGCATCGCGCTCGACCGCGCCGGGTATCCGCATCCGCTGCGCCAGTTCCTGCGCTTCTGCATGGAGCGCTTCGGCGGCGGTCGCGGCTACCTGCTGCACAAGTACAACCCCGACGGCTCGCTGGGATCGTCGTGGCATCCCTGGTTCGGCGACGGGCAGCCGCAGCTGCCCATCCAGGAGGACGAGACGGCGCTGGTGGTGTGGGCGCTCGGCGAATACTTCACGCGCACGCGCGACACCGAGTTCGTCAAGCCGCTGTATCACGCCGTGGTCGAGAAGGCCGCCGACTTCATGGCCTCGTGGCGCGACCATTCCACGCGCCTGCCCCGCCCGTCCTGGGACCTGTGGGAGGAGCGCCGCGGCGTGCACACCTTCACCGTCGCCGCGGTGCACGGCGGTCTCAGGGCCGCGGCCGACATCGCCGAGGAGTTCGGCGAGACCGAGAAGGCGCAGATCTACCGCGTCGCCGCCAGGGAGATGCGTGCCGCCGCCGACGAGTTGCTCTGGAGCGAGAAAGACGGCCGCTTCGCGCGCCAGCTGGTGCCGCGCAGCGCGCGCTGGGGCTACGAGCGCGACATGACCGTCGACGCCAGCCTCTTCGGGCTGTGGGCCTTCGGCATGTACGAGCCCGACCATCCGCGCGTGGTCTCGACCATGGAGCAGGTGCGCGACACGCTCTGGCTGCGCAAGGGCGACGGCGGCATGGCCCGCTACCAGCGCGACTACTACCAGTGCGTCGAGATCTCCGACGAGGTGCCGGGCAATCCCTGGATCATCTGCACGCTCTGGATGGCCGACTGGCAGGCGCGCATAGCGCGCAGCGCCGCCGAGCTGGACGCCACGGTGCTGCCGCTGCTGGACTGGGTGCATCGCCACGCGCTGCGCTCGGGGGTGCTGCCCGAGCAGGTGCACCCGCACACCGGTGAGCCGCTCTCGGTGGCGCCGCTGACCTGGAGCCACGCCGCCTTCGTGGCCTCCTGCCTCACCTACGAGGAGGCCCGGCAGGCGCTCACCGACCGGCGGCACCGGCGCAGGGCGGAGACCGCGTAGCCGGCGTCGGCGATTCGTGACCGGTGCGTCAGGGATCCCGCAGCGCGGCGGCGTAGCTTGTCCCGTCGATGGCTGATCGGTGGTGGGACGGTGCTCGATGGCGCGACGGCGACGATCGCCACGCGCCCGACGCGGCGCCGCGCGCCTTCTTCGACGCCGCCGGCCATCCGGTCATGGTCCTGCCCGGCGCCCTGCGCGTCGCCCGGCTGGCCGCGGCGACGCAGGGCGTCTTCGGCATCCTGCTCGGCGCCGCCACGCTGCTGCGCTGGCGCGCGGAGGGCGCCGCCGACGGTGACGCGCTGCTCGTCGTCGGCGCGGTGCAGATCAGCTTCTCGCTGGCGGTGATCGGCGCCGGCGCGTTGCTGGGACGGCTCTCCGAGCAGTCGCGCGTGGCGCTCACCTGCCTGGAGGTGGTCAACGCGGCCGCCGTGCTCAGCCAGGTGCTCACGCCCGCCGCATTGCTCAGCCTGCTGCTCGACGCGCTGGTGGTCGGCGCACTGTGGACCTCGTCCGCGAGCGATGCGATGGCCGCCGCGCAGGCGCCCATGGACACGCACCAAGGCCCGATGCTGCCGCGCATCCTCGAGTCACCGCCACGCCGCCGCGTCCACGTGGCCCGGCTGCTGCGCAGCAGCGGCAGCGGCGCCGGCTAGGCTCCGCTCCACTCCTCCGCGGTCACCGCGTAGACGAGGTGGTCCTCCCACCTGCCGTCGATGCGCAGGTAGCGCAGCGCCAGTCCCTCGCGGCGCATGCCCGCCTTCTCGGCGACGCGGATGGAGGCCGCGTTGCGCGGCATGATGGCCGCCTGCACGCGATGCAGCCGCTCCGCGGTGAAAGCGTGCCGGATGGCCAGCCGCGCCGCCGCACCGGCCACGCCGCGGCCGTTGCGATCCTCGCTGACGAAGTAGCCCAGGTAGGCGTTCTGGAAGGCGCCGCGGCTGATCTCGCTGAGGGTGACCCGGCCCGCGGGGACGCCGCCGTCGAGGATGAGGAAGTCGCGCAGCACGCCCTGCTGCTGGGCGCGCAGGGCGGCGACCAGCGCGCCCTCCTGGCCGCGTGGCGTCAGCCAGACGTCGTCGTGCAGCGGCTCCCAGGGGCGCAGGAAGTGCGCGTTGCGCAGGTAGAGGTCGAGCAGCAGCGGCGCGTCACCCTCGCGCAGGGGGCGGATCTGGACCTGCGCCGGACCGGGTTGCGCCTCCCCCGCCGACATCACGGCGTCGGCGGGGGCAGCTGCGAGGGCAGGCCCTCCTGCACGAACCCCCAGTCGAGCAGGTCGCGCGAGTCGGTGTAGAGGCGGTCGGAGTCCATCAGCACCGAGATGAGTCGATGTCCGTCGCGCACCGCCATGCCCACCAGGCAGGCGCCGGCGTCGCCGGTGTAGCCGGGCTTGATGCCCACCGCCGCCGGGTAGATGCGCAGCAGGCGGTTGAGGTTGACCAGGTCGAAGGCGGGGTGGGTCTGCGTCTGCGGCAGGCTGATCTCGGTTTGGGACACGATCTGCCGGAACAGGGGGAACCGGGTCATGTCCACCGAGGCGATGGCGGCCAGGTCGTAGGCGGAGGCGAGCTGGTCGGGGTCGTCGAGGCCCACCGAGGTGACGAAGTGGGAGTCGCGCAGCCCCAGCGCCTCGACCTGCTTGTTCATGGTGGCCACGAAGCCGTCCATGCCCACGGTGTCCACGGCCATGGCGGTGGCGGCGTCGTTGGCGCTCACCGTGAGCATGCCGTCGAGCAGCTCCTCGACGCTGAGCTGCTGGCCGGCCTTCAACCCCATCACCGTCTCGTCGCCGGCCTGGTGCAGCGCGTCCGGGGTGATGGTGACCATGCGGTCGGCAGCGAAGTTCTCCAGCGCCACCAGCGAGGAGAGCACCTTGGTGGTGCTGGCCGGCGCGTGCGGCTGGTGCGGCTTGCGCTCCCAGAGGATGCTGCCGGTGTCGATGTCGACGAGGATGCCGGTGTCGGCGTGCACGCCGGGCGCGCCGCCGTACTGCGCGGAGTCGTCGCTCCAGGCGATGTGCTGGTGCAGCACCTTGAGCAGCGGCACCGGCGTCGGCGGTGCGGGCGTCGGGGCCAGGCGCGCCACGGTGCGGGCGGCGGCGGGACGCGCCTCCTGGTGCGCGCCGCTGCCGCTGGCCGGCTGGTTGGCGGCGACCACGACGGCCAGGAACAGCAGTCCTGCGACGGCGGCCAGCGCGCGGCGTTGCCGTTGGCGGAGACGTTGGGCGAGAAGGAGGCTGCGCATGCGTGGCCAGAGGCCGGCGCCATCGTAGCGTCCCCGCGTCTCCCGTGGACCCATTGCCGCCAACCCTCTCGCGCTCTCCAGTCCCGGTCAGCCCTGGCAGGAACCGCGGAGCCAGAGCCAGGTGGCCGCGAAGGGCGCGGCCAGCAGGGCGCTGCCGAAGGCGGCGCGTCCCACCCCGCGGCGGCCGAGCAGGGTGGCGGTGCAGACGGCGAAGTCGGCGCTGTCGACGGCGGCGTTGAGCGCGTACGCGTCCGGCTGGTCGACGGAGCGCCGCACCAGCGCGGCGGTGTAGGCGCCCAGGGCGATCTCTCGGGTACCGAAGAGCCGGCCGACCAGCCGGGCGGTGGCGCTGTCCTGCGCGGCGGGGAAGCCCATGATGGTGACGGCCGCGCGCGGCGTCAGGATGGCCATGGCGCCGACGGCCACTCGCGTGGCGCTGAGGCCCAGGGCGAGCGAGCGCATGCGCGTCTCGTCGGACTCCGTCCGGCCCATGCTGTGATTCCTCCTCCCGACCGCGAAGCCGCCTCAGGAAAACCGGCGGCGCCGCACATGGTAGCGGCGCCGCGGCGCTCCTACGCGGTGACCAGCCCGCCGAGCGCCTCGACCGCCCGGTCGATGCCCGCCCTCACCGAGTCGACGTCGAACCCGCCGGGCGGCAGCACGATGCGGTCGACGCCCAGCTCGAGCAGCGGCTCGACGAAGGCGGGATCGGCCCGGCCGCCCAGGGTGATCTCGATGGAGGCGGGATCGCGGCCGGCCTCCTCGGCGGCGGCGCGCATGATCTCCAGCAGCGGCTTGACCTCCTCGGGCTTGCTCCGCCCGGGAAAGAAGCCGTCGCCGAGCCGCCCGGCGCGGCGCGCGGCCAGCTCGGTGTGGCCGCCGAGGACGACGGGGATGCGGCGGTGCACCGGTTTGGGCCACATCCGCGCGTCGTGGAAGCGCACCGTCTCGCCCTCGAAGCTGGGCTGGTCGTCGGACCAGAGGACGCGCATCGCCTTGATGGCTTCGATGGTCCGCTTGCCGCGGCCGTCGAAGGGAACCCCGATGGCCTCGAACTCCTCGCGCAGCCAGCCGAAGCCCACGCCGAGCGTCACCCGTCCCTTGGAGAGCACGTCGAGGGTGGCCAGCTCCTTGGCGGTGATGAGCGGAGACCGCTGCGGCAGGATGAGCATGCCGGTGGCCAGCCTGATCCGCTCCGTGTGCGCGGCCACGTAGGCCAGCCAGATCAGCGGGTCGGGAATGGGCGCGTCCTCGCCGCCGGCCATCTTGCCGCTGCTGTTGTAGGGGTACTTCGACTCGTAGCCGGCGGGCACCACCACGTGCTCGACGGTCCAGAGCGACTCCAGTCCCGCCTGCTCGGCGTGCCGGGCGATGGCGGCCGCCCCCTCCGGGGCCACCGCGGCGCCGACGTTGGCGAACATCAATCCCAGCTTCATGGCCCGGTAGTCTCGCAGGGCGGGGGGTGCGCCCGCAGATTAGGCTGCGACGGCTCCGGGTATGCAGACCCTGCAATCCCCGAAAGGAGGTCCGACCACCCCCATGCGGCTCGACCGCTTCACCGAACGCTCGCAGGAAGCCCTGCAGGCCGCCCAGCAGCTGGCCCAGACCCTGCAGCACGCCACCGTCGATCCGGAGCACCTGCTGCTCGCGCTGCTGGAGCAGCCCGAGGGCCTGGTGCCCACCCTGCTGCGCCGGCTGGAGGTCCAGCCCGAGCCGCTCAGCGCCCGCCTGCAGGCGACGCTGGAGTCGCGCCCCAAGCAGGTCGGCGGCGGCGCCGAGCCCACCGTCAGCCCTGGGCTGCGCACCGTCCTGATGGCCGCCTTCGACGAGATGAACCGGCTCAAGGACGAGTACGTCTCCACCGAGCACCTGCTGCTGGCCCTGGCCGCGCAGGAGCAGGGCGAGGCGGCGCGGCTGCTGCAGCAGGCCGGCGTCACCCGCGACCGCGTCTACTCGGTGCTCGAAGCCGTGCGCGGCTCGCAGCGCGTCACCGACGCCAACCCCGAGGCCAAGTACGAAGCCCTCGACAAGTACGGCCGCGACCTGACCGACGCCGCGCGGCGCGGCAAGCTGGATCCGGTGATCGGCCGCGACGACGAGATCCGCCGCGTCATGCAGGTGCTCTCGCGGCGCACCAAGAACAACCCGGTGCTGATCGGCGAGCCCGGCGTCGGCAAGACCGCCATCGCCGAAGGCCTGGCCCAGCGCATCGCCTCCGGTGACGTGCCGGAGGGCTTGAAGGATCGCCGCGTCGTCGCGCTCGACCTCGGCTCGCTGGTGGCGGGCACCAAGTACCGCGGTGAGTTCGAGGACCGGCTCAAGGCGCTGCTGCGCGAGGTCACCTCCAGCGACGGCCGCATCGTCCTCTTCATCGACGAGCTGCACACGCTGGTCGGCGCCGGCTCCGCCGAGGGCTCGATGGACGCCGCCAACCTGCTCAAGCCCGCCCTGGCGCGCGGCGAGTTGCGGGCGATCGGGGCCACAACTCTCGACGAGTACCGCAAGCACATCGAGAAGGACGCGGCCCTGGAGCGGCGCTTCCAGCCGGTGTACGTCGACCAGCCCAGTGTCGAGGACACCATCAGCATCCTGCGCGGTCTCAAGGAGCGGTACGAGGTGCACCACGGCGTGCGCATCACCGACTCCGCGATCGTGGCCGCGGCCATGCTCTCCAACCGCTACATCACCGACCGCTTCCTGCCCGACAAGGCCATCGACCTCGTCGACGAGGCCGCCTCGCGGCTGCGCATCGAGATCGACTCGCTGCCCACCGAGCTGGACGTCGTCGACCGCGAGATCCGCCAGCTGGAGATCGAGCGCGAGGCGCTGCGCAAGGAGGAGCATCCCGCCGCGCGCGAGCGACTCGCGGCCCTGGAGCGCGAGCTGGCGGATCTGCAGGAGCGCGCCACCGGCCTGCGCGAGCGCTGGCAGCAGGAGAAGGGCGCGCTGACCGCCATCGGCGAGATCAAGGAGAGGATCGAGCAGGGCAGGCACGACGCCGAGCGCGCCGAGCGCATGGCCGACTTCGGCCGCGCCGCCGAGTTGCGCTACGGCCAGCTCGCCGAGCTGCAGCGCGGCCTCGAAGCCGAGCAGGCGCACCTGCGCGAGATCCAGGGCGACCGTCCCCTGCTCAAGGAGGAGGTCGACGAGGAGGACATCGCCGAGGTGGTGTCGCGCTGGACCGGCGTGCCGGTCAGCAAGATGCTGGAAGGCGAGATGCAGAAGCTGCTGCACATCGAGGAGCGGCTGCACGAGCGCGTCATCGGGCAGGACGACGCCATCGATGCCGTGGCCAACGCGGTGCGCCGCGGCCGCGCCGGTTTGAGTGATCCCAACCGTCCCGTCGGCTCGTTCCTCTTCCTCGGTCCCACCGGCGTCGGCAAGACCGAGCTGGCGCGCGCGCTGGCGCAGTTCCTCTTCGACGACGAGCACGCCATGGTGCGCATCGACATGAGCGAGTTCATGGAGAAGCACTCGGTGGCGCGACTCATCGGCGCGCCGCCCGGCTACGTCGGCTACGAGGAGGGCGGCTATCTCACCGAGGCGGTGCGCCGCCGTCCCTACGCGGTGCTGCTGCTCGACGAGATGGAGAAGGCGCACCCCGACGTCTTCAACGTGCTGCTGCAGGTGCTCGACGACGGGCGCCTGACGGACGGCCAGGGCCGCACCGTCGACTTCCGCAACAGCGTGGTCATCATGACCAGCAACGTCGGCTCGCACATCATCGCCGAGATGCCGCACGACGCCGGCGAGGCGGAGCAGATGGCCATGCGCCAGCGGGTCCTGGACGCGCTGCGGCAGGCCTTCCGTCCCGAGTTCCTCAACCGCGTGGACGACATCATCCTGTTCTCGCGTCTCGACCGGGCGCAGCTGCGGCAGATCGTGGAGATCCAGCTCGGCGCGCTGCGCGACCGCCTGGCCCAGCGCCACATCACCCTGGACATCACCCCGGCGGCGCTCGACCTGCTCGCCGGCGAGGGCTACGACCCCACCTACGGCGCGCGCCCGTTGCGGCGGGTGATCCAGCGGCGGCTGCAGGATCCCATCGCCATGGCCATCCTGGAAGGACGCTTCCACGAGGGCTCGACCGTCGACGTCGACGTCGAGGACGGCGGCCTGGTCATCCGCGCCGGTGCGGAGACGGTGAAGCCCGACGTGGTCGACGCGGAGGTCGTCGAGGCCTGACGCGGGCGCATCCTGCGGTGCGCGGAGGGATGCCTCTCCGCGCACCGCTTGCGCATGTGCGCTCGACGATGGCAGCTCGGCGCCGCCGGGGCAGTGGAGACGCCGAGGTGTGACTCGGGGTGCGGGGCTCGCCAGGGGAAGTGAGCCCCGCGTCTCCGGTACGGAAGCGGGTTACGCGTCGCGGGCGGGAATGGAGAAGGTGAAGCGCGAACCGTGGGCGGACGTCGCCGCCACGCGCACGTCGCCGCCGTGGAGCTGGGCGATGCGGCGCACGATGTAGAGGCCCAGGCCGCTGCCGGGGATGGCCGAGGCGCGGGTGGACTCGGTGCGGTAGTAGCGTTCGAAGATACGCTCGCGGTCGGCGTCGGGGATGCCCGGGCCCTCGTCCTCGACCTCGATCTCGGCGTGGCTCCGGTCGACGGCGGCGCGCACGTGCACGGTGGCGGCGGGCGCGCCGTACTTGATGGCGTTGCCGATCAGGTTGCGCACGGCGATGACACAGCGCTCGGCGTCGACCTCGAGCAGGCCGTCGGCGATCTTGCGGTCGATGCTCACGCCCTTGGCCTCGGCGTCGGGGAGCACGTCCGCGACGGCGCGCTCGACGACGTCGCGCAGGTGCACCGCGGTCACCTTGAGCACGCCGGCCTCGCCCTCCAGGCTGGCCACCTCGGACATGCCCTCGATGAGGCTGAGCGCGGTCTCGCTGGCGCTGACGATCGACCCCGCCGCGCCCGCGGCCGCCGGCGGGATGTCACCGAAGTCGCCGCCGGCGATCAATGACGCGTAGCCGCGCGTCACGGTGAGCGGGCCGCGCAGCTCGTGGCTGGTGAGCCGCATGAAGAGCGACTTCAGCTCGTTGAGCCGCTCCAGCTCCTCGACGAGATGGCCGTGGTGCTCGGCGACGATGCCGCCGCTGAGGCACTGCATGGTGCGGAAGGTGGCCACCAGCAGCTCGTCGCGGTCCTCGGCCGCCGAGGCCAGCGGGATGAGGATGGTGATGATCGACAGGGCGCGCTCGTTGAGCTCCTGCACGCTGCGCTGGCCGGAGCGCAGCACCTCGCCGGTGGTGGCGGCGATGGCGTCGAAGATGCTCCAGTCGCCGCGGCCCAGGCCGGCGATGAGCGACTCGAGGAAGAGCGCGGCGCGGGGGCGGACCAGCACTGGGTCGTAGACGAGGTGGCGCGGGTCGCGCGGGTCTGCCGCCCATTCCAGCTCGGCCAGCCGGTCGACGATCTCCTCCCGGTGGGCCTCCATGATCTCGGCGAGACGGGGCTCGACCGGTGGGTACGGGACCACGGCCGCATTGTAAACGGGCCGGAACGGGAGGCCACGAGCGGACCGCCGAACCTGGCGACGGGTCGGGCCCGTGTGCGCCGGCCGTGCCGAGTGTGTGGGTCTACCCGGCCGGCCGGAAGGGCTGCAGGCGCTCCAGGTCCTGCTCGGTCAGGCGCGCGAAGAGGACGAGGTCGTCGCCGCGTTCGAGGAAGCGCACCTGGAGGATGACGTCGTCGTTGAACAGCCCCGCCGGATCCATGACCACGCCCACCAGCTCGCGCCCTTGGTCACCGGGGCGAACTGGTACGACAGGTAAGGGAGGCAGCTTGCGGATCTCAGCGGCGGTCATGGAGAGGTCGATGCGGTCGGCGTCGGGGTGGAAGTCGGTCGCGGCGGGGAGGTCTGCTGGCATGGCGCGGACTCTAGGCCAACGGGATGGGCAGCAGGTCGGGCTCGACCCAGTGGGCGCGCGCGTCGGCGCCGAAGAGCACCTCCTGGCTGTAGTGGCCGAGCAGCAGGTGCTTGTCGAGCAGCGCGGGGTGGGCGGCGATCAGCTCGTCGAAGCCGGCTGCGCCGGTGCGGGCCATGCAGAGGGCGACGACCTGCACCCAGGCGCGGGTCAGCGTGTCGTGGTAGAGGGCGGTGTGGCCGTGCGCGGCGGCGAGATGACGGATGCCGGCGGTGGCGCGCTCGACGGCGGCGTCGACGCCGTGGCGGTGGACGTAGAGATAGGCCATGCGCAGGTGGGCGCGATGGCGGAACTCGGTGGCGCTGAAGGCACCGGCTTCGAAATGGGCGAGGAACTCGTCATCGTCGAGGTCGAGCGGGTCCATGGTGACGGCTGCACTCCACGGATACGAATATTTCGTATCCGTACTATACTGCGCGGCGTGCCGCCCCGCCGGAGCAGCAGGCCCCTGCTCGTCCTCGAGCTGCAGCGGGCCACCCACGCCGTCGGCCTCCACCTGGAGGCCGCGCTCGCCGACCTGGGCGTCTCCCAGGGTGAGGCGCACGTCCTGGCGCTGCTCGCGGCCGAGGCGCCGCAGCCCGTCGGCGAGCTGCAGCGCGGCCTGCACCACCGCCCCTCGACGCTGAGCGGCATCCTCGACCGGCTGGAGGCCCGCGGCCTGGTCGAGCGCGCCCTCAACCGCGACGACCGGCGCTCGCTGCTGGTCGGCCTCACCGGCGAGGGCGAGGCGGCGGCGGAGCGCGTGGTCAAGGCGCTGCGCGCGGTCGAGCGCGCGGTGAGCCGCCGCGTCGCCGCCGGGGACCTCGACGGCTTCCGGGCGGTGGCCGCGGCCCTCGGCGAGCAGCATCCCTGAGCGGCCACGGCGGCGGCCCCGCGGGCGTATCCTTGCCAGCACATCCGAATAGGTCCCGCTGGGGGAGCGAGTAGCTGAGAGGTGGTATCAGGACCACCAACTCCTAGAACCTGATCTGGTCAGTACCAGCGAAGGGAAAGCGGGCGATCACCGAGCCGCCGGATGACGCGTGTGCGTCACCGGACGTCTTCGTGCCGCGCCCTGCGTGCCCTTCGCCGCAGGAGACGCGCACGATGGCACAGATCCTCGAGACTCCGACCGCCGCCGGGTCGCCGATCCGCGGCAGCCGCAAGGCGTACGTGCAGGGATCGCGTCCCGACCTGCGCGTGCCCGTCCGCGAGATCCTGCTCACCCCGCTGGACGGCGAGGAGCCCGCTGCGGTGCGCGTCTACGACTGCAGCGGTCCCTACACCGACGCGAATGCGCGCATCGACGTCCGCGCCGGCCTGCCCGCGCTGCGCGACGCCTGGATCCGCGAGCGCGGCGACGTCGAGGAGTACGAGGGGCGCGAGGTGCAGCCCGTCGACGACGGGGCGCGGCGTCCGGAGCACCTGCAGAACCTGGCCCGCTTCCCCGGCCTGCAGCGCCGCCCCCTGCGTGCCGCGCGCGGCGGTGCGGTGACGCAGATGCACTACGCCAAGCGCGGCGTGATCACCCCGGAGATGGAGTTCGTGGCGCTGCGTGAGAACGTGGCGCCGGAGTTCGTGCGCGACGAGGTGGCGCGCGGCCGGGCCATCATCCCCGCCAACGTCAACCACCCCGAGTCCGAGCCGATGGTCATCGGGCGCAACTTCCTGGTGAAGATCAACGCCAACATCGGCAACTCGGCGGTCACCTCCTCGATCGAGGAGGAGGTGGAGAAGATGGCCTGGGCGACACGCTGGGGCGCCGACACGGTGATGGACCTCAGCACCGGCCGAAACATCCACACCACCCGCGAGTGGATCATCCGCAACGCGCCGGTGCCCATCGGCACGGTGCCCATCTACCAGGCGCTGGAGAAGGTCAACGGCGACCCGGAGGCGCTCACCTGGGACGTCTACCGCGACACGCTCGTCGAGCAGGCGGAGCAGGGCGTCGACTACTTCACCATCCACGCCGGTGTGCTGCTGCGCTACGTGCCGCTCACCGCCAAGCGCGTGACCGGCATCGTCTCGCGCGGCGGCTCGATCATGGCGGCGTGGTGCCTGGCGCACCACCAGGAGAACTTCCTCTACACGCACTTCCGCGAGATCTGCGAGATCATGCGCGCCTACGACATCTCGTTCTCGCTCGGCGACGGGCTGCGCCCGGGTTCGATCGCCGACGCCAACGACGAGGCGCAGCTCGGCGAGCTGCGCACGCTCGGCGAGCTGACCAAGATCGCCTGGGAATACGACTGCCAGGTGATGATCGAGGGCCCGGGCCACGTGCCCATGCACAAGATCAAGGAGAACATGGACCTGCAGCTCGAGCTGTGCCACGAGGCGCCGTTCTACACGCTGGGTCCGCTGACCACCGACATTGCGCCGGGCTACGACCACATCACCTCGGCGATCGGCGCGGCGATGATCGGCTGGTACGGCACCGCCATGCTCTGCTACGTGACTCCCAAGGAGCACCTCGGCCTGCCCAACCGCAGGGACGTCAAGGACGGGGTCATCACCTACAAGATCGCGGCGCACGCGGCCGACCTGGCCAAGGGACATCCCGGTGCGCAGCTGCGCGACGACGAGCTGAGCAAGGCGCGCTTCGAGTTCCGCTGGGAGGACCAGTTCAACCTCTCGCTCGACCCGGAGACGGCGTCGAGCTTCCACGACGAGACGCTGCCCGCTGCGCCGGCCAAGAAGGCGCACTTCTGCTCCATGTGCGGACCCAAGTTCTGCTCCATGCGCATCACCCAGGACGTGCGCGAGTACGCGGCCAAGCACGGCATCACCACCGAGATCGCGCTGGTGGCGGGGATGGAGGAGAAGTCGCGCGAGTTCGTCGAGCAGGGCGGGGAGGTGTACCACCCCACGCACTGAGCGGCGCGTCGCAGGTCAGTGCGGCAGCCGCTTCCAGTAGTAGGCGGTCTGCGTGAGCGACCCGTCGGGATTGAGCGCGTAGTCGGGGATCACGCCCGCGCGCGTCCAGCCCGTCCGCTCGTAGAGGCGCTCGGCGGCGGGCGTGGCGGTGTCGAGGACGAGCAGCCAGCGCCCGGCCTCGACCGCCGCGCGCTCGACGGCGTCCATCAGCGCCGCACCGATGCCGCGCCGCCGCTGCGCGGTGGGCACCAGCAGCTTGCTCACCGTGCCGCGGTGCGGCTGGTTGGGCATGGTGTTGAGGTCGAGCTGAACGGTGCCGGCCAGCTCGCCCTCCGGCGACGACGCCACCAGCACGATGCGACGGCCACCCGCCACGGCGTTCTCGACGCGCCGCCAGTATTGGTCGGCTTCGGCCAGATCGAGCGGGTCGAGGAAGCCGACCGAGGCGCCGTCGTGCACGCAGTCGACCAGAATCTCACTGAGCCGTGCGCGGATGGCCGCGAGCGCCTCGGCGTCGAGGCTGCGCACCTGCAGCGGCGCGATCACCGCCCCGCCCTCTCGACGATCACCAGGTACTCCGCGACGGCGTCGCCGAGCACCTCGAAGCGCGTTGGCCGGTCGATGCGCGCGGCCACGCAGTCGCCGGCGGTGATCTCGAAGCTGCGCCGCCCCACGCTGAAGCGCACCGCGCCGCTCACCCCGACGATGTGCTGCGCGAAGCCGATCACCGGTGGCGTGGGGTAGTCGACCACGGTTCCCGCCGGCAGCCGCAGGTGGGCGATCTCCACCGCGCTGAACGAGGTGCGCGGCGACACGGCGACGCGGTCGAGCCCGGTGTCCGGGTCGCGCCAGCGCGGCTGGTCGGCGGCGCGCAGCTCGGTGGCGTCCTCGCTCTCCACCGCCGCCATCAGCGACGACATGGTGATGCCCAGCCCGGCGCAGAGCCGGCCCAGGATGCCCGCGGTCGGGCTGGAGGCCCCGCTCTCCACCTTGCCGATCATCGCCTTGCTCACCCCGCTCCGCGTCGCCAGCTCGCCGAGCGAGAGCCCCAGCTCGACGCGCCGGGCCCGCAGCCGCTCGGCCATGCGCACGTCGAGCCGATCGTCAACGATAGTCACTGAGCGGACACTATCACAGCCAGCGGGCTACTTGGTCATCGGGCACAAAAAAACCCCGGCCACAAGGACCGGGGTGGGTAGCTGACTGTTGATGCGGCCGCATGATGAGGGAGGCTCCTATGCCGCGTCAATTCGATTGCGCGGAAGCTCGCCCTCTGCGACTTGATCCGCACCCTGCTCACCCCTTGCGCAACACCTCCCTGATGCGGTCGAGCTGCCTGTCCGAGACGTCGATGTTCTCGATGGTGACGACGGCGTCAGTCCCTTCGATATGCGCCATCGTGAGCTTGAATGAACCTCCGTTCTCGACGCAAGTCCCGGCGATGTCCCACGTCGTGAGTCGGTACGTACCGACGATGTGGTATTTGCACTCGTTGACTTGAACATCCGTCTCGAACGGGTGGATGCTGACGGACGTCTTCGTCTCGACCGCTCCCTCCTTCTGCGTGCAGTCGCAGTGTTTCGGATCAGGGCAGGTCCCGGTCTCCTCGCCCCCGAAACGTGTCTTGACCTTCTGCTCGGTGGCCTTCTGGAGTGCATCGTCGACCGGGCAGCCGTCGGGAATCTTCGACCTGGACGTGTTGATCTCGACTTGGTCGATCTCCTTGCGACGATGGTAGATACAGTCGCATGCGCAGCCAGCCATAAGGCGCCTCCCTGCCGAGGTGGGTTCCGATCCTGCACTCGAGCCGTGTCAGCGAGCGCTCTGCCGTCGTGCAGCTTACGCGGTGGGGCGCGGTCGCGGGCCAGCTTCCCCGGGTTCGGGCAACGCCCTGGCGGCGGGCGACCGTGGTCAGGGTCATGGCGTCGGTGCACGCCAGTCGAGGAACTGGCGCTTGCGCCAATGGCGGGAGAATGGACAACGCATGCCCGTCCTGCTCCTCAAGTTGCTGCTCACCCCATTGCTCATCACCCTGGCCAGCCTGGCCGGGCGGCGCTGGGGGCCGGCGGTGGGCGGGTGGCTGGTGGGGCTGCCGCTGACCTCGGCGCCGGTGGCGGTGATCCTCACCGCCGAGCACGGGGCGGACTTCGCGGCGACGGCGGCGCTGGGCATCCTGGGCGGGGTGGCCTCGCAGGCGGTGTTCGCGGTGGCCTACGCGCGCAGCGCACACCGTGGCGGCGTGGTCGGGGCCTCAGCGGCGGCCATCGCGGGCTTCGCGGCGTGCACCGTGGTGCTCAGCCGCGCGCCGCTGCCGCTGGCCGGGATGCTCGGCGTATCGCTCGGCGCGCTGCTGATCAGCCTGCCGCTCTTCGCCCGCGGCTCGGGCGGCGAGCGCCGCACCGCCCGCACGGCCATGCGGCTGCCCGCCTGGGACCTGCCCGCCCGCGTCGTGGTGGCCACCGGGTTCGTGGCCCTGGTCACTGGCATCGCCGGCGCGGCCGGGCCGCGGCTGGCCGGGCTGATCACGCCCTTCCCCATCTACGCCGCCGTGCTCACCGTGTTCGCCCACCGCGCCCTGGGCCCGCGGGCGGCGGCGGCCACGCTGCGCGGCCTGGTGCTCGGGCTCTTCGCCTTCGTCAGCTTCTTCGCGGTGCTGGCGGCCACCCTGCCGCGCCTCGGCTGGACGGCCTTCCTGGCCGCCGCGGCGGCCACCGGCCTGGTGCAGGCGGCCTCCCTGCACAGCGTCAGCCCGCCGCCGGTGGCGCCCGCAGGCGCTAGAGTGGCGAGCCGTCCATGAGCGAGAGCGAGCCGCACGGGGCGCGGATGATCCGCGAGGCCAAGCTGGAGGCGTTCGACAACCGCACGCCCGAGCGCGACTACACCGTGCAGTTCACCATCCCCGAGTTCACCTGCATCTGCCCGCTCTCGGGGTTTCCCGACTTCGCCACCCTGCACGTGCGCTACGTGCCGGGCCCGCGCTGCGTCGAGCTGAAGTCGCTCAAGCTCTACGTCAACGGCTTCCGCGACCGCGGCGTGTTCCACGAGGATGTGGTCAACATCGTCCTCAACGACCTGGTCGGGCTGCTGCAGCCGCGCTACTGCGAGGTGGTCGGCGACTTCAACGTGCGCGGCAACATCAAGACGGTGGTGCGCGCCGCGCAGCGCGATCCGCAATGGCAGGGCGAGCCCGATGCCTGGTGGCGCGCCCGCGACGAGCACGCGGGGCCGCCGCCGGACGTCTGAAGCCGAGCGCTCAGCTGCGCGCGCTGACGCCGGTGGCGCGCACCGCCGAGCCGTTGTTGCCCACCACCACGATCCCCGGCAGTCCCGTACCGCTCACGAAGCAGCTCTGGTGCAGTCCCAGCTCGGTCACCGACCTGTAGGCGCCCGGCTGCAGCAGCGTGCCGAAGGGTGAGAAGCCCTGGCCCTGCACCAGGTTGGCGCCGCTGCGCGCCGGGTTGGCCACCGCGGCGTAGCGCACCACGCCGCAGGTCATGGCCAGGCTGCCCGTCTCACCACCGGTCACCTCCTCCTTGACCGCGAAGGTCCAGAGGCCGTCGCTCGCGACACCGGGGCTGTAGCTGATGGTGTCGGCGATGCCGTTGGCGCGGTCCTCGAGGACCTGCTCGTGCAGCGCCTGCCCCTGCGTGCTGGTGAACGAGCCGTCGCGCAGCGGCGACCCCGGCGGCGCCGAGCCGCTGACGATCCAGTGCTGCAGGTAAGCGGCCAGCATGGCGGGCAGCGCGTGCTGGTCGACACCGTTGACCTGCGGCGCCGCGTCGTCGAAGGCGCCCCCCTCCAGCGGCACGGGGAACTCGTGCAGCGAGTCGACGCCGGTGTAGCCCGTGTCGAGAGCCAGCGACCAGGGTGCGTCCGCCGCGGGGCGGGTGAAGATCATCAGCTCGACCATGGTGGTGCTGCTGTGCTGGTACTCGGTGGTCAGCACCTCGGCGAGGAAGGCGGCGGGATAGGTCGCCTGCTTGGGCACGAAGACGTTGACGGCGTTGAGGGTGCGCGGCGAGAGCCGGGCACAGCCGATGCTGCAGCCGACCGAATCCCATTGCGCGGCCGCACCGGTCTCCAGCTCGCGCACCGACAGGGTGTCGTGCCGGCTGAGCACCCCCTCGCGCACCGGCCAGTAGGCGCGCACCAGCTTCTCGGCGTCCGAGGCATCCATGACCACGCCGGGCAGCGAGGCCGGCGCGATGCGTTGCGCGCTGAGCGCGCTGACGGCGTCGGGGGTGCGGGTGGGAACGGGGGTGAAGCTGAGGTCGGAGACGGTGCCGGTCGAGTGTGCGCGGAGCACCAGCACGGTGATGACGGCCGCGGCGAGCAGGACGCCGAGGGTGATCGCCGAGGCGACCACCACGCCGCGCAGCCCGGGCGGCCCGGTCGGCGCCGGGGCGGCGGCGGGCTCCGCGGGGAGCACCTCGCGCACGGCGGCCGGTCGCTCGGCAGCGGACGGTGTCGGCGCGGGCGCCGCGACGGGCGGCGGCGGAGGCGGCGTCGACACCACCAGCGGCGGCGGCGCGGGCGCCTCGGGCCGCGGCGGCACGGGTGGCGCCTCACGGCGCAGCACGGGCGCGGGCGTTGGCGCCGCCGGCGCGGCCCCTCCGCGATCGATCTGCGCCTGGAGCTGCTCCAGCTTGGCCCGGTAGGTGCCCTCGTCGATGAGCCCGGCAACCCACATCCGCTCCAGCCCGCGCAGCTTGGCGACGAGCTGGGGATCCTGGGGCGACGGCGTCGAGCCGGGTGGGTTGCTGTCCATGTCTGCCGCGGCGCAAGCCTACCCGGAGCGGGCCCCGGGAGGGCGCGGCCGGCGGCGGATCAGCTCGGGCTGACGCGCACCGCGTCGCTGGTGGCCAGCGGCGGCTGCCCCTCGGGCCCCTCGACCACCGCGGTGTAGTCGACCGGCCAGTCGCGGGCCAGCACGGCGACGCCGAACAGCCCGGCCCGGTCGGTCTCCACGCTGGCCACGGTGTCGCCGACCTCGCCCTCGCCGGGCACGTACCAGTGCGCCCTGATGGTGACCGCCTGCCCCGGCTGCGGCGTCGCGATGGCCGTGTTGCGCTGGGCGATGGGACCGGCCATCAGGCTGCCGAAGATGGCCACCGGCGTGCCCTGCGCGGCGTGCCGGGCCGAAACCTCGACGTGCAGCTCGTAGCGGAGCAGCCCCGCGGTGGCGGTCGCGCCCACCTGGGCGGTGGGAATGATCGGGCCCCGTGTGATCAACGGCATCGGTGTCCTGCCTCCAAAACCCCCGTGGGGGCCGGGCACCTCCTGTCCCTGCGGCCGCGGCGGCCCCACGCAGCAATGACCATGCCGCAGATCGCCGCGATCCGCAACCCCATCGACGCTGTCGGGTTTGCCCGCCGCCCGCGATGACGGGACGCCGGAAGGCGCATCGCGCTCGGAGAACGGGGGTGTCACGGCGCGTCTGACACAGGGTGGGCGCGCGCTCGACCCTGTCGAGAATCGACTCACCGTGGCCGTCGTGACCCGGTCCTCGCCTGCGCCTGTGCTCTCCCGGGCACTCCGCTTCCTCATCGCGGTCGCCTCCGAGGACAGCCCGTCCGCTCCGGTCGCCTACTCCAGGCGGCTGGTTCTCTATGTCGTGCTCGTCGCCCTGGCGGGAGCGGGCGTCTCGCTGGGCAGCGTGCGCCTCACCGGCGACGTCAACACGCTCTCTCTGCTGGCCAGCTCGGTGTTCGTGATGTCGGCGCTCGGCGTGCGCTTCCCCATCCGCACCGACACGCAGTTCAGCGCCACCGCCTTCGTCCACCTCGGCGCCACCTTGAGCGCGGGGCCGACCGGCGCGGTGGCCACTGCGCTCGCCGAGGTGCTCGGCGTGGCCGTGCGCTACCGCGCCGGCTGGTTCCGCTCGCTCTTCAACGCGGCCTCCAACGTGCTCAGCAACATGTCGGCGCTGGTCGCCTACATGCTGATGCGCGACCTGCCCATCGACAGCCCCGTGATCTCCTTCGCCCTGGCGGGAACGGTGGCCGGCCTGGTCAACCACTTCGTCGACATCGCGCTGCTCAGCGGCGTGCTGAACCTGGCCATCGACGCGCCGCTGCGGCCGCAGCTCCGCGTCGGCCTGATCACCGCGCCGTACCACGTCTTCTACGGCTACGCGGCGGTGAGCTTCGTCATCCTCGTCGACCGCTGGGGCATCGTCGGGGCCAGCTTCGCGCTGGCGCCGGTGGTCGCCTTGCAGCTCAGCCTCATCGTCATGGCGGTGCGCACGCGCGCGCACGAGGCGCAGCGCGCCGAGTACGTCGAGCAGCTGCGCGCGCAGAGTGCGCGCGTCGAGAAGTCGTACGACGCGACTCTCGTCGCGCTGACCCACGCCCTCGACGCGCGCGACAAGGAGACCGAGGGACACTCGCGCCGCGTGGTCGGCTACACGCGCCTGCTGGCCACCCAGCTCGGCGTGGGAGGCGACGACCTCAAGGTGCTCTGCCACGGCGCGCTGCTGCACGACATCGGCAAGATCGGCGTTCCCGACGCCATCCTGCACAAGCCCGGCGCGCTCACCGACGAGGAGTGGGAGGTGATGCGCCGCCATCCCGAGATCGGCGCGCTGATGATCGAGGACGTCGAGTACCTCACCGAGGCGCGACGCATCCTGCTGCACCACCACGAACGCTGGGACGGACTCGGCTATCCGCTGGGGCTGCGGCGCCTGGAGATCCCCGTCGGCGCGCGCATCTTCGCCGTCGCCGACACCCTCGACGCCATGACCCAGGACCGTCCCTACCGCCGCCGCTGCTCACTCGACGAGGCGCGCGCGGAGGTGGTGCGCAACGCCGGCACGCAGTTCGACCCCGAAGCCGTCGAGGCGCTGCGGGCGGTCGACGAAGAGGAGCTGCTGGCCATCTGCGCCATCCGCGCCCGCGTCGGCGTCGACCTGCTCACCGAGCCCGCGCGCGTCGCGTAGCATTCGGCGGCGTCGATGAACGCCGCCACCGCGATCGCCGCACTCGTCTTCGCCGGCGGCGTGGTGCTGGTGGTGCTGGCCACCGAGCGCCTGCTCGAAGGGCTGGTGGGCATCGCCACCATCCTGCGGGTGGCCCCGTTCGCGGTCAGCGCGGTGGTCAGCGGCATGGAGGCGGAGAACGTGGCGGTGGGGCTCGCCGCCGGCAGTCGCGGCGCCGCCGAGGTGGCCCTGGGCACGGTGTTCGGCGGCAGCATCTTCGTGGTCTGCATGGCGCTCGGCGCGGGTGCGCTCATCGTGCCGCTGCGCGTGCGGCTGCCGCGCCGCGTGCTGGCGCTCTTCGCGCTGGCGCCGCTGCTCGCCGGACTGGCCTTGATCGGTGACGCCACACCGCGCTGGACGGGTGCGCTGCTGCTGCTGCTCTTCGCCGCGTCGCTCGCCTACCTGCTGCGCGTCTCGCGACACCACACCTTCATGGAGTCGGAGGAGGTCAGCGAGGCGGTGGAGAAGCGACGTCCGCTCTGGGCGGTGATCGCGCTCACCGTGGCCGGCATCGCGCTGATCACCGGTGGCGGCGAGCTGGTCGCCTCGGGTGCAACGCGACTCATCGCCGACGCGGGGCTGGGTGCGGGACTGGTGGGCATGGTGCTGACACCTGCGGCCATCGAGGCCGAGGAGATCGTGCGCCAGGTGGTGCCCGCGCGCGCCGGACGCCACGACGTCAGCGCCGGCAACGTGGTGGGCACGCTGCTCTGGTTCACGCTGGCCAACCTCGGCCTGATCGCGCTCGTGACTCCGGTGCGCGTGCCCCGGCTCACGCGCGCCGTCGACTGGCCGTTCCTGGTGGCCGCCTCATGGCTGGCCACCGCGTTCCTGGCGCGCGGCCGCGTCGGACGCGTGGCGGGCGCGGTCCTGGTTGCGCTCGCCGTCGCCTACGCGATCCTGCGCGGCGTGATCCGCTGAGGCGCGTCCGCGCGCGCCGGATCAGCCGGGCAGCGAGGTGGCGATGTTGGAGTACGCGTTGTTGATCTGGTGCCCGAGGACGCCGAGCATCAACACCACGACGATGGCGATGAGGATGAGGATCAAGCCGTACTCGGTCATTCCCTGGCCCTCTTCGCGGGCCAGCGCCTCACGCAGGTGCAGCATCTTCTGAGTCCACCACCCGTTCACCCGAAGGTCCTCCACTCTGTCGCGCCAGGGTGCCCCACCGCTCGGCGGCGTCCGTGGCCCAAGTCCGTGCCGCAACTCTACCCGCGTCCGTGCCGGATTTCGCCTGCGATTTCAGGGAATTCTCGTGGACGGCAGGGCGACGTCTGTCAAGACTTGTGAACGCGGGCCGGCGCCGCGCCGCCCGGCGATCCTCAGCGCAGGCGTCGCGTCGCCAGGTCAGGCCGCGGCGTGGCCGGCAGCAGGTGCAGCTTGGCGTCGACGGCGGTGGCGCCGCCGGGCGCGGCGATCACCGGGTTGAGGTCCATCTCGGCGATCTCGGGCACCTCGTCGACCAGCCGGGCGACGCGGATGAGCAGCATCTCGAGCGCGGAGACGTCCGCCTTGGGCGTGCCGCGGTAGCCGAAGAGCAGCGGGGCGCCACGCGGGGCGCGGACCAGTTCGTGGGCGTCGAGGTCGGTCATGGGCACGATGCGGAAGGCGCGGTCCTGGAGCAGCTCCACCGAGGTGCCGCCGGTGCCGAACATCACCAGCGGACCGAAGGAGCGATCCTGCACCACGCCGACGATGGTCTCCACTCCGGGGGGAACCTGCTGCTGCACCACCGCGCCGCCCATGCGCTCGCCGAGCCTGCCCTCCATCTCCGCGTACGCGGCGCGCAGCTCGTCGTCGTCGTGGATGCCGGCGTGCACGCCGCCGACGTCGCTCTTGTGCACCAGGTCGGGTGAGCCGGCCTTGAGCACCACGGGATACTCGACCTCGCGCGCCGCGGCGACGGCGCCGTCGACGCTGCTCGCACGCCTGGTGCGGGCCACGCAGATGCCGTAGCTGCAGAGCAGCTCGGCCGCGGCTGCTGCGTCGAGCCAGCCGCCCTCGGGATGTGACTCGAGGTAGGCGTCGACGATGCGGTGCGCCGCCGCGGGGTCGACGTCGGGCAGCTCGGGAACCGTGCCTTCGGGACGCTCGCGCCAGCGCGCGTAGGCGACCGAGGCGCCGATGGCGTAGGCCGCCTGTTCGGGGAAGGGGAACGAGGGCACGTGGTGCGCGCCGTCGCGCAGCGGCTGCGGCGTGCCCGACTCGCCGAGGAAGCAGGCGACCACTGGCTTCGGCGATCCCGCCGAGGCGCGCGCGATGGCCCTGGCCACGTCGTCCGCCTGGGTCACCAGCGGCGGCACGAAGGTGACCAGCACGATGTCGACGTCGCCGGACTCGACGACGGCGGCGATGGCCTTCTCGTAGTCGGAGTCGGTCGCCGAGGCGAGCAGGTCGACGGGGTTCTGCACCGCGGCGGCGGCGGGCACCAGCGCGCGCAGCGTCTCCTGCGTGGCGGCGCTGAGCGGCGGCACCACCATCCCCGCGCCCTCGCAGGCGTCCGCGGCGAGGATGCCGGGACCGCCCGCGTTGCCGAGCACGCACACGCGATTGCCGCGCGGCAGCGGCTGGCTGGTCAGCACCTGGGCCACGTCGAACAGCTCCTCGAGCCCGTCGACGCGGATCACGCCGGTCTGCAGGAAGAGCGCGTCGACGGCGGTGTCGGGGCTGGCCATGGCCGCGGTGTGCGACGAGGCCGCGCGCGTGCCGGCGGCGCTGCGGCCACCTTTGACCGCAACGATGGGCTTGCGCCGCGACACCCGGCGGGCGATGCGCGAGAAGCTGCGCGGGTTGCCGAAGGACTCCAGGTAGAGCAGGATGGCGTCGGTGTTGGGATCGTTCTCCCAGTACTGCAGCAGGTCGTTGCTGGAGACGTCGGCCTTGTTGCCCAGCGAGGTGAACGAGGAGATGCCCAGCCCCAGGTCGCGGGCGCGCTGCAGGATGGCGATGCCCAGGCCGCCCGACTGCGAGGAGAAGGCGACCCGGCCGCGCAGCGGCGGGATGGGCGCGAAGGTGGCGTTGAGCGACACCTCGGGTGCGGTGTTGATGACGCCCATGCAGTTGGGCCCGATCATGCGCATGCCGCCGCCGCGCGCCCGCTCGACGAGCCGGCGCTCCAGCGCGGCGCCGTCGTCGCCGGCCTCGGCAAAGTTGGCGGTGATCACCACCAGGCCGTGCACCTTCTTGGCCACGCACTGGTCGACGGCGTCGAGTACCAGGCGGGCGGGCACCGTGATGACGGCCAGGTCGACGTCGTCCGGGATGTCGAGGATGGAGGGGTAGGCGCGCACGCTGGCCACGTGCGACGCCTTGGGGTTGACCGGGTAGACGGGCCCGTTGAAGCCGCCCTCGATGAGGTTGCGGAAGATCTCGTGGCCGATGGTGCCGCGCTCGCGTCCCGCGCCGATGACGGCCACGCTGCGCGGCTCTAGGATACGCTGGATGGAGTGCGCCGCCGCGGTGCTCTCGCGCAGATGCATGGCTTCGAGGGAGCGCTCGGTCGGTTCGATGGGGAAGGCGACGCGCACCACGCCGTCGGCATAGTGCTGCTCGGCGCGGAAGCCGGCGCTGCGGAAGACCTCCAGCATGCGCACGTTGTGCGGCAGCGTGTCGGCGACGAATCGCGTGATGCCGCGGCCGCGCGCCACCGCGGCGAGATACTCGAGGAAGATGGTGCCGAGTCCGCGTCCCTGGTGCTCGTCCTCGATGACGAAGGCCACCTCGGCCTCGCTGGTGCCGGGCACGCGGTCGAAGCGGGCCACCCCGATCATCTCGCCGTTGAGCAGTGCGATGAGCGCCACGCGCGTGTCGTAGTCGACATGCGTGAAGCGCTCCACGTCGCGCGGCGTGAGCACCGGCTTGGGCGAGAAGAAGCGCAGGTACACCGTGTCCGACGACAGCCGGTTGTGGAAGACGACGAGCGCCTCGCCGTCGTCGGGACGGATCGGCCGGATGTGCACGGTGCCGCCGTCGCTGAGCAGCACGTCGGCTTCCCAGTCGGGCGGGTAGGTGGCGACCTCGGCGGGCGGCGGTGTCGCCTGGACGGACGTCATCGACCGACTAGTGTGGATGAGCGTTGATGAGCACCGCACCGGGCGCGCCGCGCAGCACGTCGGTCGATACGCTGCCGAAACGCCAGCGCTGCACCGGGCCGAGGCCACGCGTGCCCACGGCGATGAGCGCCGGGTCGCCGTCGTCGCGGGCCATGGCCAGCAGCGCGGCGGCGGGGTCGTCGATGGCCACGTGGACCCGCGGCCGCATGCCCAGCACGGGCTCCAGCTCGCTGGCGCGCTGCGCCAGCGAGCTCTCGGCGACGCGCAGGGCGTCGTCGACGGTGCGCGCGTCCGCGTCGACCTCGCCCTCCAGGAGGCGAGGCAGCTTGGAGAGCGCGCGCACCACGACGGCGCTGGTGCCGAACATATGGCCGATCAGCGCCGCCAGCTCGCCGGCACGCCGCGAGTCGACCGAGGCGTCGTCGCCGATCACCAGGCGGGCGGGCGGCCAGGCGTGCTCGGTGGCGCGGAGGACCAGGACGGGGCGCGTGCTGTGGTGCACCACTCCCTCCGAGACGCTGCCGACGAGGGCACGCTGCAGGGCGCCCAGGCCGCGGCTGCCGATGACCACCAGCCCGGCCTCGATCTCGCTCGCCACCCGAAGGATCTCCTCGACGGCGCGGCCCGTGCGCAGGTGGGGGACGGCGTCCTCGATGCCGTCGAGGTGCGCTTCCCCGAGGGCCTTCTCCAGGATGGCGGCGGCCAGCTCCTCGCCGGCGGGCGTGCCCTCCTCGCCGGGCGGGCCGCTCTGGCTGGGCTGCCAGACGTGGACGACGTGCAGCTCGGCGCCGCTGGAACGGGCCACGTCCGCGGCGGCGTGGGTGGCGGCGTGCGCGTCCTCGGAGCCGTCGGTCGCCAGCAGGATGGGATCCGGCAAGGAGATCATGAAGCGAATATGGGGCCGCCCCGGGCGCGGTTGGAAGGGCCGAATGTCCCCTTCACGATCGGGCCGGAACCGGGACGCGAGCGAAAGACGGCCCATCCCCTTGCGTCTGCATAATTGACGGCCAAGTCACCCTTGGCATCCCGCGTTGGAGGCGTTCTTCGTGGCCACAATCGTCGAGCCGCAGGTCACCACCTATCAGCAGTTCATCGACGGGGAGTGGGTGGGCGCCGCCAGCGGCGAGACCTACGACGTCGTCAACCCCTCGAACGAGGAGGTGATGGCGAAGGTCCCCTCGGGTTCCAAGGAGGACGTCGACCGCGCCGTGATGGCCGCGCGCCGCTCCTTCGAGAAGGGCGAGTGGCGCCACAAGACGCAGCAGCAGCGCACCGAGATCATGTTCGAGATCGCTCGGTACATGGCCACCGCCTCGGGCGACTGGGCGATGATCGAGTCGCAGCAGGCGGGCGCCATCCTGCGCAAGACCTCGGTGGTCGATGTGCCCCTGGCCATCGAGCACTTCCGCCATCTCGCCGAGCAGGCGCTGCAGATCCCCTGGTACGAGCCGCTGCCCTGGGTCGACACGCCGTACGTGTCCTGGAACTTCGTGCAGCGTGAGCCGATCGGCGTCTGTGCCGGCATCGTGCCCTGGAACTTCCCGCTGATGATGGCGGTCTGGAAGATCGCGCCGGCACTGGCCATGGGCAACAGCATCGTGCTCAAGCCCTCGGCGTACACGCCGCTCTCCGCGCTGGCCTTCGCCAAGGCCATCGACGAGACCGGGCTGCTGCCCAAGGGCGTGCTCAACGTCGTCACCGGCAGCGGGACGCGCGTCGGCACCCACATGGCCGAGCACCCCGAGGTCGACAAGGTGGCCTTCACCGGCTCGACCGTGGTCGGCCGCGAGATCATGCGCCGCGCCTCTGAAACCGTGAAGAAGGTCACCCTGGAGCTGGGCGGCAAGTCGGCCAACATCGTCTGCGACGACGCCGACCTCGACATCGCCGTCGACGGCACCCTGTTCGGCACCTTCTTCCACCAGGGCCAGGTCTGCGAGTCGGGCACGCGCCTGTTCGTGCACGAGGACGTGTACGACGAGTTCATGGACCGGCTGGTCAGCAAGGCCAGGGCCCTGGTCGTCGGCGATGCCACCGACTTCTCGACGCAGATCGGCCCGGTGGTCAACCGCGCACAGTACGACAGCATCCTCGGTGCCATCGAGCACGCCAAGGCGGACGGCGCCAGGCTGGTCTGCGGCGGCGGTCGCGCCGAGGGCGTGGGCGACAAGGGCTACTACATCGCGCCGACCGTGTTCACCGACGTCGACAACTCCTCGAAGGCGGCCCAGGAGGAGATCTTCGGCCCGGTGCTGGTGGTGCAGAAGTGGCGCGACGAGCTGGACGTCATCCAGCGCGCCAACAACAGCATCTACGGGCTGGCCGGCGGCGTCTGGTCGCGCAACACGCGCCGCGCCATCGACATCGCCAAGCAGATGCGCACCGGCACGGTCTGGATCAACGACTGGCACCTGATCAACTCCCTGGCGCCCTTCGGCGGCTACAAGCAGAGCGGCACCGGCCGCGAGCTGGGCACCTACGGGCTCAAGGAGTACACCGAGGTCAAGCACATCCACGTCGACCAGGGTGTGCCGCGCAACGAGCGCTACTTCTACGACGTCGTGCTCGGCTAGCGCCTCGCTGCGCCGGAAACTCCGCACCCCGGCCACCGCGAATTTCCGGCCGGTCAGGGGTGCCGGCTCCGGCGACGTGAAGTCGCCTGCGCCAGCGTGATCTTGTCTGGCCGCATGGCGCTTTTGTTACCGGTCGGCGGCGGGGCGTGACGGCGGCCTCACGGGTTGGGCGATATCGTCCATCCCGTGAGCGCCACCGCCGACAGCCTGCCGTCGGCTGCCCCGGGCAGCTCCGGCACCCCCACCGCCTCCGCCAGCACCACCGCGGCCGCCTCGGCTCTCTCCCTGCGCGCCGCCGTGGCCCGCTGCGTGGCCGACCTGCAGCAGTCGCTCACCCAGCACCGCTCGGTGATGGCCGCCGCCGAGGCCGAGCGCGCCGCCCTGGTGGCCCAGATGGCCGCCGCGGGCGCCGCCGGCGGCCGGGCCACCGAGATGCTCACCGCCCGCCTGGCCGCCGCTGAGCAGCGCGCCTACGACGCCGGCGCCGCCGCCGAGGAGTGCGAGCGCGCCCTGGGCGATCTCACCTTCATCGAGGAGCTGCCCGGCAGCGCCGAGGGCCAGAGCGCCGCAGCAGGACCGCGCGGCATGTTCCAGATCGTCGAGGACGAGCGCATGCGCATCGCCCGCGACATGCACGACGGCCCCGCCCAGCTTCTGGCCAACCTCGTCCTCAAGGCGGAGATCGTGGAGCGCGTCTTCGACCTCGACCGCGAGGCGGCCATGGCCGAGCTGGCCGACTTCAAGGCCACCGTGCGCGTCGCCCTGGAGGAGACGCGCAAGCTGATCTTCGACCTGCGGCCCATGACCCTCGACGACCTCGGCCTGGTGCCCACCCTGCGCAAGTTCGTGGTCGACTACGAGCGCAGCAGCGGCATCCGCACCCGCCTCAACGTGGTCGGCGCCGAACGCCGCCTGCCCCGCGACCTCGAGGGGACGCTCTTCCGCATCATCCAGGAAGCGCTCACCAACGCCCGCAAGCACTCCGGCGCCGACGCCGTCGACGTCACCATCATGGTCGGCCCCCAGCGCCTGGTCGCCAGCGTCCGCGACAACGGCCACGGCTTCGACGTCGCCGACGCGCAGATCCGCGCCGAGAAGACCAAGCGACTCGGCCTCATCTCCATGCGCGAGCGCGCCGGCCTGGAGAACGGCGTCCTCGACATCACCTCGGTGCCCGGCCACGGCACCCAGGTGCGCGTCAGCATCGACTACGAAGTCGACTCCGAGGGTTGACGCTCTTCGCCCGGGCGCGCTACACGGCGGCCAGGGCCGGCTTGATGTTGGCGTTGAGGTGGAAGAGGTTGTCGGGGTCGTACTCGGCCTTGATGCGAGCCAGGCGGTCGTACTTGGCGGCGCCGTAGGCGGCGCGGACGCGGTCCTCCTCGTACTCCGACATGAAGTTGACGTAGCTGCCGGCGTTGCCGGCGTGGGGGAGGAGGGCCTGCCAGAAGTCGCGCACCCACTGGCGTTCGCCGTCGAGGGCGGCGGGGTCGGGGCAGACGGCGGCGATGTTGACCACCCAGCGCGTCGAGCGCTTGCCGCTGAAGGCGGTGGCGTCGTCGGGGACGCGGGAGTAGGCGCCGTCGACGACGAAGATGGGCATGAACGAGAGCGGCGACTGCTTGCGTGGCAGGTGCTCGGCGATCACCGCGATGGCGCCGTCGCTCATCTCGTCGAGGTGGAGCGCCTTCTCGTAGGCGGTGATGCCCCAGGGGTTGCCCTCGTCCATCATCGACTGCAGCATCGTGTAGGGGATGGGGCTGACGAACTCGAAGAGCGCGGGCACCGCGCCGCGCACCGGCGCGATGGCCGCGGCGTGCTCCTCGGGCGTGCCGAAGCCGACCACGAAGAGCGCGTAGCCGGGCGCGAAGTGGTGCTGCTCGGGCACGAAGGGCGCCGGCGGCGCGTTGAGCCCGCCGACCAGGATGCCGTTGTTCTCGGGGACGCTCTCCACGTAGTCGCGGCAGAAGCGCAGCGCCTGCTCGCCCTGGTCGACACCCCAGAAGAACATGCCGAAGTTGACCATCGGGCCGACGGGATGCAGCGCGAACTCGAACGAGGTCACCACGCCGAAGTTGCCGCCGCCGCCGCGCAGCGCCCAGTAGAGGTCGGGATTCTCGTCGGCCGAGGCGTGCAGGATGCGTCCGTCGGCGGTGACCACCTCGGCACCGACCAGGTTGTCGCAGCTCAGCCCGGCCATGCGCGTCATCCAGCCGATGCCGCCGCCCAGGGTGAGGCCGGCGACGCCGGTGTGGCTGATGAAGCCGCCGGTGACGGCCAGGCCGTGCTCCTGCGCGGCGCCGTCGAGGTCGGCCCAGGTGGCGCCACCGCCGCACCGCGCCCGCCGCGCCGCCGGGTCGACGCTCACCGAGCGCATCTGCGAGAGGTCGATCATCAGGCCGTCCTCGACGACCGCGAAGCCGGCGAAGTTGTGGCCGCCGCCGCGCACGCTGATCTCCAGCCCGCTCTCGCGCGCGAAGGCGATGGCCGCGGCCACCTGCTCGGCGCCGGTGCACTGGGCGATCACCGCGGGGTGGCGGTCGATGGCGCCGTTCCAGACGGAGCGGGCGGCGTCGTAGCCGTCGTCACCCGGGGTGAGCACCGTTCCCGAGAAGCCGGTGCGGAAGGAGTCGAGGCTGCCGAGCACCTGCGCCATGCGCGTGTCTCCCTGGACGTTGTCGTGGGGCCGGGCCAGGGTAGTCGCCGCCGGCCCCACTGGCAACGGTTCTACGGAAACCTTTACGCGGCGGGGGCGGAGCTGGATGCCTGCGGAGCTCGGGCGTCCGCCGAGCTGGACACCCGGAAACCGCCCCGGCGGGTGCGCTTGGCCCGGAACAGGGCCAGGTCGGCGCGATCGAAGACGTCGGGGACGGCGGCGCCCGGCTCGATCTGCGGGACCACGCCGAGGCTGGCGGTGAAGGCCACGTCCTCGGCGTCGGCGATGCCGAAGGGGTGGCTGAGGCTGCGGATGACGCGCTGGGCGATGTGCGCCGCCTGCTCGGCGTTGAGGGTGCGCTCCAGCAGGATGGCGAACTCGTCGCCGCCGAGACGGGCCACGGTGTCGGGCGCGGGCACCACGGCGCGCAGGCGCGAGCCCACCGCAGCGAGCAGCGCATCGCCGTTGACCCGGCCGGCACGCTCGTTGACCGTCTTGAAGTTGTCGATGTCGAGGAAGAGCACCGCGGGCAGGCCGCGCGCGGGATCGGCGCGGCGGATGGCGGCGGCGAGGCGCTCGCTGAAGAGCACGCGGTTGGGCAGGCCGGTGGTGGGGTCGTGCGAGGCCTGCTGGCGGAGCTGCTTCTCGACCTCGACGAGTCGCGACACCGAGCGCTCCAGCCTGCCGTTCTCCAGCGCCACGCTGGCGTGTGAGGCCAGGGTGGCCAGCAGCTTGAGGTCCTCGAAGCTGAAGGACTTGACGTCGCCGTTGCGGTTGCCGAGCAGGATGATGCCCATCACCCGCACCTCGCCGCGCAGCGACACGATCATCGCGTCGCGCAGCCGGCGCGAGCGCAGGTAGGCGTCGACGACGGGATTGCGCTTGCCGCCGCGGATGAGCATGGCGTGCTGGTTGGCGAGCATCTCCATGATGCCCTCGTCGACCGGCTCGAGATCGACGGGCGCCATCACCTGGCCGTCCTCACCGCCGCCCACGCGGCTGCGGTAGGCGAGCTCCTCGCCGTTGGCGGGGAACAGGGTGAACTCGGCCAGCTCGGCGTGGAACATGGCGCAGGCGCGCGAGAGCAGCGAGCGCACCGCCGACTCGACGTCGCTCGACTCCTGCAGCATGCGCCCCGCGTCGTAGAGGAACTCGAGATGCTCGGCGCGCTCGTGCTGCGCGCTGTAGCCGCGGTAGGCGGTGAAGACGACGATGAGCGGCACCAGCAGAAGCACCAGCGCCAGCGGCTGGAACCAGAGCACGGTGGCCGCCACCAGTCCGAAGCTGGTCACCGCCACGGTGCCGACCACGCCGTCACCGACGATGCGGGCCACCACCGCCGCGGTGACGCCGCGCCGGGTGATGGCCATGGCCAGCGCGATCATCACCGCGCCGACCGCCGATCCCGCGGTGGCGCCGGCCATCACCGCGCCCCATCCCATCGGGCTGGCGGCGTTGTGCCCCGAGAGCGCGAAGCGGAAGACGAGCACCGCGATGCCCGTCGACAGCGCCAGGTTGGCGAGGTTGAAGGCCAGCTTGTGCAGCGGCTGGCGGCGGTGCAGCACCAGCGCCACGGCGGCGCCGAGGATCTGCGCCCCCACCAGGTCGTCGGGCCGGGCGAAGAGCAGGCCGAGCACCAGCGGTATCTCGCTGAGCGAGACGGTGTGCGCGTCGCTGCCGATGTAGAAGTGCAGCACCGACACCTCGGCGACGAGGAAGAGCAGTCCCAGCGACCACCAGTGCAGGGCGATGGCGCCGTCCGCCGGGCGCCCGTCGCGCAGCGGGCCGCCCACCAGCAGGACCGCGCCGACCAGGATGGTGACGGTCAACAGCCAGAGGGGCGAGGGCATGCGCACGCGTCGCGGCGACGCGGCGGTCCGCCCGGCGCCGCCGGGATGCATCGCGGTCCGGCTCAGCCCCACGTGTTCGTGAGCCATTCGTCGGCGCTCCAGGTGTTGCCGGACCAGGTGTTGCCGGACCAGGTGTTGCCGGACCAGGTGTTGCCGGACCAGGTGTTGCCGGACCACGTGTTGCCGCTCCACGTATTACCGGACCAGGTGTTGCCGCTCCAGGTGTTGCCGCTCCACGTGTTGCCGCTCCACGTATTGCCCGTCCACGAGCTGCCGGACCACGTGTTACCACTCCACGTGTTGCCGCTCCACGTGTTGCCGCTCCCCGTATTGCCCGTCCACGAGCTGCCGCTCCAGGTGTTGCCGTTCCAGGTCCCGCCGTCCCACGTGTCCGCCGCCGCCTCGGCCCGCGCCATGGCGGCGCTGTTCCACGCGTGTCCGAAGATGTCCTGCTCACCAGTCAGCGCCACGCCGTCCATGCTCACGTGGAAGGAGCCACGCGACCCTTCCAGCGTGCCGCTGCCGAGCGCGCGCCGGCCGTCGTCACGCGGATGGTCCTCGGGCGTGTGCGCCGTCAGCGCATCCGCCAGGTTCAGCTCACCCGCGCCCTGCCGGTTCGACGGCTGGTCGCGCAGGTGGGTGGCGCTGGAGACGAGCAGCTCCTTGACCTGGTCCGGCGACAGCCCCGGCCGCTGCGAGAGCAGCAGCGCGGCAGCCCCCGACACCACCGCGGTGGCCTGCGAGGTGCCGCTGCCGCGGAAGAAGCGATCGCCCACCGCGCCGGTCGAGGCGAAGGTCTGGTCCACGAACGACCCGGGGTCGCGCAGCGAGACCATGTGCACGCCCGGTGCCAGCAGGTCGGGATGCCGCGTCTGCCCGGTCGAGGAGAAGGCGGCCACGGTGTCGTCGCGCACACCCATGGTGCTCTGCGTGTCGGCGGCGCCGACGGCGAGCAGGTTGGGGTCGTAGGCCGGGTCGCTCAACGACGTCGAGGCGATGCCGCCGTTGCCCGCCGACACCACCACCACGATGCCGTGCCGCCAGGCCTGCTCGGCCGCGTAGGCGAGCGGGTCGTAGCGCCAGGGCTGCGTGCTGTCGGTGCCGAAGGACAGGTTGAGGACACGGATGTGCAGAACTCCGTCGTCGCTGTGCTGCACCACCCAGTCGATGGCGGCGATCACCTGCGAGACGTCGCTGAGCCCGTGCGCGTCGGCCACCTTGAGGCTGACGATGCGCGCGCCCGGCGCCATGCCGGTGAAGTGCGAGGGATCGCTGTACGGCGCCGCCGCAGCGTCGTCGCGTCCGGCGATGATGCCGGCCACGTGCGTGCCGTGCCCGAACGAATCGAGGGCGGAGGTGGCCGGCACCTGCGACTCCTCGGAGAGATCGGGTCCCAGCACCACCTTGCCCGGCACGGTCAGCCCGTCGACCGGCACCACGCCGGAGTCGATGAGGGCGACGTCGACGCCCTGGCCGGTGTAGCCGGCCTGCCAGAAGGCGGAGGCGCCGGTGACGCGCGCGGTCGAGAAGGTCGAGCCCACGTCGCCGGCTGGATCCCAGGCGGATGCCTGCAGGTGCAGCGGCGCGTTCTCGGTGACCTCGGCCACGCCGCGGGCGGAGCGCAGCACGCCCAGCGCCCCCGCCGGGACGGTGCCGGTCACCTCGTCGACGGAGTCGAGCACACCGCCCACCCGTCCGCCCGCGGCCTCGAGAGCGCGCGCCGCCGTCCCGGCCTCGCCGGGCAGGGCGCGCACCACGACGTGGACCAGCACGCCCGCGGGGACGCGTGGGGTGACGGTCGCCGCCGCCGCCCCGACGAGCACAGCCGCGGCGAGCACGCCGGCGCGCAGCGCGAGCAGGCGCGGCCTCACCACGGCGGTCGGCAAGGCACGGCCGAGGACGACGGCGGTTTCCATCACGATGCATCGTGGCTCGCGCCGATCACGCCTTCGGTGGCGTGGGGGTAACGGGTGGGTGGGCTCGCGACGCCGTGCCATGACGGCCCGTCGGTGCCGCCTTGACTTCTCTTTACAACGCCGGGGTCAGCGCCGCCGCGACGAGCTCCCGCGACCCCCGCGTCCGCTGCGTCCGCCGCCCTGTGCGGCGCGCGCCCGGGAGAGCCGGATGGGCACGATCACGGCGCCGAGCAGCACCAGGGCGGCCAGCGGCGCCACCACGGCCACGATGGGGAACCCGCCCCCGCCGCCACCACCGCCGCCGCCGGCCCCCGACGAGGTGCTGCTCGAGCCGGTCGTGCCCAGGACCATGGCGAACCAGCCGAGCTGGTCGGTGTTGGCGGCCACGATGTCCGGCGTCTGCCCGCCGATGGGAACGGTGTGCAGCGCCTGCCACGACGGGGCGGCCGCGGTGGAGCGCTCGATCACGGCGCCGCTGCTCCCCGGCGGCCCGCGCAGCACCACGGTGGGCTGGGTGGCGCCCGGCCTGACCGTCACCGGCCCGGGCTTGTCGGCGGTGATGCTGACCTGGTAGACGTTGCCGTCGAGCCGCCCGTCCGTCGCGGGGATGGGAGCGGGCGGCGGCACCGGCTTGACGGTGATGGTCACGCTGGTCGACCCGGCGGGCACCTGCAGCGAGCCCTGCCCGACTAGGAACTGCGCCTGCGGCGGCTGCTCCGAGGTGCTCAGGAAGCCCGCCGCGTTGGACCCGCCGGACACCGCCAGGGTGGTGTTCGCCGAGCTGGGCGGCGGTGTGCTCTGGGAGCCCGCCGGCGGGTTGAGGTAGCGGTAGGCTTCGGCCGGGCCGCTGAGGCCGTCGTAGAGCGGCGGCGACGGCGCCGGCATGAGCACCCAGGCCAGCGCGATCAGCGCGGCGCCGGCGGCGAGCACGCGCGCCGCGGGCAGCCGCAGCGGCGGGGTCATCGCAGCCACCAGGTGGCCAGGTCGGCGACGGTGTGGGCCATCGCGGGCGCGCCCGCGCCCCCCGTGGCCAGCCGCAGCCCGCCGAGCCAGACGCCGACGGCGAGGTCGAGTGGCAGTGCCACCCAGCCGTAGACGGGCACGTGGAGCAGGGCGAAGGCCACCGCGGCGACGCCCACGGCCAGCTCCGGCGTGGTGCGCCGGAGCAGCACGCCCATCAGCGCGCCGCGCAGCAGCCCCTCCTCGGCCACGGCGACCAGTGTCACCACGCCGGCCCACACGGGAAAGCCGCCGGCCGGCGAGCCAAGCCGGAACACCGGCGGGGCGGCGACGCGCAGAGCCAGCGGCACCGCCAGCAGCACCAGCGCGCCGCCGGCACCGGCCGCCACCGTGCGCCACGACGGTCGCGCCGGCCGCCAGCCGCCTGCCAGGGCCACGCCCAGCAGCACCGCGCCGAAGAGCACGCCCGCGGGCGCCGAGGCGCTGCCAGTGTTACCGGCCACCTCGACGCGCAGCGCCACCGCGGCGGCCAGGCCGGCGCAGAGCAGGGCCGCCGGCCGGAGCGCGGCGCGCCGGGCGGCGGCGACGGTCATCGCGGCAGCGGCACCAGGCTGGCGTCCACCGTCCCCGAGGCGAACTGCGGCGGCCACACCACCACGCTGGTGCGCACCTTCTGCCACTGCCAGACGATGGCGGCGGCCAGCTCGTTCTGGCCCAACCTGGCAGGATCTGCGGAGAAGCGCAGCCCGGCGCCGTTGGGCAGCGAGCCGGCGGGCAGGTCGACGCCGCGCGCCGCTGCGGCAATGCTCCGCGCCGTGAGCGCCGCATCGCTGCGCGCCGCGCCCGGCAGCACGTCGTGGAAGAGCGCCCAGGCCGCGCTGAAGCCGGCGATGCCCTCCTCGTCCGGCGCGCGCCCGGTGACGGCGCGCCAGCGGGCGGCGAAGCGGTCGTACACGGCGCGTGCCTGCGGCGAGAGCACCGCGGGGTTGAAGTTCTCGTCGGGGCGATCCGAGGCGAAGACGCCCACCGCGTCGGCGCCCAGCTCGGCGCCGAAGTCGGGCACGCACTGGGCCATGGTCGAGCCGATCATGGCCTGCACGTGCAGCCCGGAGGCGAGCATGGCGCGCCGGAAGGCGACGCCGTCGGGGATGTGCGAGACCAGCACCAGCACGTCGGGATGCGCGTTGCGCACCTGGGCGAGGACCTGCGGCCAGTCCGGGGCGCCGGCGGCGTAGAGCGCGGTGCCGACCACGTCGAGCCCGTCCGCCGCCGCGCCGCGGCGCACGCCGTCGGCCACGGAATGCCCGTAGTCGTCGTCCACCTCGACGATGAAGGTGCGCTCCGCCGCGGCGGTGGTGTGCAGCATGGGCGCCAGGGTCTGGGCGGCGAACACCGCCGAGTTCTCACCCAGCCGGCTGCCGTCGGCGCCGGCGCGGAACACCAGCGGCAGGCCGCGCCCGGTCAGGCGATCGGCCACCGCGCCCGCCTCCCAGTACACCATGCCGCGCGCCGCCACCGCGGACGAGGTGGGAATCGACAGCTCCGACGAGTACGTGCCAAGCACGACCTGAACTCCCTGCCCGTGCAGCCAGTCGACCGCCGCGGGCGCCTGCGACGCGGTGTCCACCTCGCGTGTCAGCACCTCGACCGGTCGTCCGCCGATTCCACCGTCCGCATTCATCACGTCGCGGGCCACCAGCACGCCCTGGTACTCGTCCTGGGCCAGCGGGCTCATCGGCCCCCTCAGCGGGAACAGCGCACCCACCTCGACCGGCTGCGCCGGCGTGTCCGCGGGCGCCGCGTCGGCGCTGCCCGAGCTCCTGCCCTCCTCGACGATGGGCTGCGCCAGCAGCCAGAGCGAGGTCATGGTGTAGCCGACCATGGCCACGATCCAGGGCCACTCCGAGCGCCGCGCCAGCGACTCGGTGCGCGCCGCGTGGGCCAGCCAGCGATGGGCGATCACCACCGCGGCGATGTGCACCGAGATGATCAGCGCCACCTGGAAGTACCAGATCGCCGAGGTGGGCACGATGTCGCGGCGGATCTCGTAGCTGTCGTTGAAGGGCGCGGGCAGCAGGTGCCAGCCGTGCCCGGCGGGATCGCCGAGCAGCGGGATGACGAGCTGCCCGTTGACCAGCAGGTAGTAGGCGTTGTGGGCGACCAGGTAGCCGAACGCGATGGGCAGCAACGAGGTGAGCAGCCCGGCGATCACCTCCAGCGGCCGTGCGTCGATGCGCCCCGCGCGCCGCACCGCCAGCGCGAAGAGTCCGAAGAGCAGCCAGGCGAACAGCACCAGGAAGACGAACAGCGCGGTGGTGAGCAGCAGGTAGCCGGTGGTGCCGAACTGCAGCGCGGCGGGCAGGTTGATGCGCCACGTCTTCCAGGCGGGCGTGGCCAGCATGCCGTCGAAGGACACCGAGACCAGCAGCAGCAGCACGAAGGTGATGCGCGACGGGTGCGGCTCGAAGCCATCGCGCAGGCCGCCGGCCAGGCCGCGCCGCCCCGCCGCGCCGAAGCGGAAGAAGCCCAGCCTGCCCCAGGTGCCGTAGAGCACCGACCAGAGCTCGCCGCGCTCGAGCCAGGCCTGGCGGCCGAAGATCATGGCGAAGAAGCTGCTCAGCAGCGCGTAGACCAGCAGTCCCCAGGCGGTGACGCTGGGCCGCGTCGCCGTCCCGTTGTAGACCAGCTCGCCGCAGGCGACGGCGAAGTAGAGCAGCGCCGCCGGCCACCAGCCCAGCCAGGACGGCCAGGCCACGGTGTCCTCGCTGCCGAGCAGCGCGCGGCGCACGCCGGGCCGGTCGACCAGCCGGGCCAGGCAGGCGAAGGGATTGAGCGGCCGCGTCCAGTCGCCGAGGATGCCGCAGGAGATGGGCACCGCGATCCAGGCGAAGATCCAGATGGCGGTGGGGACGATGTTCTCGGGAACCTCGTCGCTGCCGGCCAGCCCGCAGGCGACCAGGATGGCCAGCAGCAGCACGCCGAGGACGCCGCCGGCGAGCCATCCGGGCGAGAGCGGGGGAGCGGCGGACGGCACACGCCCGGCGCGGCCCTGCGCCGTCGGCGCTGCGGGTTCGCTGACCTGGCGCGGCAGCACCACCAGGAAGGACACGAACACCACCGCCGCGCCGCCCACCAGGAAGTAGGTGAGCGGAACGGGGAGGTCGTACCGGGCGCCGAAGGCGTGGGCGAGAGGGGTGAGGAGGGAGGCGGTCACCGTGGCGTCGCCGCGTGGGTGCGCGCCCCGCGCCGGGTGTCGGCCATGCCGGGCAGGATAGCGGCGCCGCACGGGCTCACGGCGCCGCCACCTGCGGGATGGGACTCAGTCCGCTCCGGCCGCCCGGCGCCGCCTGGCCCGCAGCCGCACCGCCAGCAGCCCCGCCACCGCGGGCAGCACCAGCAGCGCCGCGGTGAGCGCCGCGACCGACGAGTCGGTGGGGCGAGGGTGGGCGGTGAACTGCGCCTGCGGCGCCTGCGTCGCCGCCGCCTCGGGGCTGATGCCCAGCGAGGCCAGCTTCATGGTGCCGTCGCTCGCCACGCTCATGTCATAGCTGACCGAATCACTCGACGCCTGCAGCACCAGGTGGGTGACCCAGGCGTTGACGGGAACCCAGGACATGTTGCGGTCGCTCGACAGGTCGTCGTGCAACTGCTGGTTCATCCACTCCTGCGCCTGCACGGTGAACCCCGGCGCGCCGGGAAGCTGGTCGCCGACGCTGTCGCTGTTGAGGCCGAAGAGCCCGAACTCCTCGCCGGTGGTGGGCCGCCGGTCGGTGACCAGGAAGAGGTCGGCGTCGACGGGATCGTGCGCGTTGGCCAGGACTTCGAGCGGCACCCAGAGGTGCGGCGTGCGCATGGTGATGAGCACCGGCGTGCCGTCGCCCGCGAAGCGTCCCAGCCGCCGCGCCGCGTCGACGTCGTAGCGCGCCGCCATGAAGATGGGGCTGGCGTGCGCGTACAGCTCGATGTGCGCGCGCGTCTCGTCGTTGAGCGCGAAGTGGTTCTGGTTGCACCAGTCGATCACCTCCTGCGCGGAGCCGCGCAGCACGGTGATGTCGACGGCCTCGACCTGCGTCTGCTCGAGGACGGTCGCGGAGCGCGCCAGGCCCGGCGCGGCAATGCCGGCGGCGAAGGCCTCGAGCTGCGGTGGGGCGAACTCGCGGTCGAGCCGCTGCAGCGTCCAGCGCCCTGCGGCCACGATCTGGGTGGGCACCGCGGGCAGTGGCACCACCCAGCCCACGCCGCTGGCCACGCCCTGGTAGGTGAAGCTGGTCACGTAGTGCTCGACGCCGTCGTGCCAGGCGACCATGGTGGTGGCCCGGGCCAGGCGCACTGCGCCGTTGGCGGCGACCAGGCCGCCGCAGGCCGCGGCCGGCAGGGTCGAGATGCCGAGCAGGGTGGCGGCCGCTCCCGCGGCGCAGACGAACCGTCGCAGCATGATGGAACCTCCTCCTCCGGCGGCCGTCGCCGGCGCACGTCAACCCGACGCGCGAGAGGTGGGAAAGGTTCCCGGCGGCGGCTACCCGGCGACCAGCGGGTTCGTGTCGTTGCCGGCAGAAACCGGGCGGGGCCCGCCGCGCGGCACCCAGAAGCCGACCACGGTGCCGCGTCCCGGCGCGCTCTCCACGCTGAGCCAGCCGCCGGCGATCTCGGCGCGCTCGCGCATGATGGTGAGGCCGAGGTGTCCCGGCTGCTGCACCCGGGCGGTGCGGTCGTAGTCGAAGCCGGCGCCGTCGTCGCGCACGCTGGCCAGCAGGCCGGCCTCGTGGTCGTCGAGGTGCACCTCGACGCTGCGCGGCCGCCCGTGCCGCAGGGCGTTCGACACCGCCTCCTGGATGATGCGGTAGACCACCGCCTTGACGCCGGCTGGCGGCGAGGTGGCCAGGCGGTCGAAGACGCGGGTGCTGACCGACCGGTCGGCCGATTCGGCGAGCAGCTGCTCGACGGCCTCCCCCAGGGTGCCGTGGTCGAGCGCGCTGGGGCGGAGCTGGAAGAGCAGGCGGCGCAGGCGCCGGCCGGCGGATTCCAGGTCGTGCTCCACCGCGCCGAGCCTGGTGCGCTGCTCGTCGTCGAGCGAGGCGCAGAGCATCTCCAGGCGCATCCGCACCGCGGCCAGCGCCTGCAGCGAGTCGTCGTGGACCTCGGCGGCGATGCGGGCCCGCTCCTCCTCCTGGGCGGTGACCAGGTTGGCGAGCAGCCGCTGGCGGTCGGCGTCGACGCGCTGCAGCTTGTCGACGGTGTCGCGCAGCGTCCGCTCCATGCGGTGGCGCTCGGTGACGTCGGCGGCCACGCCGAGGCCGCCGATGATGGTGCCGTCCTCGGCGCGCAGCGGGCTGTGGTAGGTGTCGAGGACGCGGTCGCCGACGGCGGCGCTGCAGGTGCTGACCACTCCGTCCAGAGCCGCCTCGGCGCTCTGCCGCATCTGCGGGTCCTGCACCAGCTCGCCGACGCGGCGGCCGATGATCTCGTCGGGACGCAGCCCGATGGCGGCCAGCTCCCGTCCCTCGGCCATGGTGCAGACCATGTCGCGGTCGTAGGCGACCACCAGCACGGGCAGGCTGGCCAGCACGGCGCGCAGCCACTGCTCGCTGTCGCGCAGCGCCTCCTCGACGCGCCGGCGATCCACGAGCGCCTCGTCCGTGTTCAGCGCCGTCCCCCGCTGTTCACCCGGGCCTGCCATGGGGCCGAATGCTACACTTGACCGGGCGCCATTCCGCTTGTGCGGAAGGGACTTTGCAGACAGAGGTGAATGGTCGATCCCGCCAGGCGATGCCGATGCGGGGCGCAACGGGGACGACGAGAGGGTGGTGGCAGGCGGTTGAGGACGATGTCGCGACCGAACGCGCCCGTCCACCCGTCCGTGCACACGCCGGACGGGCCATGACGACGCGCTCGGCAGGAACGCAGCGGAACGGCGAGCGCATCCGCGTCCTCGTCGTCGAGGACCACCGCATGTTCGCCGAGGCCCTGGTGGCGATGCTGGCCCAGCAGCCCGGCATCGAGGTGGTCGGCAGCGCCGGCACGGCCGCGACCGCCGTCAGCGAGTCGCAGCGGCTGGCGCCCTCGGTGGTGGTGATGGACTACCGCCTGCCCGACGCCGACGGTACCGCCGCGGCCCGGATCATCCGCGAGCAGTCCCCGCGGGTGCGCGTGCTCATCCTCACCGCCTCCGCCGAGGAGTCGCTGCTGCGCGAGGTGATCCGGGCGGGCTGCAGCGGCATCGTCACCAAGGGGCGGAGCATGGTCGACCTGGTCCACGCGGTGCGGGCCGCGGCCGCGGGCGAGACGGTGATCGCCCCGGCGCTGCTCGACCGGCTGGCCACGCCGGCGCCGCGGGAGGGCGGGGCGGACCTGCTCACCGAGCGCGAGCTCGAGGTGCTGCGGCTGGCCGCCGAGGGGCTGGACACGCGGGAGATCTCGCTGCGGCTCGACATCAGCCTGCACACCGTGCGCAACCACCTGCAGAGCTGCATCCGCAAGCTGGGGGTGCACACCCGCACCCAGGCGGTCTCGGCGGCGATCCGGCGCGGCATCGTGCCCTCGCCGGGGTAAAGACCTGTTCAGGTCTGGCGGGCACGGCCCTCACGCGCTCCGGCGGCGTCTAGACTGCACGTTCGACCGCTGGAGTTCGATCTGCACCGCCAGGTGGGGACCCCAGTCGCTCGTTTCATCGCCTTCATAGGCTCCAGCGGTCCCCCCCGCCTCCCATTCGAGGAAAGGGGGGCGCGGCCGGGACAGGGAACCCGACCGCGCCGCAGGGAAGGCAGGCCTCGGCGGTGCGGAGACGGGCGGCCAGGCCACCGGGAGACTTCGCGGGCCCGTCTCACCGGGTGCCTTCGGCGTGGTGCCGAGGCCGCCCATGGCAGTCGCGATGCCAGAGGCAGGCTGACCGTAGCGCGTCGCCCCGCCCCTGGGCGCACCGGCGTTCGATCTGTGATCTGGTCCTGACTGGCCTTAACAAGCGGTGTCAGGTTCGTCGCTGCGCCGATCTCGGCTGTGACGGGAGCATCGCGAGGGCGATGAGGGTGGCCGCGACGGCGAAGCCGGTGGCCATGGCGAAGGCCGCGGCCACCGAGTGGGCCACGATCGGCCCGGTGATCGCCGAGCCCACGGGGATGCCGACGAAGTTGAGGCTCATCGAGACGGCGAAGGCGCGGCCGAACATGGCGGGGTCGGTGACCCGCTGGCGCAGCGAGAAGAGGGCGATGTCGAGGGGCCCGTTGCCCAGGCCGAAGAGGGCCATGGCCAGGGCGACCAGCGCCGTCGACTGGGCCCCGAGCAGCAGCAGCATGCAGAGCGCCGTGGCCGCGCAGCCGGCGGCCATCATGGCCCGCTCCCGTCCCTCCGAATCGAAGCGCCCGGTGACCAGACCGGCCACGATGCCGCAGCCGCCCATCACCGCGAAGAGCAGGCCCACCTGCACCGAGCTGCCGTGCAGGCGGCTGAGCACGAGCACGGGCAGTCCCACGGTGACGGCGCCGCCGGCCACGTTGAGCACGCTGACCGTGACCGCCAGGGCGCGCAGCTCGCGCTTGCGAACCACGTAGCGCAGCCCCTCCCAGGCGTCGCGGAGGATCGATCCCGAGCTCGGCGCCGCCTCCGGGTTGGGCGGGACGTCCATGCCCAGCAGCATCGCCCCGGCGCCGAAGGAGAGGGCCGCGGGCACGGCCAGGGCCCAGGTGGTCCCCAGCAGGGCCACCACCAGGCCGCCCAGACCCGGCCCGACCACGGTGGCCACCACGTAGCCGCCGCTGTCGACGGCGTTGGCCCGGTCCCAGAGCCGCCGGGGCACGATGGTGGGGAAGAGCGAGCGGGTGCCCGAGTTGCTCAGCGGCGCGGTCACCGACTGCGCCGCCGCGATCAGCACCAGCGACCAGGGCGCCAGCACGCCCCACTCGGCGAGCAGGGCGATGAGCAGCAGGGCGATGCCCGCGATGGCGTAGTCGAGCACGATGAGCGGGATGCGGGCCCAGCGGTCGAGCACCGCGCCGGCCAGGGGGCTGAGCACCAGGCCGGGCAGGACCGCGGCCATCACCGTGATGCCGCTCAGCTGCGGCGAGTGGAAGCGGTCGAGGACGAAGAGCACCAGCACCAGCGAGGCCATCTGCGCCGCCGTGCGCGAGAGCAGCGCCGAGCCGACCAGGCGGCGCAGGCCGGGCACGCCGAGAAGGGCGCGGTAGGACAGGGTGGTGGTGCTGCTCGTGGTGCTCATGGCGGCGGGCGCGCGGACACGGCGGGAGACGGATGTGCCGGCGGGCGCGGAGCGTCGAGCTTAGCGCGTGCACCCGGGACACCGGGAGGCCGGACGCCTCGCCAGGCCGCGCGGCGAGTGCCGGCTTCCCGGGCCCGATGGAAAGGGTCAGACGAAGAAGGTGGCGGCGCCCTGCGCCTCGGCGAGCATGGCGGCCGCGCCGGCGGGCTCCTCGACGCCGTCGATGAGGTCCTCGCGCTTGATGCCCATCATGTCCATGCTCATCTGGCAGGGCACCAGCTTGACGTCGAGCTCGCGGCAGAGCGCGACCAGCTCCTCGGGCGAGGCGACGTGGTAGCGCCTGGCCAGCCGGCGCATCATCCTCGGCCCCGCGCCGGCGAAGTTGAGCCGGCTGGTCCTGAGGTGGCGCATGCCGCCGCGATGCATGAACGACATCATCTTCTGCATGCCGCCGTCACCGGTGATGCGCACGTCGTCGCGCACCAGCGGGAAGAGGCCCCAGAAGGTGAAGAAGATGGTGGTCTCCATACCGGAGGCGGCGCCGGCGCTGGCCATGATCAGCGTCGCCCAGACCGTCTCCAGGTCGCCGCTGTAGCTGACGATCACCAGCTTGTCGGCGACGGGCTTGGCGGCGACCTCGAAGGCCGAGGGCTTGTCGAGAACGGTGGCCATCTCAGCTCACCTCACTGCTTGCGGATGACGAAGCGGTGCACGCCGTCCTGCACGCTGCTTTCCAGCATCTCGTTGCCGGTCTTGCGGCACCAGGCGTTGAAGTCGGGCACCGAGCCCGGGTCGGTGGTGAGCACCTCGACGACGTCGCCGGACTGGTGCGTCTTCATGGCGATGGCCGTCCTGGCGATCGGCAGCGGGCAGGCCAGTCCGCGGAAGTCGAGCGACTGGCTGATGGTGATGATGTCGATCATGGCGATTACCTCGCATGCCCCGCGGCCTGGCGGGAGGCGTGTGACCTGCTGCCCGGGGTCTCGGGGATGCGACCCTGCGGCACGGTGACCCAGTAGAGGCGGTTGAACATCCACTTGGCGGAGTGCCACAGCCGCGACGGCGCCGGCGGCACCGGCGGATGCTCGTAGTCGAAGCGCAGCGCGGTGGCCTTGCCGCCGCCCGTCTCCAGGAAGCACATGACACGGCCGCCGTAGTTCTCCTTCGGCTGCGTGCCGCGGATGCGCGAGACGATGCGGCTGGCCACCACCGGCGCTTCGAAGTGCGCGGTGGACCCGCTCTTGGAGATGGGCAGGTTGGTGGCGTCGCCGATGGCGTGGATGTCGTCGTGGTCCTGGTGCTGCAGCGTGGTGCGGTCGGTGGGGATCCAGCCGCCCTTGTCGCCCAGCCCGGACTGCTCGATGACGTGCTGGCCGCGGTGCGGCGGCACCAGCACCAGCATGTCGTACTCGCGCTCCTCGCCTTCCAGCGAGGCGACGGTGTGCTTGGCGGGGTCGACGGCCTCGACGTTGAAGAACGTCTGCAGCTCGATGCCGCGCGACGCCATGATCGGCTGCACCAGCTTCGAGGCGGACTCGATGGTGAAGGCACGGTTGAGCGGGCTCAGCAGGGTGACCTCGCTCTTCTCGCGAATGCCTTTGTTGCGCAGGTACTGCTCGACCATCAGGGTGAACTCGACCGGCGCCGGCGGGCACTTGTAGGGGATGCCGGCCACGCCGACCAGGAGCCTGCCTCCTTTGAAGCGGTGCAGCGCCTCGCGGAGTCGCAGCGCGCCGTCGAGCGAGTAGAACTCGTAGGCGCCCTCGCGCATGCCCGGCACCTGCTCGGGCACCAGCCGCGAGCCGGTGGCCAGGACGAGGTGGTCGTAGTCAAGGGTGCCGCCGTGCTCGAGCAGCACCTGGTGCTCGTCGGGATGGATGCAGGCGGCGCCGTCGACGATCAGCTCGACGTCGCGGCGCAGCAGGGTGCGCTCGTCGCGCGCCAGCCACTGGCCGTGCGCCTGTCCCAGCGCGACGTAGAGGAATCCCGGCTGGTAGACGTGCATGCCGGTGGGGTCGACGACGGTCACCTGCGCGTCGCGCTTCAGCGACTTGGAGAGCAGGTTGGCCACCAGCGTGCCGCCGACGCCGCCGCCGAGGACGACGATGCGTGCGGGCATCTCGCTCTACCTCGCCTTGCGCACGACGTAGCGCGCGTAGCCGTCCACGTCGACGACCTCGACCAGCTCGTGCCTGGCCTTGGCCACCCACGCGGGGATGTCGGTGCGCGAGCCCTGGTCGCTCGACCAGACCTCGATGACGTCGCCGACCGCGCCCTGGCGGATGGCGCCGATCAGTGAGAGCAGCGGACCGGGGCACGCCATGCCGCGTGCGTCGATCACCTCGGTCACCTGTGTTGTTGCCATGGTTGTCGTGTTCTCCATCGGGGTTGTGCTCTGCGGATTGCGGCTCAGATGAACACCACCGGCCCGTTCGCCTCGGCCATGAAGGCGGCGATGCCCTCCACGCCGTCGACCAGCGGGTCGAGCTGCTGCTCGGTGATGCCGAGCGCGTCCATCGACTGGGCGCAGGCGTGGATGCTCACCTCGCCGACCTCCTTGGCCTGCGCGAAGACGTCGGCCCAGTGGGCGAGATGCGCGTCGTGCAGCCGCCGCGCGCCGTCGCTCGGTGCCTCGGGGGCCACGCCGTGCTCGCGGTGCACGCTGTCGGCGCGGAAGGCGTCGAGGCCCCAGAACTGCAGCAGGATGTCGACCCTGCGACCCAGGGCGGCGGCGCCCACCACCAGTGTCGAGGCGGAGGTGAGCTTGTCGTCGGTGCCGGAGAAGATGATCAGCGAGAGGGTTTCCTCGGGCTCGTCCATGAGCCCATGCTGTGCCCTGCTCGCGATACCCACCAGGGTATGGGGACACCACTCCGGTGGTGCGCAAAGTCCTTGTCGATACAGGGCTTTCGGCCGTGGGCGCAGGCATACCCCCGGGCGTATGGTCCGAGGTGCCATGAGCGAGCTGCCCGACAAGGAGAGGCTGGTCAACCGCCTGCGCCGCATCGAGGGACAGGTGCGCGGCCTGCAGCGCATGGTCGAGGACGGCCGTGACTGCGCCGACGTGGTCATCCAGCTCGCCGCCGTGCGCGCCGCGCTCGACCGCGCCGGCAATCACCTGGTCACCTCCAGCCTGCGCGCCTGCCTGCAGGGCACCGCCCTGCCGCGCGAGACCGAGGCACAGCTCGAGCGCGGCTTCGCGGTGCTGGCCTCGCTGCGCTGAGCCCTCAGCCGGCTAGTGGAAGCGGGGCCGGCGCATGCGCGCCTCGCTCTCGCGCATGTGCACGCGCTCGTCGTAGCCGATCTGGCGGAAGAGGTCGGCCAGGGTGGGCAGGTCGCGGTAGTCGGCGCTGAAGGCGCTGGTGAAGGGGCGCCGCTCGAACACGGGATTCTCTGCCACGAACTGCATGTACTCGTGCTCGGCGTGGTCCTCGAAGTCGGCGTTGAGCCGGTAGCTCCAGCGCGGGCGGATGACGTAGAGGAACCAGCTCAGCTGGTAGTAGGCGAAGGCGATCAGCTGGGGAAGCAGGCGGTGGCGGAGCAGGCCTTCGCGGCGTCCCTCGTGGTCGATCAGCTCCTGGAGGATGAGCAGGTGCCACTGCTCGTTGTCCGCCTGCGCGCGGGCCTCGCTGACGCGGTCGAAGATGCGCCGCGCGAAGCCGGCGCGGGTGGCGGTGTGCGTGATGGCCACGTAGGCGACCTGCTCCCAGGCCTGGTAGGGCACGCGGGCAATCAGCTCGAGCACCTTGAACTTGCGCAGGTCGCGGCCGCGGCCGTAGACGGCGTCCATGAGCGCGAAGAGCAGCCGCGCGGCCAGGCTGTAGCGGCGGCGCGGGCGGGCCAGGGTCTCCTCCTGCGCGGCGCGGAGCTGCCCCGGGGTCAGCTCGCCCATCGCCCCCACGGTGCTGCGCACGGCGCTCTGGGTCATGGCGGTGTGAAAGGCTACCCAGCCGGGGCGGCGTGCCGCCGGCTGGCCGGCGATCCGTGCGATCCGTGCGCACGGCCGGGTCGCTGCATTATAGTGACGCTATCATGAAATCCCATGCCGAACGGCAGTCCCCGGCCTCCCGGCTCATCGACCTGACCACCGAGGCACTCGGCCATCCCGCCGCGGTCGCGCTGGCCGCGATGGCGGTGGTGCTCTGGCTGGCCTTCGGGCCCTTGTTCGGCTTCAGCAACACCTACCAGCTGGTCATCAACACGGCGACCACCATCGTCACCTTCGTCATGGTCTTCGCCATCCAGCACACTGCCAACCGCGAGACGCGCGCCATCAACCTCAAGCTCGACGAGCTGCTCGAGGCGGTGCACGGCGCCAGCGAGCAGCTGGTCGGGGTGGAGACGCGCTCCGAGGCCACCATCAAGCGGCTGCAGGCGGAGGAGCTGGCCCGCGCCGAGGCCGCGCGCGTGAAGCGGCGGCGCGCCGGGTCGAAGTCGCGCGACGCGGCGTAGCTGCTCGCCGAGCCCGCTCGCGGGGTAGGCTTGCCGCGCATGGCCCGCGAGCTCCGCTGGACCCGCCTGCGAGCGCAGGTCCTGGCCGTCGCCTGCCTGGGACTGGTGCTCAACCTGGTGCTGCAGCCGGTGCGCGCCCTGCGCGACTTCGCCGACACCGACTTCGTCAACTTCCTCGCCGCCGCGCGCATCCGCAACGCCGGCGGCTGCCTCTACTGCCCCGACGCGCAGCACAGCGCCACGGCCGCGGTGCTGGGGCTGCCGCATCCGGTCAGCGGGGTGCGCTTCGTCAGCCCGCCGCTGGTCGCCGCGGCGTTCCAGCCGCTGACGCGACTGCAGCCGCGCCAGGCGCTGGTGCTGTTCCTGGTCGTCTCCTTGCTGGCCATGGCGGCGGCGGCTTGGCTGATCGCGCGCTTTCTGCTGCCGAGTATCGAGTCGCTGCCGTTACGTGCGGCCGTGGTGTGCGTCGCCGTGGCCTCGATGCCGGCGTCGTGGGGCATCGCGCTGGGACAGCTCGATCCCATCCTGTTCCTCGTGGTGGCGGCGGGCCTGGTGCTGGCGCCGCGCTGGCCCGTCCTCGGCGGTGCGCTGCTCGGCGTGCTCGCCGTCAAGCCGCAGCTCTTCCTGCTCGTGCCCGTCGCGCTGCTCATCGGCCGCAACGGGCGCATGCTGCTCGGCGCCGCCGTCACCGGCGCACTCATCGTGGTCTCCACGGTGTGGATGCTGGGCCCGTCGCACGCGCTCGACTGGCCGCGCTTCGTGGCCTCGCAGTACGGCGACGTCACCTCGCACTCCGTCTCCGCGGCGGTGCATATCGGCCGGCTGGCCGGATCCACCGCGGTGACCAACCTCACCTCGGGTGTTCTGCTGGCTTTGAGCGTGGTGGCGCTCTGGCTGTGCCGCGACCTGCTGCGCGACGGCTTCGCCGCGGTGGCGCTCGCACTCGCGCTCACCGCGGTG
>Ga0207699_10000057_pt1 | contig 96606 bp, 82 predicted proteins | sample LARL51metaG_FD_184344 | JGI IMG/M metagenome (GOLD analysis project Ga0207699, IMG submission 184344) | Corn, switchgrass and miscanthus rhizosphere microbial communities from Kellogg Biological Station, Michigan, USA - LAR L5-1 metaG... | ecosystem: Host-associated > Plants > Roots >...
GCGCGCCGCGCCCGGTGAGCACCAGGTGCAGCTCGCGCGGCTTGCCCTCGATGAGCGACACCACCCCCTCCTCGGACACCAGCCCCGCGGTGATCGAGCCCAGGATCTCGTCGAGCACGACCATCTTGTATTTGCCACCGTTGACCGCATCGACCGCGCTCTGCCAGGCGTTGTGGCCGGCTTCGACATGTTCGTCCATGGAGACCTTGGGATCGCGCAGCGAGTCGATGGTGAAGCCGCGCCCCTCGGCGGCGATCTCCACCAGCGGGATCGACTCCGTGAACGCGGTGCGCTCGCCCGTCTTCCACGACCCTTTGATGAACTGGATGACGCGCACCGGCATGCCGTTGCCGGCCGCGCGCAGCGCCAGTCCCATCGCGGCGGTGGTCTTGCCCTTGCCGTTGCCGGTGAAGACCAGGGTGATGCCCCGCCGGTTCTTCTTCAGCTCGGGATCCACCTCAGCCTCCGAACAGCGCGGGCAGGATCGAGGCGCGCCCGGCGATGAAGAGCAGCCCGATGCTCAGCGACGACACCCCGGTGAGCCCGCCCAGGATGATCTGCAGCCGCGGCAGCGAGCGCGCCCCGACGCGTCCCGCCAGCCAGGTCGCCGCGATGCCCAGGTCGCTGAGGATGAGGCCGGCCACGAAGGCGAGCAGGATCAGCGCCGCCGCGCCCGGCGTGCCCGAGGCGCCCGCCGAGGCGAAGAGCACCACCTGCGTCGGCGTCTCCGCGCCCGTGCCGTGCAGCACGCCGACCGCGAAGGCCGCGCGCGGGCCGAGGTCGTCGAGCGGACCCGCCGGACCGCTGCCGCGCCGCCGCGCCCGCGCCCAGGCCCGCCGCACCATGGCGATGAGCAGGCGCCAGCGGCCCACGAAGCGGTAATCAGAGCGGTCGCGGCCGAGCTGCCAGAGCACCAGGCCGCCCAGCGCCACCAGCGTCGCCCCAACCACCGACTCGAAGATCCGATCGATGCCCGCGGGCAGGTTGAGCCCGAGCACGCCGACGGCGGCGCCGAGCAGGGCGATGACCAGCCCGTGCCCGACGCAGTACCAGACCGCCAGTCGCAGGTCGCGGCGCCCGCCGCTGCCCTGGGTGGTCAGGTCGGTGATGGCCGCGATGTGGTCCCAGTCGAGACCGTGGCGGCAGCCGAGCAGGAATCCCGACCCGGCGACGGCCAGCACCTGCCAGCCGATTCCAACAGGAGCCATTGACCAACTCTCCCTCTTGCGCGAAGGTCCGCGAGCTGGCCCTGCACCGCCGGTTTTCTGGCTTCCGCCCCTTGGAGGGCGGCCACAGTAGCGCGACTGCGCCGGACTTCGACCGGCTTGCCCGGGTCGGCGAGGGTCGGGCCATGGTACGCGTTGCGCAGTCGGGTTCGAATCGCGTCACCCCGGGGGAGTAAGGATTCGAATCTCGGTCTATACTGATGGTCGATACCATGTCTGAAACCGCCTTCGCCAAGCTCTTCCGCAACGGCCGCAGCCAGGCCGTCCGCCTGCCCCGCGAGTTCCGCTTCAGCGGCGACCGTGTTCGCGTGCGCCGTGTCGAGGGTGGCGTGCTGCTCGAGCCGGTGCTGACCACCGCGGAGTGGTTCGCCGGGCTCGATCGTTTCGCGCTCGTGCCGTTCATGCCCGAAGGTCGCGAGCAGCCCGACATGCCCGCGGATCGCGAGCTCTTTTGAGCTACCTGCTCGATACCAACACCTGCATCGCGCTCATCAAGGGCAGGCCTGTCGGCGCGCGCGAGCGCTTCGATGAGCTGACCGATGACGGACGCCTCATCGCCGTTTCGTCGCTGGTGCAGTTCGAGTTGTGGTACGGGGTTGCCAAGAGCGCCCAGCAGGACGCCAACGCCGACCGTCTCGCCTACTTCCTCTCCGGCCCCGTGGAGCAGATCGAGTTCGACGCTGAGGACGCTCGCGAGGCCGGCAGGGTACGCGCCGCGTTGAAGCGGGCGGGCACACCCATCGGACCCTACGACGTGCTCATCGCCGGCCAGGCGCTGCGCCGCGGCGCCACGCTGGTCACCGCCAACGGTGGCGAGTTCAGCCGCATCAGCGGTCTGCAATGGGAAGACTGGTCCGCGAGCCGCTGAGAGCAAAGAAAAAGGGCGGGGCGTCCAACCGGCGCCCCGCCCCACACGTTTCACACGAAGGGCTCAGAAGCCTCTACGCGCAGCCCCACTGGTGGGCCTGCCCGTGGGCGAGCATCTTGGCGGTGATGTTGGCCTGCTGAACCGGGTCCCAGATGTTGGTCCCGCCGTTGGCGCGGAACGTCGACATGAGGAACTGGAAGAGGCCGTAGTAGGGTCCGGCCGGGTTGTATGCGCGCGGGTTGAGGCCGGATTCGCAGCGCGCGATCTTGAGCATCCAGGGATAGGAGACGCCCCAGGTGTTGGCGGCCTTCTGGATGATGGCCTCGATGGTGCCGGGGGCGGGCGGGGGCGCCGCGGGGATCACCGGCTTGGGGCGGGCGGTCGGCGGCGCGGTGGGGGGAGCCGTGGGCGCCGGGGTCGGCGTCTCGGCGGGCAGGATCAGCTCGGGGTCGTGGATGGCGGTGCTGCGGGCGATCGGCTCAGCGAAGGGCGCCGAGGCGACCGCGGGTGAGCTGGCGATGGCGGCCGGCGCGTGATGGCCGGCCAGCACGATGATTGGGCTGATGGTGAGGACGGCGAGGCCCATCGCCACCCCTCGGGTTCTGGTCGGTAACCGCAAATAGACACTCCTCGGACGAAAGATTCGGACGGACCAGGCAAACCCCTTCGGAGAAGCCCCGGCGCGAACGCCGCACGGTGCCTTTTGCGGGGATGTGCACCGGGGTCCACTGCGCTCGGCGGTTCCGCCGCGCTATGTGGGGCGGCGGGTCGCGGCGCCCTGCGGCCGGTGGCCACTTTGGGCGTCGAGGCTGGATCGATGTGTTCGTCCTGAACCGCGACCCGGGCACCCTACCACAGCCTCACGGGCCCATTGCAACCAACGAAAGTCCCGCCAATGAGCTCAAACGCTCTTGGGCCACGCTCAATTCGAGCTCGGCCGGACCGGATGACACAGCCTGCTGACAAACAGGTGGTGTTCACGTATTCGAATAAATGGCCGGGAACGGCGCACCTCGCAGCGGTGTCAGAATTTGACACCGGCGTCAATTCGAGCCACGCCGCCCCAGGTTGGAGACCCCGCGATGCCCTTCACCGCCGAGCACGACGCCCTGCGCGAGTCCATCCGCGAGTTCGTCGCCAAGGAGCTCCGCCCCCACGCCGACGAGTGGGAGGAGGCGGAGTACTTCGCCGACTGGGTCTTCCCTCGCATGGGCGAGCTGGGCCTGCTCGGCCTGCGCTACCCCGAGGAGTACGGCGGCCAGGGTGGCGACTACTTCCACGCCCTGGTGCTCGCCGAGGAGATGGCCCGCTGCGGCTCGGGCGGCGTGGGCATGGCCGTGTCGGTGCAGACCGAGATGGCCACGCCGCCCATCCTCCAATTCGGCAACGACGACCAGAAGCGCCGCTACCTGGTTCCTGCCATCCAAGGCACGAAGGTGGCCGCGCTGGGCATCACCGAGGCCGACGCCGGCAGCGACGTGGCCAACATCCGCACCCGCGCCGACAAGGTGGACGGCGGCTGGCGGATCAACGGCAGCAAGATCTTCATCACCAACGGCGTGCGCTGCGACTTCATCGTGCTGGTGGCGCGCACCGGCGCGCAGGAGGAGGGCTCCAAGAACATCACCCTCTTCCTCGTCGACAAGGAGTCGCCCGGCTTCACCGTCTCGCGCAAGCTCAAGAAGCTGGGCATGCACAGCAGCGACACCGCCGAGCTGTCCTTCCAGGACGTCTTCGTCCCCGACGAGAACGTGCTCGGCGAGGTCAACAAGGGCTTCTACAACATCATGTGGGAGCTGCAGGGCGAGCGTCTCATCGGCGCGGCCGGCTCACTCGCCGGCGCCGAGCTGTGCTTCCAGGAGACGCTCAACTGGTGCAAGGAGCGGCGCGCCTTCGGCCGTCCCATCGGTGCCTTCCAGGTCACCAAGCACAAGCTCGTCGACATGTACACCGAGCTGCAGCTGGCCAGGACCTACGTGTACGCGCTGGCCGAGCGCTGGGACAAGGGCGAGTACCCGGTCGCCGAGGTGAGCGTCGCCAAGCTCTACGTGGGGCAGATGGCCTCGCGCATCGCCGACGCCTGCGTGCAGCTCTACGGCGGCATGGGCTACATGGACGAGGTCCTGGTCTCCCGACACTTCCGCGACTCGCGGCTGATCCGCATCGGCGGCGGCACCGACGAGATCATGAAGGAGGTCATCGCCAAGTTCGGGCTGGGGCTGTAGCGGACCGCCGGCAGCCGGCCGAGGCCGCGTGGGGCAGGATGTAACGAGTCAGCATCGGCGCCGCTGAGCCGCTGAGAGGCGAGTCGTATTCTCCGCGCCATCGCGCCCGATGCCCCAGGCCCAGCGGCATCACCGGCGCCAGCGGAAGAGAGGGAGACCATCCTTGAGTGGATTCACCGTGCCCGCGCGCCCGCGTGCGCCCCGGCATCGCACGCGTGCAGCGGCCATCGCCGTCGCCGTCGCCGGCATCGTGCCCATCACCACCGTGCATCGCGCGGACGCCACCGTGCTGCCCCAGCCGCCCACCGCGGGACCGGCAGGCAGCGAGCGCTACGGACTGTCCAATCCCGGCGAGGCGGCGGCCACGCCGTTCTTCGTCGCCCCGGGCGTCGACGTCGAGAGCGGCAACCTGGTCGTCAGCGCCGCCGACCTGGCGGTCAAGGGCCGCGGGCGCGTGCTCGACTGGACCCGAACCTACAACTCGGCCGCGGCCGCCGCGGGGGGCGCCATCAGCCCCGGCTGGACACACAGCTACGCCATGTCGCTGAACGTCGACCCCGGCAGCGGTGCGGCCACCGTGCACCAGGAGAACGGCAGCACCGTCACCTTCCAGCCCGCGGGCGGTGGCACCTACACGGCGGCGCCCTGGGTCAGTGCCAGGCTGGCGCAGAACGGCGACGGCAGCTACACCTACCGTCTCGCCGACCAGCGCGCCGACAACTTCTCGTCGAGCGGCCAGCTGCTCAGTGAGGCCGACCGCTTCGGCACGGTGACCGCACTGCAGTACGACGCCGGCGGCAACCTGCAGACGATCACCGACCCGGCGTCGCGCACGCTGTCCGTCGCTCTCGACGCGCAGGGTCGCATCGGCAGCGTCACCGACCCGCTGACGCACAGCGCCGCCTACACGTACTGGCCGTCGGGTGACCTGCATACCGTCACCGACGCCGCCGGACACCAGACCGCCTACGGCTACGATGGCAACCACCAGCTCACCTCGCTGCAGGACGCCACCGGCGCCACCTGGGGCTTCGGCTACAGCGGCGGCCGGGTGACGACCATCACCGACCCGCGTGGCTACCTCACCACGCTGACCTACGGCAGCGGCAGCACCACGGTGCGCGACGCGCGCGGCAACCAGGTCGTGGAGACCTACGCGGACAACCAGATCACCAGCCTGACGCGCGGCTACGGCTCTCCGTACGCGGCGACCTGGCGGTACGGCTACGACAGCGGGACCCGCCAGAACGTCGTCGTCGACGCCGACGGCAAGGCCTGGCAGCGCAGCTACGACGCCACGGGCAACCTGCTGACCAGCACGGACCCGCTCATCCACACGGTCACCAACACCTACGACAGCGCCAACGAGCTGCTCAGCAGCACCGACCAGGATGGGGTGACGACGTCACTGAACTGGCTGAACGGCGCGCTGACCTACGTGTCGCGACCGCTCGTCGATGCCACCGGCGTGGTGCTCGACCACGCGGTGACCTCGTACCAGTACGGCGATCCCGCCCATCCCGGCGCCGTGACCATGGTCACCGACCCCGAGAACAACAGTTGGAAGCTGGCCTGGGACGCGGCCGGCAACCTGGTGCAGGTCGTCGATCCCACCCAGGCGACGTCGACGGCCGGCTACAACGCCGACGGCTGGATGACCACCAGCGTCTCGCCGCGCGGCCACGTCGTCGGCGCCGACCCCAACGCCTTCACCACGCACTACGGGTACACGCCGTTCGGCGACCTGCAGTCGGTCACGGACCCGATGAACGCGGGCGTGGTGTACGGCTACGACAACGACCGCCGCCTCGCCTCGGTCGCCGACACCGACGGGCACGCGACCGTCACCAGCTACGACCCCTCCGGCAACGCGGTGCGTCTCGCCGACGTGCAAAACAACACGCTGGCCAGCGCGCGCTACGACGAGGCCAACAACCTGGTGGAGCGCCACGACGGTGTGGGCAACGTCACCACCCACAGCTACGACCCGCTCAACCGCCTGGTGCAGTCCGTCGACGGCCTGGCCCGGATCACCAACTACACCGACGACCCCAACGGCAACCTCGAGTATCTCGACGACGCCACCGGTCTGCGCACCACGTCGACCTACGACGACGCGGGCGAGCTGACCGGGGTCAGCTTCAGTGACGGAACACCGCCGGTCAGCTACGGCTACTACCCCGACGGCACGCGCAGGACCATGAGCGATCGCACCGGCACGTCGACCTGGAACTACGACACGCTACACCGGCTCAGCTCGTTCACCCGTGCCAACGTCGGCGCCGCGAGCTGGACGGTCAGCTACACCTCGGACCGCAACGGCCGAGTCAAGTCCATCGCCTATCCGCCGAACCAACTGGCCACCGTGAACGGCGGCCCGGTCAGCACCGCGACGGGTACGGTCAGCCGCGTCTACGACGGCGACGGGCACCTCGTCTCGGTGAGCGACTGGGCGCAGCCCACCGCGCACACCACCACCTTCGGCTACGACCCCGACGGCGACCTGACCTCCATCGCTTACGCCAACGGCGTGACGGCGACGCGCACCTACGACAACGCCGACCGCGTCAGCGGCATCACCGCCGTCGACCCGCAGGGCGTGACGCTGTTCAGCAACCCCGCCATCACCCGCGACGCCGCCGAGCTGGTGACGACCACCAACACCCTGGGGCTGCCGGCAGGCAGCACCGCCGCCTACAGCTACGACGCGCACGGCGACCTGGTGGCGGCAACGCCGCCGCCGCTCTCCGGTGTGGCCGCCCGCGCCTGGAGCTATGACAACGCCGGCGAGATGACCGGCACCACGGTGGGCGCGCAGCAGACCGCCTACCAGTACGACGCCGCCGACCAGCTCCGCTCCGCCACCGACGTGATCACCGGTGCGGTGCTGAGGACGTACAGCTTCGACCGCGACGGACGGCGCGCCTCGTCCACCAATCCCAGCGGCACCTCGGCGCAGTACGGCTACGACGAGCTCGGCCACCTGGCCCGCTACACGGGCCCCGAGATGTCCGCCGCCAACCAGAACGCGGGCAGCTCGGTGACCGTCGGCTACAACGTCGACGCCGACGGGGTGCGCCAGGCCAAGAACCTGGTCGCCACCACGCTGACCTACGCGTACGACATGTCGGGATCGTCGCCGCGCCTCATCTCCGACGCCACCAGCGCCTACATCGACGGGCCCGACGGCATGCCCATCGAGCAGTACACCGGCACGCAGGCCACCTACTACGTGCAGGACGAGACCGGCAGCACGCGCCTGGTCACCGACAACTCGGCCCGCCCGCTCGGCACCTACTCGTACAACCCCTACGGTATGCAGGTCGGCGCGCCCGGTCCGGCGGCCAACCCGCTGCTCTACCGGGGCATGTTCGACGACGTCGACTCCGGCCTCTACGGCCTGGGTGCGCGCAGCTACGATCCCGCCACCGCGCAATACCTGCAGCCGGCGCAGAGCGCGCCGTCGCTGGGCGGCACCCCGTATGCCTTCGCCGGCAATGACCCCGTCAACGTCGGCGTGCCGGTGGGCTCGGCGCTGTGGGGCGTGGACGGGCCCAATCCCGTGCACGACGGCGTGATGTGGCACAACCCGACCGCGCCTGGTCTTCCCTTCGCGGCGGGGATGCCGCGATGACGGCGGTGGTGGCGCGGCCGTCCCGGGGATGGCGTGAGCGAGGCCGGCGGCTGGTCTGCCTGGGCCTCGGTTCCTCGGTGGTGGCGTCCTTCGCGGCCACCCTGCCGGTGCACGGCCAGACCGTGCCCGGCGGGGTGGTGGTGTCGACGTCCGCCACCTCGCTGAGCATCACGCCCACCCTGGGTCTCTCGCTGGCGGGCGTCGAGTCGACGGCACTGCCCGGCTCGACGGTGCACTACCGCGCCACCGTCACCAACACCGGCGCCGTGATGGAGCTCAAGGGCACCGTCTCGGTGCAGAACGCCTCCAGCGGCACCGACACCGTGTCCTCCTGGTCCGACGACTTCGTCTACCAGCTGCAGGGCGACGAGAGCCTTCCCGGCGAGGCCAACGACCACCTGCCGGGCAGTGCCAACTGGATCCCGCTGGCCGGCGCCGCCGCCACCGCGGCAGGGTACGTGCCGGCGCAACAGGCGCCGATGAGCACCGGCATGACCATCGCTTTCACGCCGGTTGCTGCCAGTGGAGTCACCTACCCGAGCGGCGGCGACAAGGTGCTCGGCACCAGCATCGGCGCCACCGACACGGCCACCTGGCAGTACGACGCCACGATGCCGCTGACGCCGTCGCAGGTGCGCCTCGTCACCGACGCGACGCAGATCGACTCGGCGGGCGACACCGCCCACCTCGAGGTGAGCCCGCAGGCCACGGCGAGCAGCACCACCACCGCGATGGCGGACGTCACCGAGCGCATCTTCGGTGAGCAGCCCGACGGCGGCGTCGACGCCACTCTCGACGGCAGCACGCCCGAGCTGGAGAACAGCGCCACCGACACCGACGACGGCACGCCGCAGTCAGGACGGCTCAGCAACGTCGTCGTCAAGGTGACGTCGCCGTCGGGATCGCTGATCACCCTGCCGGGCGTCACCCTCGATCCCGGCATTTCGCAGGACGTGGTGGCGGCCTACACCGTGCCCGTCCCCGCACCCAAGGGTGCGAACGAGACCGACACCGCCTACATGTCGCGGCTGGGCGCCCTCGACCGCGCCCAGCTCAGCGCCACCGCGACCGCGTCGGGCAGCAGTGTGCCCGGCGCGGTGAGCGCGCCCTCGCCGGCGTCGACGAGCATCACCGAGCAGGTGCCGCTGGTCAGCGTCGCCAAGTCCGGCCCGGTCTCCGCCGACGCCAGCACCACGGCGAGCTACCCGATCACGGTGAGCAACGCCGGGCACGCGGACGCGCTCGGCGTGCACGTCAGCGACGTGCTGCCCTCGGGCGGGACGCCGACCATCGGCAGTTATCCCACCACGGTCCCTGCCGGGCAGCTCATCACCGCCACGGCGCAGTACGCGATTCCCTCGTCCCAGGCGTCGGGAAGCCTCACCGACATCGCCGGCGTGACCTGGTCGGACGGCAACTCCAACAGCTACGGGCCGCTCTCCAGCACGTACGCGACGTCGGTGGTGGCCCTCTTCGACGGCGCCACGGTGACGCTCAGCCCGGCGGGCGTGGGGCCGTTGCTGCCAGGCATGTCCGCATCGATCAAGGCCACCGTGCGCACGCACAGCGGCGTGCCGCTGGCCAACACCGCGGTGGTGGTCAACGTCGCCGGGCCCAACGCCACCTCCGGGACGGTCACCACCGACTCGACCGGCTCGGCGACCTTCAGCTACACCGGGAGCAACACCGGCACCGACCAGGCCCAGGCGACGGTGACCTCGCCGCCCTACACGCTGCAGTCGAACACCGTGCCGGTCGGCTGGGTGATCCCCGTGCAGCCGATCGCCACCACCACCGTCACCGGCCAGTTCTTCTCCGAGCTGTCGACGGTGCAGTCGTTCGTCGCCAGGCCGGGCGACACGCCCGTGTTCGGGCAGAGCTTCCCCGACCTGCTCTTCAACCCGCCGTCGGGCACCGTGCCGGGGGACCACTCCGGCCTCAGCCCGCAGTCGCGTCCCTTCACCGATGAGCTGACCACCGTGGCCGGCTTGTACACCGGCACGCTGGTGGCCCAGGGCAACGGCGCCCAGGCGGGCGTGGGCAACCTGTCCAGCTTTGACGCGGCCTTCACGGCCAGCTTCATGACCTCGCAGGCCGAGGACGTCACCTTCAAGGTCATCACCGCGCAGGGCTTCAACCTGGGCCTCGGCGGCGGCGCCTGGCGGGTGAGCGGGCCGCTGGCGGCGGTGCCGCCGGGCAACTCGGCGTTCCAGTCGCTGCCCGTCGTCGCCTCGACCTCAAGCGTGGCACAGACGGCCACCACCTACCTGGTCACCGTGCACTTCCCGGCCGCGGGCATCTACCCGTACGAGCTCGACTACTTCACCTGCTGCAGCGGCGACATGACCATGACCATGCAGGTGGCCTCGTACACCTCGACGCCGACGCCGCTGTCGGTGTACGTCGGCTACGCGGACGACCTGCGCGCCGCCGGCGCCTCGGTGTTCCCGTATCCCTGGCAGGGCGCGCCCAACGTCACCTACACCGGCGCCTGCTGCGACAACGGCGCGGTGCGCATCGACAACAACACCACCGCGCCGATCACCGTCGGCGACGTCTCCGTCGACATCGGCGCGGGCAACCACGTCGACCTCGGCACCAACCTCACCGTGCCGGCGCGCAGCATCCTCATCGCCACCGCCAACGACACCTCGGACTATGCCGGCTGCGGCCCCAACAACGGAGTGATCCCCAAGGTCTACGTGACGACGGGGGGTTCGACCCAGACCTACAACGACACCCAGCAGGTGCTCAACACCCAGGGCTTCGACATGGCCTGCGTCGGCAACGAGTCACATCCCTGGGTCAACGTCAGCGGCACGCCGTCGACGCTCAACCTGCCCATACCGCCGGCCGCATCGCTCTCCCTGACACCCACCACGGTGGCCGGCGACACCACCGGCCAGCAGCAGAACCTCGCCGTCGCGGTGATGGACTCGACCGGCAGCCCGGTGAGCGGCCAGCAGGTCACCCTGCAGGTGGTCGGCGCCAACGCGCAGCAGCTCAATGGCACCACCGACTCGGGCGGCAACCTGACGCTGTCCTACGTCGGGCGCAACGCGGGCACCGACACGGTGCAGGCGATCGCCTTCGTCACCGGCATGCGCGCGCTCTCCAACTCGGTGTCGGTGCCCTGGGCGCTGGCGCCCGTGCCGGGCGGCGGGCCAGGACAGCCGGCGCCGTCGATCACCGCGCCGTCACCGGCGGACGGCACCGTGGTGACGCAGCCGATGCCCATCCACGCGACGTTCACGCCGCCGGCGGGACAGACCATCACCTCGTGGAGCGTCACCTACCAGGCGCTCGACCCCGAGCCGCCGGTGACCCTGGCCAGCGGCACGGGCACGCCGCCGGATCCGCTGGCGGTCTTCGATCCCACCGTGCTGGCCAACGACACCTATGCGGTCGACATCTCGGCGACGGCGAGCGGCGGCGCCACCCAGACGGTGACGACGACCCTGGCGGTGAGCGGCAACCTCAAGCTGGGCCGCTTCACGCGCACGTACCAGGACCTCAGCGTGCCGGTCAACGGCTTCCAGATGGACGTGCGGCGCAGCTACGACAGCTACGACAAGCGCAGCGGCGACTTCGGCGCCGGCTGGCACGTCAGCGTCTCCAACTTCCGCACCAGCAGCAACCGCGAGCTGGGCGCGGGCGGCTGGAGCGAGTACCCGACCCGCTGCATCATCGGGCTCTGCTGGTGGTCGTTGAAGACCAGCACGCCGCACTACGTCACGGTCACCTTCCCCGACCTGCACCAGGAGGTCTTCGACTTCACGCCCAGCGGCGGTGCGGCGCTCTTCTACTGGGAGGGCAACGCTGCCTTTACCGCGCGCGCCGGAACGGGGACGACCTCGACGCTGCAGGTGGCCGGCGACACCTCGATCAACTACGGGTTCGACGGCAACATCTACGACGGCGACTTCAACCTCTACAGCCCGACGCGGTTCCAGCTCACCACCCGTGACGGGCGCGTGCTCATCCTCGACACCGCCCTCGGCCTCATCTCCGAGACCGACCGTTCCGGCAACTCGCTGAGTGTCGACTCCGGCGGCGTGCATGCCTCGAACGGGCAGTCGATCACCTTCACGCGGGACGCGCAGAACCGCATCACCGCGATCACCGATCCGTCGGGCACCCACCTCGGCTACACGTACACCACGGCCGGCGACCTCGGCACCTACACCGACGGCGCCGGGCAGACCTTCACCTACTCGTACAGCGGCAACCACGACCTCACCGACGTGACCGGCCCGACGCAGGCGCTGCCCCTGGAGCAGGAGCAGTACGACTCGTCGGGTCGCCTGGTCGCGGTCACCGACGCCAATGGCAACACCACCTCGGTGAGCAGTGACGTCGGCGCCATGACGCAGACCTTCACCGACCCGCTGGGGCGCAAAACGACGGTGCTCACCTTCGACGCGCTCGGCGACGTGGTGCGCAAGGACGTCGCCGCCGACGGCCACACCACCACCGACACGTACACCTACGACGGCGCCGGCCACATGCTGACGCACACCGACCCGCTCGGGCACACCACGACGGCGACCTACGACAGCGCCGGCGACGTCACCTCGCTGGCGCTGCCCAGCGGGCGCACCACGACGGCGGAGTACGGCAGCTTCGGCAACGTCACCAAGGTCACCGACGGCGCGGGCGACGTCACCACCTACGCCTACGACACCAGCGTCAACCTGACCTCGACGACCGACGCCAACGGCCACAGCACGACCTACACCTACGACGGCGCGGGGCACGTGCTGACGCAGACCGACGCGGCCGGCGACGTCACCACCTTCACCTACGACGCCTCCGGGCGCGTCGCCTCGGTGAAGGACCCGCGCGGCAACACCACCACCTACGGGTACGACGGTGACGGGCGGCTGCTCAGCATGACCGATCCCTACGGCAAGGTGACCGGCTACACGTACGACGGCGATGGCGACCTGCTCAGCACCACCGATCCGCTGAACCACGCGACCGCCTACGCGTACGACGGCCTCGACCGGCTGCACACCACGACCGACCCGGCGGGGAAGGTCACCACGTACGGCTATGACGGCGCCGGGCACCTGGCCTCCGTGGTGGATTCGCTGCAGCACGAGACCGACTACACCTACGACCTGGACAGCCAGCTCCACACCGTGAGCGATCCTGCCGGTGGCCTGACCGCGTACGCGTACGACGGTCGCGGCCGGGTGGTGTCGATCACCGATCCCATCGGGCGGGTCACGGGATATGGGTACGACGACGCCGGCCGGCAGACGTCGATGACCGCGCCGAACAGCGGCGTGACCACCTCCACCTATGACGCCGACGGTCTGCGCCTCTCGTCGACCGATCCGCTGCTGCGCACCACCACGTACACGTACGACGGCGCCGGGCGCCTGCACACCGTCACCGATCCGCGCAACCACACGACGACGTACACGGTCGACGGCCTGGGACACGTGACCGCGACAACAGATGCCGCGGGCGGCGTGCTGCACGACGGCTACGACACGGCGGGCCGGCTGACCAGCGTCACCGACCAGCTCAACCACACCTGGACGTACGCGCTCGACGGCAACGGCAACATCACCGGGATCACCGATCCGCTCCCGCACACCACCAACTACGGCTACGACAACGACAACCGGCTGACCTCGATCACCAACCCGCTAGGCAAGACGACCAGCGTCGGCTACGACGTGGCAGGCCACATGACCTCGGTGGCGCTGCCCTCGGGCGTGACCACCTCCGCCGCATACGACCCGCGCGGGCTGCTCACCTCGCTGACCGACCAGCTCGGCCACAGCGTCGCCTACGGGTACGACGCGGCTGGGCGGCTGACCGGTGCGACCGATCCCGACAACCACACGACGACGTACGGCTACGACGCCGCGGGACGCTGGACCACCACCGGCGACGCGCTGGGCGGCACTGCCACCACGGTGTACGACCTGGCCGGCCAGGCCCGCTCGGTCACCGACCCGAGCGGCAGGGTGACCAGCCTCGGCTACGACGCGCTCGGCAACCTGTCCTCGCAGCAGATGCCCTGGGGCGCCGGCAGCACCTTCAGCTACGACGCCGCGGGCCAGCTCACCGGCTCGGTCGACGCGCGCAACGTCGCGGTCAGCTATGCGCACGACGCGTCAGGCGATCTCACCGGCGTCACACCGCCGGACCCGTCGCAGGCGATCAGCGCGAGCTACGACGCGCTCGACCGCGTGTCCGGCTTCAGCGACCCCACCGGCACCACCTCTTTCGGCTACGACGCGGCCTCGAACGTCACCTCGGTGACCTCACCGCAGGGAACCGCCGGCTACGCCTACGACGCGGCAGGCCGCCGGACCGGCATGACACTGCCGGGCAACCACACCGTGAGCTACGGCTACGACGCCGCCAACCGGCTGACGTCGGTTGCCGACTGGCTGGGCAACAGCTTCGGCTACACCTACAACGTCGACGACCTGCCCACCGGCATCACCCGTCCCAACGGCGTGTCGACGACCTACGGCTACGACGGTGCGGATCGTCTCACCTCGGTCAACCACGACACCTCGTCGGGCGCCGTGGCGCACTACGCATACACGCTCGACAACGCGGGCAACCCGACGGCGATGACCACGGCGGGGGGGACCGAGTCCTACACACTCGACGCGCTGAACCGCGTCACCGGAGTGAGCTACGCCAACGGCGACACCGCGTCGTACACCTACGACGCCGCGGGCAACCGCCTGTCGGCGACGGTCAACGGCAGCACCACCGCGTACCACTACAACAGCGGCGGCCAGCTCACCTCGGTGGGCAGCACGCCGTACACCTACGACGCGGCCGGCAACCTCACCTCGAACGGCACCACGTCGTACACGTACGACTGGGCCGGCCGCCTGAGCAGCGCCACCGCGGGCGGCCAGACCACCAGCTTCACCTACGCGGGTGACGGGCTGCGCACCGGCAGCACGACGGGGTCGCAGACCAGCTCATACCTCTACGATCGTCTCGCCGCCAATCCCACGCTGCTCAGCGACGGCTCACAGACCTACGTCCGCGGTTCCGTCCCGATGGAGCAGGTCTCCTCGTCCGGCGCGACCGCGGATCCCTTGAGCGACGGCCTCGACTCTGTGCGCACCCTGACCAACCCGTCGACCGGTGCGGTCACCGGTGCCACGTCCTACGGCATCTTCGGCGACGTCCGCTCGCACACTGGCGCATCGTCCGCGCTCGGCTTCGACGGCGAGCAGCAGGATGCCAGCGGCCTCGTCTACCTGCGGGCCCGCTACCTGGACCCCGGCACCGGCCGCTTCCTCACCGCTGACAACATCCTGCCCAACGGCCCCGGCACGCAGGGCTTCAACCTCTACGGCTACGCCGGCCAGAGCCCGCTCTCCTACGCCGACCCCTCCGGTCACCTGATGCTCGAGGACGCCCTCCTCGACATCTCGATCGACATCTCCGAGGTCGGCATGCGCTTCATGAGCTGGGCGCTGGCCAACAGCCTGCGCGGCTGCCTCGTCGGCGCCCTCGCCGGGCTCGCCGCCGACGCCGGCACTCAGGTGGCGGCGTCCGGCAGCTACTCCCCGAACGCCGGCTCCGCTCTGTCCGGTTTGGCCGGGTGCCTGACCTTCGGAGCGGCGGCGGCGGCCAGGCCGGAGCTGCCGGTTGAACCCGAACCCTCGGATGCGCAGGTCTTCGCCGACCAGAACGGCGTGGGTCGCGGTCCCTACGCCGATCGTTCCGTCCCGGCCACCAGCACCGGGCGTGCCACGCCGGAGCAGCAGTCGGAGCTCAACGACATCTTCGGCGAGTCCGGCTGCCACACCTGCGGCACCAAGAATCCGGGCACGGTTTCGGGCAACGCCGTCGGGGACCATCAGCCGCCCACGGCGCTGACGCCGGCGGGCGAAGATCAATCGCTCTATCCGCAATGTCTGCCGTGCAGCAACAAACAGGGCGGCACGATCTCCGGGATCGTGCGCAGGAGCCAATGAGGCGGAGGATGGAGGCGACGCGTACGATGTCCCGATGACCGGCGGCGACACCGCAGGACTCCGCCTGGAGGGACGCCAGATCCGGACCATTGAGTGTGCGCACTGCCATCGCCAGATCAGGCGGATCATGCACACCGTGTCACGTCCGGATGCGACGACCTTCGGCGTGAGCTTTGCCTCGCTGCATGATGGCGACGCGCCCGACGCCTGGATCGACGTGATCCTGGGGACATTCGGTGAGGGCGCGCCGCCTGACCACCTCACCTTCGGATGCCGCGTGGTTCCTGACACCGATTCGGGCGTGCCGGTGGTGACCGCCGTCGACGCGGCGGCGGCGTTCACCTATCGGCCCGTCATGGGCCGGCGGCTCAGCCGCGACGAGGCCCTCGAGCACCCGCGCATCGACGACTTCTGGCAGGTGGTGGACCTCATGTTGCTCGGTGACCCAGACGTGCGGACACACGTCTACCGGCACGACTAGAAGCCAAGGCCTCCCTCAGCGCGCCAAGGGCCGGCTGGCCACCGGGACCGGATCAGCCGAGCAGCAGCCCGCACATGGCGTCTCCGAGCCAGGCGTCGAAGCGCTCGGGGCGCCAGGCGCGCTCGACGACGAGGGCGTGGTAGAGGGCGTCGTCGGTCAGCGTCCAGAGCAGGTCGGCGGCCTCGGTGCGGGTGAGGCCGGTCCTGAGCGGGGTGAGGGCGGTGAGCAGCTCGACGACGGTGGCCTGGCCGCGATGCCGCTGCCGCCGCAGGGCGTCCCAGAGCTCGGCGATCTCCGGGTCGGCGGCGGCTGCGCGGCGGACCATCTCGGTGACCGCCGCGGTGCGCTCGCTGACGGCGCGGGAGCTGGCGGCGTGGTGGCGGAGCAGGGCGGCGCCGTCGCGCTGCTCGCGGAGGTCGTGGGGCCAGCTGCGCATGGCCGCGGGCGGGGAGCCGGGGTCGCCGCGGTCGGCGTCGGCGACCAGGGCGTCGAGCAGGGCGCGCTTGGTGCCGAAGACGGCGCCGACGGTCTGCACGGCGACGTCCGCCTCGCGGGCGATCGCCTCGCGCGTCGTGCTGGCGTAGCCGCGCGTGGCGAAGAGGCGGCGGGCGGCGTCGAGGATCGCCTGCCGCGTGGCCCGTGCCTGCGCCTCGCGGCGGCCGGAGCGGTACGGGCGACGCTCCGGCGCGCTCGCGCTTTCACTAGATGATGGCACTATCGAATAGTAGAACAGGCTATGGCCGCCTTGCGTGGGGCGGCGCCTCCGCGGGCGGTTCACCACCACAGGCCTCCCGTACAATCGCCGCATGGTGACCCGGCGCGGCCGGCGTCCTGCCCCCCGGATCCCCTGGCGTCGCGCTGCCGCTCCCCTCGCCCTGCTGCTCACGGCCACCGTGGCCGCGGCCGTGGCCGTCGACCACACCGCTCCTCCGGTCCGCGTCGCCGTGCGATCCACGCCAACGCTCTCGGCGCCCGCCCGGACGCCCGAGGACGACGTCGGCGGCTTCGTCGACCCCACGCCCCCCGCGACCGGCGCCGTCGTGGCGGGGGTCCACGCGCCCGGCGGCCCGCACCTCACCCTGCCGATCCTGCTCTACCACTACATCCGGGTGAACCCGGTGCCCAGCGACCAGGTGGGCTGGAACCTCTCGGTGACGCCGCCCAACTTCGCCGAGCAGATGGCCTTCCTGCGCTTCATCGGCGCCCACACGCTAACGCTCGGCGACGCCCTGGAGGCGCTGCGCACCGGCAGGCCGCTGCCGCCGCGCTCGCTGATCCTCACCTTCGACGACGGCTACTTCGACTTCGCCTCCAGGGCCGCGCCGGTGATGTTCCAGGACGGGCTGCGGGGCACCGTCTTCGTGGTCAGCGGCTTCCTCGGGCGCAACGGCTACATGACCAGGGCGCAGGTGCGCCAGGTCGCCGCCATGGGCATGGTGGTCGGCTGCCACACGGTCAGCCACGTCGGCCTGGCCGGCGTGCCGCCGGCCTTCGCCCAGCAGCAGATCGACATCGCCCACCAGCAGCTGCAGCAATTGCTCGGCACGCCGGTGCCCGACTTCGCCTACCCCTACGGCAGCTACGACCCCGCCGTCGAGCAGCTGGTCAAGCAGGACGGCTTCGCCGACGCGGTGACCACCGACGAGGGCGCCGAGCTCTTCCTCTCCCAGCCCTACGCCTGGCCGCGCTACCGCGTCGGCGGCTCGGACACGCTGGTGTCCTTCGCCCACAAGGCGCTCTTCGGGATGCCGCTGGAGAGCATCAACCACCTGGTCGGCGGGTTCCTGGTCTCGCCGCAGGCCAACCCGTCGCAGTCGGCGCGCCCGGCCACGGCGCAGATCGACGAGGACAGCCGCCGGGACGCCTGAGGCCTCAGCGCCTCCGCGTGGCGCGAAGCATCTCGTCCTCCTCGGGCGGCAGTGGCGGCAGCAGCGCCACGTCGTGCGCCTGCAGCACCGCGTCGGCCGCTTCGAGCCACTGCATGCGCACCTGTGCGCGCGCGTGGGCGGCCTGGATGTAGTCGTAGGTGCTGGAGCGCTGCGGCACCTGCGGCAGCTCGGGCTCCTCGGGCACCTCTGCCGACGCCACGATGCCGCGCCCGACCAGCTCCTCGAAAGCCAGCGATGCGTTCGACGCGGCGTCGTTGACCAGCTCCGCGTAGTCCATCTTGGCGTTGAGCACGGCGACGGGGTCGCGTCCGTCCGGAGTCGGCCCGGCGTGGCCGGTCACTGCGCCGACATAGTCGCGCAGCTCGGCGAGCTGGGCAACGCCCGGCTGCGCCGCGCCGACCACGACGCGGTGGTCGCGCAGTCCGACGGTGAACTCGGCGAGCGGCGCAGGCGGTTTGGGGTTGCGGCGGAACAGGGGCATCGTTCGGCGTCGAGGCTACCGCAACCGGGAGGGTCATGACGAATCGGTTGCGACGGCGGTCGAGCGTGTTTACACCGGCTTAAGGCTGCGGGGCCTGCTGTGAAGCCTGTGGCGGCGCTGCGCGGGCGAAAACCGTTCGGTCACGCTCATATCAGACGCTTTGCGACCCGCCGCCACGTTCATGTGACTGCACAACCCTTTGCCCAGCTTCGTTGCCGCGGCCGGTGCTCGGGCAGTGCAATGGTCCCACTCGATACCGGGTGGGGCCGGCGTCCGCTCCACCGACTCATGTTCATCGCAGGGCGCAGGAGCAGGACTCATGGGAATCATCTCTCGCAGGAAGGTGGTCGCCCTCGCCGGCGTCACCACCCTCGCCATCGGCGGCGTCGTCGCCTACGCGGCCTGGACCGCGGGCGGTTCGGGCAACGCCACGGTGAGCGCCGGGCACGCCGTCGACCTCGGTGTCGCGGACGGCTCGTCGAGCACGCTGCTGTACCCGAACGGGCATGGTGACCTGGTCGCGGTGATCAGCAACACCAACCCCTACAACGTGGCCGTGACCAGCGTCAGCGGCGGGACCATCACCGTGGACACCAGCCACAGCACGTGCAACGTGGGTGAGGTCTCCTTCACCGCTCCCACCCTGACCAGCTCGGGCATCGTTCTCGCAGCCAACACCGGCAGCTACACCATCACGTTCCACAACGCGATGGCGATGACCAACGACGCCAACGACCACTGCCAGAACGCCCAGTTCACCGTGCCGCTGACCTTCGGTGGTGCCAGCACCGCCAGCGCGGCCAACAGCCCCGCCGGTCCCTTCTAGGCCCACCCATTTCGAGCAGCGCAGTGGCGGGAGGAGCCTGGAACTCCTCCCGCCCTCGTTCTCATCACTGCACTGAACTGACGTGAGCAAGTTGCACCGTCTCCGCACCGCGCTGGTCACCGCCGCGTTCGCCATGGTCGTCGCCACCTCCGGCGCCGCCGTGGCGCACCACGAGGGCGTGTTCCTCGCCGGCGGCCAGACGGTGTACTCGGGTGTGCAGGCCGCCGCCAGCGTCGCCGCGCCGAACGCCAACGGCAACGGCAACAACGGGGGCGGCAACGGCCACAACACCTTCACGATCAGCGGGACACCGGTGGACGGACTCTTCCCCGGCGCCGGCTACCCCGTGGGCAGCACCACGCACCCGGTCTACGTCTACCTGACGGTGTACAACCCCAACAACCAGGCGATCCGGGTCACCTCGCTCACCTACACGGTCGGCAACGCGAGCTCCGCCTGCACCAAGGCGAACCTCGCGCCGCTCACCGAGACGGTCAGCTTCTCGGTCGTGGTCCCCAAGAACTCCCAACTGGGAGGCACCGCCTTCCCGCTGCCCGTCAGCATGGTGCCGACTGCGGCCAACGCCTGCCAGGACGCCCATTTCCCGCTGGCGCTCAGCGGCACCGCGGTGGGACCGGCATGAACCGCCGCCGCCTCGTCCTGCCGATCGCGGCGGTGCTCAGCGCCGGATTCGGCGTCGTCGCCTTCGCCGCCTGGTCGGCGTTCGGCCACGGCTCGCCGACCGTCGCCGCCGCCACCATGCCCACCGGCAGCACGCCCTCGGCGAGCGCCAACGGGCAGGACGTCACGGTGAGCTGGACGCAGGACGCACTCAACAACGGCACGCCGGTGGCGGGCTACGTCGTCAAGCGCTATCCGGCCGCGGGCGGCAGCGCCGCCACCGTCGCCGCCAACTGCGCCGGCGTGGTGGCCGCGCTGAGCTGCACCGAAGACTCGGTGCCGCGGGGGTCGTGGAAGTACAGCGTCACGCCCGCGCAGGGAGCGTGGCGTGGCACCGAGAGCGGGCTCAGCGCCACCGTCGTCGTCGGTCCGCCGTCGCTGACGCTGTCACCGAGCAACCCGACCACCACCGGCGCGCTGAGCGGCAGTATCAGCAACTTCCGTGACGGCGAGAACGTCAGCTTCCACCTCGACTCGGCGAGCGGCACCACGCTCTCCGGCACCGTCGCCGGCAACGCCACGCCCGCGGCCGTCCCCGCCGGCGGCAGTGCGGCAGTGACCATCACCGTGCCCGCCGGCACCAGCGAGGGCGGACACACGGTGTGGGCGGTGGGTGACCAGTCCTCGCAGGCCAGCGCCGCCTTCGTCTTCTCCGACGGCGCCGCGCCTGCACTGCAGAGCCTGCAGATGTTCGACAGCAACGCCGACGGCTTCATCGACTCCGTGGTGGCCAGTTTCGACGAGACGCTGGCGGCGTGCGTATCGCCGTGCACGACCGGCTGGACGCTGCAGAACACGCCCTCGGGCGGCACGCTGCAATCCGTCTCGATCTCCGGCACGCACGCGACGCTGACCATCGGCGGCTTCACCGCCGCCGCCGACACCGCCGCCTCGACAGTCAAGGTGGCGCTGAGCACCTCGAGCGGGATCGCCGACGTCGCCGGCAACCACTCCTCGTTCACCGCAACCCCTCCCGCGGACAAGGCCGCGCCGGTGATGACCGCCGTCGACATGCTCGACCAGAACGGCAACGGCAAGGTGGATGCGGTGCGCGTCACCTACACCGAGGCGCTCCGGTCGCCGGCGCCGTCGCCGACCACCGCGCTGTGGACGCTGAGCAACGTACCCTCGGGCGGCAGCCTCAACACCGCGGGCAGCGTGAGCATCAGCGGCAGCACGGCCACGGTGCCGATCACCGAGGGCGCAGGCGCGGCCAACACCGCGGTGGGCAGCTTCACGGTGGCGGGCGGCAGCGGCGGCGTGCAGGACACAGCGCACAACAACTCGGCGAGCTTCTCCGCCGCGGGTCCCAACGACAAGGCGGCGCCGGTGAAGCTCAGCATCGACATGCTCGACCAGGACGGCAACGGCAAAGTCGACGCCGTGCGCGTCACCTACTCCGAGTCGCTGAAGTCGCCCGCACCCGCGCCGACGACCGCGCTCTGGACTCTCGCCAGCGTCCCGTCGGGCGGCAGCCTCAACACCTCGGGCAGTGCGAGCATCAGCGGCAGCACGGCGACGGTGCCGATCACCGAGGGCGCCGGTGCGGCGAACACCGCGGTGGGCAGCTTCACCGTGGCGGGCGGCAGCGGCGGCGTGCAGGATCCGGCGGGCAACAACTCGGCGAGCTTCACCGCCGTGGCACCGAGCGACAAGGCGGCGCCGGCGAAGCTCAGCGTCGACATGCTCGACCAGGATGGCAACGGCAAGGTCGACGCCGTACGCGTCACCTACTCCGAGACGCTGTCCTCCGCCCCGGCGCCGACCACCGCGCTGTGGACACTGGCCGGCGTGCCCTCGAGCGGCTCGCTCAACACCTCGAGCACGGTGACGCTGAGCGGTGCGCAGGCCACGGTGCCGATCAGCGAAGGCGGCAGCGCCGCGGACACCGCCGTGGGCAGCTTCACCGTCGCCGGCGGCACGGGCGGTGTTGTCGACGCAGCCGGCAACAACTCGGTGGCCTTCGCCGCCGTCGCGCCCAACGACAAGGCCGCCCCGGTCCTGGTGGCGCTGCAGATGCTCGACACCAACACCAACGGCAAGGTCGACCAGGTGACCGCGACCTTCTCCGAGACCCTCGCCGCCTACACCGCCGGCACCACGCCGTGGACGCCGGCCAACGTGCCCTCAGGCGGCACGCTCTCCTCGGTGTCGGTCTCCGGTTCGGTGGCGACGCTGGCCATCACCGAAGGTGCGGGCGCGGCCAACACCGCGGTGGGCACCTTCACCGTGGCGCTGGCGAGCAACGCCGCGGGCATCCGCGACGCCGCCAGCAATCTCTCGTCCTTCGCGGCGACAGCGCCTGCCGACAAGGCCGCGCCGGTGGTGACGACCATCACCAGCTCCGGCGGCGCCACCGCAGGCCAGATGGAGGCCGGGGACACGCTGGTGCTGACCTTCAGCGAGGCCCTCAAGGTCTCGGGCGTGCCCACCAGCGGCATCACCGTCACCGAGAGCCGCGCCGGAAACGCCAACGTCTTCCTGAGCATCAACGGCAGCACGCTGAACATCGCCGCCAGCAGCGACACCGGGTCGAGCGGGTATCTGGCCAACAGCGGCACCAAAACGGCGAGCTTCAGCGGCGGCACCGCCGCGCTCTCCTCGGGCAACACGGTGCTGACCGTCACCGTGGGCAGCACCTTCAGCGGCAACACCGTCGCCGCCAGCCAGGGTGCGTTGGTCTTCGTGCCTGCCAGCAACATCACCGACGCCGCGGCGAACACCGCGGTCGGGAAGACCACGGCAACGACCTTCAAACTCTTCTGACCCGGCGCTCGGCGCCCGGTCCGACCAGCCGCCCGATGCGGCGGCTGATGAGGGGCCTACAGCAGGGGCAGGCGGGGCAGGGGACTGGCCGGATGGCCTCGCTACGGCGGGGCCATCCGGTACAGCACCACCGCCAGCACCACCGCGGTGACCACGATGAGCACTCCGACGAGCACGGCGCGCGACGGTGACCCGGCGGTGCGCACCTTGGCGCTGTCGTCCATGTCGGCGACGCGCTGGAAGCGGACGCGGTCGCGCTCGGCGGCGAGGCCCTGCTCGTCCTCCTCGTCGACGTCCTCCCAGGCGGAGCGGTCGAGCCCGAGCGGGCGGTCGTGATGGTGGCCGTTGGTGTGCGGCGGGGTCGGCTGGGCCGCCCGGGGCGGGACGAAGCCGCCCGGCGTGCGGCGGGGCGGGGTCGGATCAGACATGGCGATCCCTGAGTCTGACACCCGGCGCGCGCCGGGACCATCGGCCCTGTTCCGCGGGAGCGCGCGCACCCACCATGGAGCATGGATCTGTGCAAGCGCGGAGGAGACCGCCATGACCACCAGCGACATCGAAGACCCCGACCCGAGGCAGGCCGCCATCGCGCGGCTCAAGGCCCGGCGTGACTACTACCGCCACCTCGCCGTCTTCCTGATCGTCAACGCCATCCTGATCGCCGTCTGGGCGACCAGCGGCCAGGGCTACTTCTGGCCCGCCTGGGTGCTCGGCGCCTGGGGCATCGGCCTCATCTTCCACACCTGGGACGTCTTCGGCCACCCCATCACCGAGGACGACATCCGCCGCGAGATGAACCGCCGCTCCCACGCCTGAGGTGATCTGGAGGCCACCGGGTTGGAGAGCCTGCCCATCTCGCATGCCCACGCACTGCGGGTGTCAGCCCTCCCCCGGCATCACGATGACCCCTTCGACCGCCTGATCGTGGCGCAAGCGCAACTCGAAGACCTCACCGTCATCACCGCTGACCCGGCCTTCGATCGCTACGACGTCCCGGTGTTGAAGACCGCCTGACCGCGACTGCTACGGCCCGGCGACCGCGGTGGTCAGGATGATGCCGTCGCGGTCGAAGAAGTCGGCGGCATCGAGGGAGCTGAGGCGTTCCCTGATGCGTACCAGGAACGATGCCTGCGCCGCCGCGGGCATGGCCCGGAAGCGACGGCCGAGCTGCGCGTTGAGGGCGATGTACTGATCCACGCCCTGGCTTTGCTGGACAGGGTCGATGCGCGACCGGATGGAGGTGAAGCCCGCCGCGCGCAGCAGGTCGCCCACCTTCTCCGGCGTGTCGGTCAGCTCGTGCCAGGCGGTCTTCGCCAGCGCGGGTGCGCCGTGCGCGTCGAGCTCCTCGGCCCACACCTCGTCAGCGTGGCATCCGCCCACGATCGCCCAGGTGGTGAGCCCGACGGCGCCGCCGCCGGCCAGCACGCGCCGTGCCTCCACCAGCGCGTCGCGCGGGTCGGGAATGTGAAAGAGCACGAAGGCGAGAACGACGACGTCGAAGCAGCCGCCGGCGAAGGGGAGCTGCCGCGCGTCGGCGGCGACGCGCGGGAACTCGAGCGGCGCCAGGCGCAGCATGCCCAGCGCGCGGTCGGCCGCAACGACGAGCGCCTGCGGAGCCGCGTCGCGGATGTCGGGGAGCAGGACGCCGACTCCGCTGCCGGCGTCGAGCACGCGCCGCGCGCCGCCGAGGGGAAGCTCCGCCAGCAGCGACCGGCCGGCCACGCGCAGAACCGGCGCCCACAGCTCCTCGTACGCCGCTGCGACCGAGGAGTAGAACGCGGCCAGCGTGGCTGTGTGCGCTGAGCCCGCCAGGGTGGGGCGCACTCTATGTCCGCGCCGGGGTGGGGAACTCGCTGCGGCGGAACAGGGCGTGCATGGCCAGGCCACGCTCGGCCAGGGCTTCGCGGCCGCCCTCCTCGCGGTCGACGATGACGATGGCCTCGACCACCTCGGCGCCGGTCTCGACGACGCGCTCGTAGGCCTGCATCAACGCGCCGCCGGTGGTGATGGTGTCCTCGACCAGCGCGACGCGCTCGCCGGGTTGCAGGGAGGGGCCTTCGATGGGCTTGCCGGTGCCGTGGTCCTTCACCTCTTTGCGCACGATGTAGGCGCGCAGCGGTGCGGCGTCCTCCATGCCGCTCAGCGCGGCGACGCCGGAGGCGATGGGGTCGGCGCCCAGGGTCATGCCGCCGACGGCGGTGACGCCCAGCTCGTGGCAGCGTTGCAGGATCAGGCGCGAGACGAGGTAGAGGCCGCGGCCGTCGAGGGTGACCTGCTTGCCGTCGAAGTAGAAGTCGCTGCGGCGGCCGCTGCGCAGCACGAAGTCACCGAACTGGAAGGAGCGCTCGTAGAGCAGGGCGTGCAGCTCCGCGCGCAGGGCGGAGAGGTCTTCGGTGGTCACGACGGTTCGGGCCTCCAGCGCAGGTGCGGCTTGCGGGCGGCGAGCACCTCGTCGACGCGCTCCACCGGCGCATTGTGCGGTGCGGCCTGCACGAAGGCGAGATCCTCGGCGGCCTCGGCGACGATGGCCGCGCACACGTCGGCGAGAAAGTCGAGGCTCTGCTTCGACTCCGTCTCGGTGGGCTCGAACATCAACGCCTCGTGCACGGTGGTGGGGAAGTACACTGTCGGCGGGTAGACGCCGTAGTCGATCAGGCGCTTGGCCACGTCCATGGCGCGCAGCCCCTCGACCTGGCCACCCACCGTGGTGGCCACGAACTCGTGCAGGCAGGGCGTGTCCACCGCCATGGGGAACAGCGGCGCCAGTCGCGCCTGCAGGTAGCGCGCATTGAGAACGGCGTCGCGCGCCACCTGCGGCAGCGTGTCGCCGTAGGCGCGGATGTACGCGTACGCGCGCACCAGCATGCCGAAGTTGCCGTAGTACGAACGCACCTTGCCGATCGACCGCGGCCGCTCGTGGTCGAGCACGAAGCGCCCCTCGTGCTTCTCCACCGTCGGCACCGGCAGGAAGTCGACCAGCGACGCCGCGACACCGACCGGTCCCGACCCCGGCCCGCCACCGCCGTGTGGCGTCGAGAACGTCTTGTGCAAATTGAGGTGCACGACGTCGAAGCCCATGTCGCCCGGCCGCGCCACGCCGACCAGTGCGTTCAGGTTGGCGCCGTCGTAATACAGCAGCGCACCCGCAGTGTGCGCCGCGCGCGCGATCTCCAGGATGTCCTTCTCGAAAACCCCCAGCGTGTTGGGGTTGGTCAGCATGATGGCCGCAACCGACGAGTCGAGATGGGCGCGAAAGTCCTCGACGTCGACGGTGCCGTCGTGGTTCGACTTGACCGTCACCACCTCGAGCCCGGACAGTGCGGCGGACGCGGGATTGGTGCCGTGCGCGCTGTCAGGCACCAGCACGCGCGTACGCTGCAAGTCGCCGTGCGCGGCGTGGTAGGCCTGGATCATGCGCAGCCCGGTCCACTCGCCGTGCGCGCCCGCCGCCGGCTGCAGCGACATGCGCGCCATGCCGGTGACGCCGCAGAGCATCCGCTCCAACTCCCACATCAGCTCCAGCGCGCCCTGCGCGTCCTCGTCGTCCTGGTAGGGATGCAGCGAGGCGAAGCCGTCCAGCGCGGCGAGATGCTCGTCGACGACGGGGTTGTACTTCATGGTGCAGGAGCCGAGCGGGTAGATGCCGTGGTGCAGGTGGTGGTTGCGCCGCGCCAGCCGCCCGACGTGGCGCGCCAGCACGGGTTCGGGCACCGCGGGAACCGTCGCCGCCGTCGAACGCAATGCCGATGCGGGCAACAGCGACGACAGCGGCGGCGCGTCGACGCCCGCGGCAACGGTGCGCGGCCCACCCGTGTAGTCGGTGCTCAGCTCGAAGACGAGCGGCTCCTCGCCCGCCCAGGCCGCCTGCGGTGCCGTGCTCATGCCCGCACCTCCTGCGGCTTCGCGGCGACGCGTCGCGCCGTGTCGACGTAGTGGTCGATCGCCGCGGGCGGCGTCATCTCCGTGCAGCAGACCAGCAGTGCGTCGCGCAAGGCGGAATCGCGGTCGCCCAGGGGCAGCCCGGCGACGATGCCGCCGTCGCGCACCCGCCGCGCCATCTCCGCGGCGTCACCCGGCACGCGCAGGGTGAACTCCCAGAGGAACGGCGTGTCGAAGGCCACCGAGAATCCCGGCAGCGCGGCGAGTCGCGCGGCCAGCACGTGAGCGCGCTGGGCGCTCACCTCCGCGATGGCGCGCATCCCACCGGCGCCCATCTTGGCCATGTAGATGGTCGCGGCCAGCGCCATCAGCGCGTGGTTGGTGCAGATGTTGCTGGTCGCCTTCTCGCGGCGGATGTGCTGCTCGCGCGCCTGCAGGGTCAGCGTGTAGGCGCGGCGGCCCCGCTTGTCGACGGTGATGCCCACCAGCCGTCCCGGCAGCCGCCGCACCAGCGCGTCGCGCGTGGCCATGAAGCCGACGTGCGGCCCGCCGTACGACGCGGGAAGTCCCAGTGGCTGTCCGTCGCCGACGGCGACGTCGAAGCCCGCCTCACCCGGCGGCACCAGCACCGTGCAGGCGATGGGATCCACCGAGGCGACGGCCAGCGCGCCCACCGCGTGCGCGGCGTCGGCCAGCGGTGCCAGCTCCTCGAGGCTGCCGAAGAACGTCGGCTGGGCGACGATCAACCCCGCGTGTTCGGCATTCAAGGCATCGCGCACGGCGGAGAGTGGAGTCACGCCGTTCGCCTGCGCGATGACGTCGACGGCAACCCCGCGCCCCTGCGCATACGTCTCGATCACCCGCAGCGACTCGGGATGGATCGCAGCGGAGACCGCGACGCGCTTGCGCCCCGTGTGCGTCACCGCCAGCATCAACGCCTCGGCCGCCGCGGTGGCCCCGTCGTACAGCGAGGCGTTGGCCACGTCCATGCCGGTCAGCGCGCAGATCATCGTCTGGAATTCGAAGATGGTCTGCAGCGTTCCCTGCGAGGCCTCCGCCTGGTACGGCGTGTACGCGGTGTAGAACTCCGGTCGCGAGATGGTGCCCTTGACGATGGCGGGGATGAAGCGGCGGTACACCCCCGCGCCGAGGAACGACTCCCAGGCGCTCAGTGGGCGGTTGCGGGCGGCGAGCCGCTCCAGGTCGGCGACCAGCTCCTGTTCGGAGAGGGCCGGGGGCAGGTCGAGGCGCGGGTCGAGGAGTTGTGCGGGGACGGAGGAGAAGAGGTCCTCGATGCGGCTGGCCCCGACGGCATCGAGCATCGAACGCCTCTCGGCGTCCGTATTGGGGAGATAGGCCACGGATCACTAGTATGCCCGGGGAAGCGCGCTCACCGGACTTCCGGGGGCGGGGCTAGGGAATGTCGGGGGTCAGCCCGACGTCGCCCTCCAGCCGGATGGCCACCTCGCCGGGCTCGTCCTGGATGTCCCACTCGGTGAAGAAGCGGTTGGCGCACTCACGCGTCTCCCAGAAGGCGAGCGCGTAGAAGGCCGACCCGTCCGCGGTGTGCCAGGCACGGTGGAAGCGACAGCCCAGCGACTGCGCGCTCCGCTGCATCTCCGGCGTGATCATGCGGACGCGCTTGTCGTAGAGGTCGCGCGCGGTCTGGCCGTCCGGCGTCGGACAGGGAACGTGGAAGAGGATCCAGGGCATTCGATGCAGACAATGCCACGAGCCCATGGCGCCTGCTCGCGGATTGGGAATCCCGGCTCGGTGGTATGCTCGCGGGCCTATGGCAAAGCGTGCCCCGGTCCACATCGACGACGTCATCGCCGCCATCGAGACGGCGCGTGACAAGGTGATGGCCGACGAGGTCAAGTCGCTGGTCAAGCTCGGCCTGCCCAAGAACGTCGCCTACAAGATGGTGGCCGAGCGCTATCGCCAGCGCGGCAGCGAGGACGAGAACGCCGAGGGCGAGCAGTCGCCCTGGGTGGACATGTCCTAGCGCCCGACCCGGGCAGGCTCGCCGAGCAGATCGAGGACCAGCGCGGCCACCTCGTCGGGTCGCTCCAGGTGCAGGAAGTGTCCGCACCCGTCGAGCACCTCGACCGCGGCGGGCCCGTCGCAGAAGGCCAGGCTCTCGCCCGCCGCGTCCGGCGCCGAGCAGCCGTCGTCGGCGCCGAACACGAACAGCGCCGGCGCCGCGATGCGCCCGCCGCTGACGTCGCCCTGCACCCCGGCCAGCTCGTCGGCCTGGTTGCGGACGTCGATGGTGTGCCGGTAGTAGGCCAGCGCCGCCTCCAGCGCGCCGGGCTCGCCGAGGCTGCGCTTGAGTGCGGCCATGTCGTCGGGGTCGGGCGCCAGGCCCGGTGACCAGTCGCGCCAGAGCCGCTCGACGAAGGCGAAGTCGCCCGCGGGCACCAGCATCTCCGGCACCACCGCGAGCTGGAAGAACCACATGTACCAGGAGCGGCGGAGCTGCTCCCAGTCGCCGAGCAGCCGCGCGCCGAAGACGGCGGGATGCGGCAGCGCCAGCGCGACGAGGTGCCGCACCCGTTCCGGCGCGATCACCGCGGCGCCGCAGGCGGCCACCGCGCCCCAGTCGTGCCCGACCAGGCTGGCGGTGCCGTCGGGACTGAGCGCCTCGACCAGGGCGACGGCGTCGAGGGCGAGCACGGCGGACTGGTAGCGACCGTCGGGCGCGGCGGAGCTGGGCGGATAGCCGCGCATCCACGGCGCCACGGCGCGGAAGCCCGCCGAGGCCAGGCGCGGCAGCAGGTGCCGGAAGGTCGGTGCGTGGTCGGGGAAGCCGTGCAGGCAGAGCGCCAGCGGCCCGTCCGCCGGCCCGGCGGCCAGGTAGGCGAAGTCGATCCCGTTGGCGGTGACCCGCCCCTGCTCGAACGGCTCCATGTCGCTCCTTCCCGACGATCGCGGCGCACGCGCGCCGGCCTGGCACGCCACTATGCTCACCGAACATGGCCGATTGCTGCGTGGTGGGTCCTGGAGGGGTCGGGGGCTACCTGGCCGCCGTGCTCGCCGCCGGGGGCCTCGACGTGGCCGTCGTCGCGCGCGGCGCCCACGGCGACGCCATCGAGCGCGACGGCCTGCGCCTCGACGACCCGCAGCGCACCGGCATGGCGCCCGCGCGCGTCACCGTGGCGCGCAATCTCGCCGATGCGCCGCCCGCCGGCGTGGTCATGCTCGCCGTCAAGCATCCCAGCCTGGTCGCGCTGGCGGCCGAGCTGCCCGCCTACCTCGACCGCTGCCCGTCCGGCGCGGTGGCGCTGGCCGTGCAGAACGGCGTCATCCACCTCGACGGCCCGCTGACCACCGAGCTGCCCGGCCGCCTGCTGGTGGGCAGCGTCTACATCTTCAGCCACGTCGAGGAGCCCGGCCTGATCACCGTGCTGGGCGGCCCGCGCCTCTACCGCTTCGGCCCGCTCGAGCCCGCCGACACGGCGCTGCACGCCCGCGCCGAGGAGATCGCCGCGCGCTGGTCCGCCGCCGGCCTGGCCACCGCCGCCGATCCGGATGGCCGCCGCGTCTGCTGGGAGAAGCTCTGCCTGCTGGCGCCGCTGAGCGCCATCACCGCGCTCACCGCACGCAGCGTCGGCGAGTTCCGCGAGCTGCCCGACATGATGCAGACCTTCCGCACCCTCTGCGAGGAGGTGCGCCAGGTCGGCGTGGCCGAGGACGTGCCCGTCGATCCCGGCATGGTCGACTTCGCCGCCGCCGGCATCGCCAGCACCGACGCCGCCGGGCGTTCCTCGCTGAGCCGCGACCTGGCCGCCGGGCGCGACAGCGAGATCGAGGTGCTGCTCGGCGACGTGGTGCGCCGCGCCGACGCGCACGGCGTGCCCGTGCCCGCCCTGCGCGCCGTGTACGCCGCCACGCGCCTGCGCTACGGCGTCGACGTGCCGGGCGCCCAGCCCGGTGATCCCGAGGCGGCGGCGCGCGTCTTCAGCGCGGCACTGCAGGGCAACCCCGCGCAGTGAGGCTGCGGTGACCACGTCGCCCGCCGCGGGAATGCAGACCGTCGCCGGCGCGCAGCAGCGCATCCTCGACGGCATCAGCCCGCTGCGCACCGAACGCATCCCGCTCAACGAGGCGCTCGGCCGGGTGCTCGCCGTCGCGGTGGTCAGCCGCCGCACCCTGCCGCCCTTCGACAACTCCGGCATGGACGGCTACGCGGTGCGCTGGCGCGACACCCAGGGCGCGTCGTCGCAGCATCCCGTCGAGCTGCCGGTGCACGGCGAGTCGCGCGCCGGCGCCGCGCCCGGACGCGCGCTGGAGCGCGGCACGGCCATGCGCATCATGACCGGCGCGCCCATGCCCGAGGGTGCCGACGCGGTGGTGCGCTACGAGGACACCGACAGCGGGCGCGACCGCGTGCAGGTCCACGTTGCTGTCACCCATGGCACCAACGTGCGCCACGCCGGCGAGGACATGAACCCCGGCGACGAGATCCTCACCGCGGGCCGCCGCCTCCGCCCCGCCGACCTGGCCGCCTGCGCGGCGCTGGGCAATCCCTGGCTGGAGGTCCACCGCCGCCCGCGCGTCGCCGTGGTCTCCACCGGCGACGAGCTGGTCGACGTCGAGCGCGAGCCCGGCCCGGGGCAGATCGTCGACAGCAATGCGGTGGCCATCGCCGCCGCGGTGCGCGAGGCGGGCGGCGAGCCGGTGCGCATCGGCATCGCCCGCGACACCGTCGTCGACCTGCGCCGCGCCCTGGGAGAAGCTGCCAGGTGTGACCTGATCGTGAGCAGCGCCGGGGTCAGCATGGGCGACCACGACCACGTCCGCGACATCGTCGACGAGATGGGCTCGATGGGCTTCTGGCGCGTGGCCATGCGACCGGGCAAGCCGCTCGCGGTCGGGGTGGTGCAGGGCGTGCCCTTCATCGGCCTGCCGGGCAACCCGGTCAGCTCGCAGGTGACCTTCGAGCTCTTCGCGCGCCCCGCCGTCCTCGCCCTGCAGGGCGCCACCGAGGTGCACCGCCGCCGCATCAGCGCGCGGGCGCTGCAGGACATGGACAAGCCCGAGGGCCTGGAGACCTTCCACCGCGGCGTGCTCACTCCCGCACACCACGGTGAGCTGCCGGGCGTGCGGCTCACCGGTCCGCAGGGCTCGGGGATCATGCGCTCGCTGGTGATCGCCGACTGCCTCATCGCCCTGCCCGCCGCAGGTCAGCAGATCGCGGCGGGGACAGTGGTCGAGATCATCCCGCTGGTCTGACGCCCCGCCAGCTGGGCGAAACCCTCGGCGGAACTTTTCGGCCAAGTCTCCGGTCTGTTGGTTGGGAATGAGCGAGACCGCACCGCAACTGAGCCACGACCAGGCAACCCTTGTCGAGCGCGCCCGCGCCGGCGACGGCGACGCCTTCGTGGAGCTCGTGCACCCGCTGCAGCTCACCGCCTATCGCTGGGCCGCGGCCATCGTCGGCGACGCCCACGAAGCACAGGACGCCGTGCAGGAGGCCACCATCCGCGCCTGGCGCAACATCCACAAGTTGCGCGACCCGGACACGGTGGGCGCCTGGTATCGCAGCATCGTCCTCAACGAGTGCCGCCGCAGCCGCTCGGGATCGTGGCGGCGCATGCTCCCCTTCGGCCTCGATCGCGCCGGCGCCGGCACCGCCCACGCGCAGTCACACGACGCGTTCGAGATCGGCGTGGTGGTGCGCCAGGTGCTCGACCGTTTGAGTGTCGACCACCGCATGGTGCTGGTGCTGCACCACTACTTCGACGTCAGCCTCGCGGACATCGCCGAGCAGCTCGGCGTCCCGCTCGGAACCGTCAAGTCCCGCCTCAGCCGCGCCGGGGAGCAGTTCACCCGCGCGTATGCGGCCGCGACGAAGGAGACGCCATGAGCGTTGAACCCATCCGCACCCTGCTGCGACGAACCCTCCGTCTCGACCCGCCCGCGGGTATGGACATGCAGCTTCGCGACCATGCCATGCGCGTCGTCCGCGGTGAGATCGAGCCGCGCCACCGGCCCGTCCCGCTGCGCACCGTCGCGCTCTCGGCGGCGGTCCTGGCGCTGGTCGCGGCAGGCTCGGTGAAGCTCGTCCAGGAGCGCGCCTTCCACTCCGCCGGCGGACCACCCGGGTCGGCGACGCCGCCTCCTCCCGGTGCGTCGTTCACACCGCAGCCCGTGCCATCACCGAGCGCGCTGCCGAGCGCCTCTCCGCTCGCCCAGGACTGCGCGGGCGACAACGCGGCGACCGAGCAGTGCGCTCCGCTGGGACTGTTCGCCCTCTCGCCGGCGGGCGTGGGACTGGCCGTCGACACCATCGCCACCGAACAGGGCACGACGACCGCGTCGGTGCTGCGCTCCACCTCGGGCGGGCGCGCCTGGTCGGTGGTCTGGCGGGGCGCCGGGGTGACCGACCTGCAATGGATCGACAGCAGCCACACGGTGATCGTGTCCTCGACGGCCGTGCTCGAGTCGAGCGATGCGGGCGCGACCTGGCACGTCCTGTTCCCGCGCGGTCTGGTCAGGCTTCGCTTCGCATCACCGTCTGTCGGCCTTGCGGTCAGCGTCGACCACAACCTGCTCCGCACCAGCGACGGCGGACACAGCTTCGCCCCGGTTGCCACCCCGCTGCAGGCAGAAGCCGTCGACGTGCTGCCCGATGGGCACGCCTGGATCGCCGGTCCGACCGGGATCGCCGCGAGCACCGACTTCGGTCGCACGTGGTCGTCGCAGCGCGTCTTCGCGAGCCCGTACGCCGTCGCCGACTGGCGCGTGCACCTGCACTTCGTCGACGACCAGCACGGCGCGGTCCTCTACCGGTCGGCGACGACCGCGATGAACCAGGACGGCGTGGGCTTCTACGCCACCTCCGACGGTGGCCGCACCTGGACCGCCGAGTTCACCGACGGCTTCGTCCCCAATCCGACCGGAGAGCACGGTGCCGGCGGTGCTCCGGGATTCGACGTCGTTCCCGAGTTCGCCGTGCCGTCCGCCGGCACCGTGTTCATGGCAACCATCGACCCGGTCAAGAACCCGACCCGCCTGTTCGGCTGCCCGAGCGCGGATTCCGGTGCGCACTGGAACTGCCTCACCGCCATGACCGGCATCGACGCCCTGCCCCAGGACGTGGCGGTGGTGTCGAGGGGTGGGAAGGACTGGATGGTGTCCTTCGGCGGTGGTGGGAGCAGCCCTCGGACCATGCACGTGCTGGTCAGCGCCGATGGCGGCGCGACCTGGTCGACGCCCTACAGCGGCACGGTGCCGCGCTGACGCCCGCGACCGCTCAGCCGACCGTGCGCTGCGCCGAGGCCCGCCGCCCGCGCACGATCCAGGCCACCAGCCCGACCGCCACCAGCACCGCGATGACGATGGCCGCCTTCTCGATGGGCCCCGAGATCTTGTCGTAGCTGGCCCCAACCGCGTAACCCGCGCCGGCCAGCGCCGCGCACCAGGGCAGCACGCCGAGCACGGTCAGCACGGAGAAGCGCAGCACGTCGACGCGCGCCAGTCCCGCCGGGAACGAGATGTACGTCCGCACCACGGGCAGCAGCCGCCCGACGAACACGGCGAGCAGTCCGTGGCGCTGGAACCAGCGGTCGGCCACCTCGACGTGGGAGCGGCGGATGCCGATGTACCGCCCGGGGCCGAGCAGCAGCGGTTCGCCGTACTGCGCGGCCAGCCACCAGGCGAGCAGCGAGCCGACCAGGTTGCCCACCACGCCCGCCGCGATCACGCCGGCGAGCGAGAGGTGGCCGGCGTGGGCGAGGTAGCCGGCCAGCGGCATGGTCACCTCGGAGGGGAAGGGGATGCCGCAGCTCTCCGCCAGCATGAGCACGAAGACGGCGAGGATGCCGTGGTCGGTGACGAAGGTGGTGACGGCGTGGCCCATCGGCCGGACATTCTGCGGGAAGCCGCCGGCGCCGCGACGCGATGCGCCCTGCGCCCGGGCACGCGGTACGCTCCGCGCCCATGCCACCGTTGCGGCCCGGCGCCCTGCCCGACTGGCCGATCCCCTTCGACCAGCGCTTCGAGCTCGACTGGGGCGACCCCGCCGTCTCCCGCCGCGTCCTGCGCGAGCATCTCGACCAGTCCCACGACGGCGCCAGCCGCCGCCTCCACGTCGTCGAGCGGCACGTCCGCCGCCTGCTCCGGCTCATGCCCGCCGCCCCCGCCGAGGTGCTCGACGCCGGCTGCGGCCCCGGCCTCTACGCCGTCCGCCTGGCCCGCCTCGGCTACGAGGTCACCGCCGTCGACGTCGGTGACGCCGTCCTCCGCCACGCCCGCGCCCTCGCCCGCGACGCCAGGGTGCCGCTCACCGTGCGCCGCGCCGACCTGCGCTCGCTGCCCTACCGCGAGGAGTTCGACTGCGTCCTGCTCGTCTACTACATCCTCGAGGCCTTCCGGCGCACCCAGCAGGCCACCGTGCTGCGCCGCCTCGCCGCCGCCCTGCGCCCCGGCGGGCGCCTCGTCGCCGAGCTGCGCGTCCGCCCCGACCAGCCGCCGGGACGGCTGAGCGCCTGGGAGTACGTGCCCTTCTCGATCCTGGGCGACCGCCGCCACCTGCTGCTCACCGACGCCACCTACGACGACCAGGCCCACACCTACGTGCTCCGCGAGGTCGCCGTGCTCGACGACGGCGTGCGCGTGCAGCAGACCACGGGCGCCTTCACGCCCCTGGAGGACGTGGTCCCGCTCTTCGCCCGCGCCGGCCTGCAGGTCAGCGCCATCTACGACGGCTGGACGCGCTACCGTGCCACCGGCCTGTCGGCGTCGCTGCTGGTGGTCGCCGACAAGCCCGACGGCCCTGCGCGCCGCGGCGTCAGCGGCAGGTCTGCACCTCGTAGCCGAGCCGCACGCTGAGCACCAGCTGGGGCTGGTCGCCGAGGCTGAGCACCAGCCGGTAGGGCCCGGGCGGCAGGCTGGGATCGCTGCTCCAGAGCACGTCGTACTCGGCCGACTGCCCGGCGGCGAGCGACACCGCGCCGCAGGGCGTGCCCTTCAGCGCGGGCGGCGCCAGCGAGTCGACGTGGATGTCGGTCCGGTCGATGACGATGAGGCTGAGCGGGCCGTCGCAGGGCGCCTGGTAGCTGAGCGGGCCGGCCACCTTGACGCTGGCGTCGATGGCGCCGCCGGTGGGCACGATGCCCGCGTCGGTGGTGGCGGTGAGCTGGCCCGCGGTGGCGACGGGGGGCGAGGGCGTCGGCACCGGCCTGCACCTGGTGGCCACGGTGTCCTGGTTGCAGGCGACCAGCCCGAGCGCGGCGCCGGCCAGCGCGGCGGCGAGCAGGCGGGGGGAAGGCATGGGAAGCCGCCCAACCATAGCGGCTACCATTGGCTGCCCGGTTCGCACCGGTCGCCGTGCATACGCATACCTGGTTGGTTGGTCGGAGAAGAGAGCCATGCCCACGCCAGATCGCATCCGCTGCGTCGCCGTCCTCGGCCACAGTCACGACGGCAAGACGTCGCTGTGCGAGGCGCTCCTCCACACCGCCGGGGCCACCCAGCGCCTCGGTTCGACCGACCAGGGCACCTCGATCCTCGACCACGAGCCCGAGGAGCAGAAGCGCTCCATCTCCATCTCCGCGGCGGTCGCCCACTGCGACTGGAACGGGGTGCGCATCAACCTCATCGACACGCCGGGCTTCCAGGACTTCGCCGGCGAGGTCTGCCAGGCGCTGGCCGCCTCCGACGCCGCGATTCTGGTGGTCAGCGCGGGGAGCGCGGGGATGGAGGTGCCGGTCGGCGCCGAGCTGGCCTGGGAGCGCATCACCGCGGCCGGGCTGCCCGCGCTGATCGTGGTCAACAAGATGGACAAGGAGAACGTCTCCTACGAGGCCACCGTCGACGCCATCCGCGAGGCCTTCGGCCGCAAGGCCATCGCCGTCGCCGTGCCGATCGGCTCGTACGAGCAGTACCGCGGCCTGGTCGACCTGGTCAACGACAAGGCGTACTCGTTCGACGGCGGCAAGCTGGTCGACGGCGAGTTCCCCGAGGACCATCGCGCCGAGATCGAGCGCGCCCACTCCGCGCTGGTCGACGCCGCTGCGGAGACCGACGACGCGTTGCTCGAGAAGTACCTCGAGGGCGCCGAGCTCACCGACGACGAGGTGCACGGAGCGATGCACACCGCGGCATTGCGCGGCTCGCTGGTGCCCATCGTTCCCGCCGCGGCGCTGCAGGAGAAGGGCGCGTCGTACATCCTCGACTGCATCAACCGGTACCTGCCCTCGCCCAAGGAGCGCGTGCACCAGGCCACCGACGCCAAGGGCAACGAGATCGAGATCGAATGCGATCCCTCGGGCTCGCTCGTCGCGCACGTGTTCAAGTCGACCATCGACCCCTTCGGCAAGATCACCTACTTCCGTGTGCTGCGCGGCGCGGTGCGTCCCGACACGCATCCGTTCAATGCCAGCAAGGCACAGGAGGAACGGCTCGCCCAGCTCGGCCAGCCGATGGGCAAGCAGATCGTGCAGGCGGGCGAGATCGTCGCCGGTGACATCGGCGTGGCCACCAAGCTCGCCGTCACCGCCACCGGTGACACCCTGTGCGACAAGGCGGCGGTGGTGACGCTGCCGCCCATCGAATATCCCGCGCCGCTCTACGCCATGGCGGTGCACGCCAAGAGCAAGGCTGACGACGACAAGATCAACTCCGCGCTGGTGCGCTATACCGAGGAGGACCCCACCTTCTCGATGACGCGCGACGAGGTCACCAAGGAGCAGGTGTTGCACGGGCTCGGCGACGTGCACCTCGACGTGGCGCTGGAGCGCATCAAGCGCAAGTACGGTGTCGAGGCCACGCTGTCCGTGCCCACGGTGGCGTACCGCGAGACCATCACCGGCAGCGCGCGCATCGCCCACAAGTACAAGAAGCAGTCCGGCGGCGCCGGGCTGTATGGCGACTGCACCATCGAGGTCGAGCCGCTGGCCCGTGGCGAAGGCTACGTGTGGGAAGAGAAGATCTTCGGCGGCTCGATTCCGCAGCAGTTCCGCCCCTCGGTGGAGAAGGGCGTGAAGCAGACCATGGAGCAGGGCGCGGTCGCCGGCTATCCCATCGTCGACGTCAAGGTGCGACTCGTCGACGGCTCCACGCATCCGGTCGACGGCAAGGACATCGCCTTCCAGATCGCCGGCTCGATGGCCATGCGGCGGGCCATGCAGGAGGCCCGTCCCGTGTTGCTGGAGCCGATCATGAACGTGCACGTCATCGTGCCCGAGCGGCTGATGGGCGACGTCATCGGCATCCTCAACGCCAAGCGCGGCCGCGTCGGCGGCATGAATCCCATCGGCGACGGGCGCACCGAGGTCTCCGCGCAGGTGCCGCTGGCCGAGATGTACACCTTCCCCATCGACCTGCGCGCCGCCACCCAGGGCCGCGGCCGCTACACGATGGAGCTGTCGCACTACGAAGAGGTGCCGGCCCACATCGCGCAGCCCTTGATCGACGCGCATTCGAAGGAGCACGCCGCCGCAGCGTCATGACCGAGTCCACCCTGCCCCGCGCCGGCGACATGGCGCCCGACTTCGAGCTGCCCACCAACGGTGGCGGCGTGTTGCGTCTGTCCTCGCTGCGCGGCCGCCGCGTCGTGCTGTGGTTCTACCCGGCCGACGACACCCCTGGTTGAACCATCGAGGCCCAGGGCTTCCGTGACGAAGTCAAGACCATCGAGGACCTCGGCGCCGTCGTCGTCGGCGTGAGCAGCGACACCGTCGCCTCCCACGACGCCTGGATCGCCAAGCTCGGCATCCCCTTCGCCCTCGTTGCCGACCCTGCGCGCGTCGCCATCAACGCCTACGGCGTCCACCGTGACGTGGAGTACGAGGGCAAGGTGTATCCGACCATCGCCCGCACCACCTTCCTCATCGGTCCCAACGGCGCCATCGAGCGTGTCTGGGAGAAGGTGAAGCCTGCGGGACACGCCGAGGAGGTGCTCGAGGCCCTGCGCACCTCGGCGGGCTGAGGCGGGCCGTACAGCAGGAAAGAGGAACCAGAGGGGAGATCATGACACAGCAGGCAGGAACTCCGGAGTACGCGCTGCGGCTCAGCGAGCAGGAGCGCATGCGCTATCGTTTCATGGCCGCACGCGCGCTCGAGGACGAGGGCGCGCGCTGGGCCGCCGCGGGAGTGGTCGCCGGGGCGCGCATCGCCGACGTGGGCTGCGGGCCGGGCGCGGTGCTGGTCGAGTTGGCGCGCATCGCCGGTGAGTCCGGTGAGGTGATCGGGGTCGAACCCGACCCCGCGGCGCGCGCGGCCGCGGAGGAGGAGATCGCCGCGGCGGGTGTGGCCGGCGCGCGTGTCATCGAGGGCACGGGTGCGGCCACCGGCCTGGAACCGGCCAGCTTCGACGTGGTGATGATCCGCCACGTGCTCTTCCACGCCGGCGCCGGCGCCCCTGACATCCTGCGCCACTGCGCCACGCTGCTCCGCCCCGGCGGCCATCTCTACGTCGTCGACACCGACGCCACCGCCAGCCGTCTCGGCATCGCCGATCCCGACCCCGACGCCTTCGAGCTCTGGAACCTCTACTGGCAGTTCCAGGCCGACCGCGGCTGCAACATCACCGTCGGCCCGCTGCTCGGCCCCATGCTCGTCGACGCGGGCCTGGAGATCGCCGATCGCGCCGGCTGGTACAACGTCGTCCCCGGCGAGGTGCTCATGCTCGGCGGTCCCATCGTCGCCGCCATCCCGGCCCTGCGCGCCGCCGGCCGCGCCACCGACGCCGACGAGGCCCGCTGGCGCGCCGGCATCCAGCGAGTCGCCGCCACGCCCGGCGCCGCCGTGTTCACCTCGCTCTTCGTCGCGGTGGGTCGCAAACCCGGCTGACGCGCCGACAACCGGCCTCCCGGCGCTGCTCGAATCAACCAGCGGGCGCGGTGCGCGCTGGTCGCGGGTTCGCCGCGACGACCGCTGATCCCTCCGAGGCTCACACGTCTCAGGCTTGGATGCGCTGCTCCTCGGGCGCGATCTCGAGGATGACCCGCTCGCTCTGGATGGCGTCGGGCGGGTAGGGGCGGCCGTTGTACTTCATGGAGAGGTCGTCGATCATCCGTCGCGCCCGGTCGCCGCGGATCTTCTCGACGACGCGGCCGCGCACCTCGACGTAACGGTAGGGGTTGTCGCGGTCCCAGATCATCACGGTGATGCGCGGGTCGCGCTCGACGTTCTTGAACTTGGCGCGGTGGATCTCGGTGTTGAGATAGAGGTGCTCGTCGTCCGCGGTGACCCAGATGGGCTGGGTCTGGAAGTGCCCGGACGGCAGCGCGGTGGTGACGGCGGCGAAGTTCGGGCCGGCGGCGAGCTCACGGACCTTGGGGTGGAGCCCCGCCTGCTGCTCGACGATCCCCCTGCCCTCTCGTCGGGTGGTCTGCTCAGCCATGGCCTGCAGCGTACCCCGCCGGTACCGCCCGGCAAACGAGCCCGCGCTCAGACCAGCGGGCGGCGGACGATGGTCTGCTCGCGGTCGCGCCCCACCGAGATGGCGTCGATGGGCGCCCCGCAGAGCTCTTCGAGCCGCTCGACGTAGTCCCGGCACGGCCGCGGCAGGTCCTCGTAGCGCCGGCAGTCGCGGATGGGCGCCTTCCAGCCGGGCATCTCGACGTAGACCGGGTCGCAGTGCTTGAGGTGGGAGATGTTGGCCATGGGATGGTCCCACTCCTCGTCGCGCCACATGTAGCCGGTGCAGATCCTGATGGTGTCGAGAGTGTCCAGAACGTCGAGCTTGGTGAGCACGATGGAGTCGATGCCGTTGGTGTTCACCGAGTATTGGGCCACCGCCGCGTCGAACCAGCCGACCCGCCGCGCCCGCCCGGTGGTGGCGCCGAACTCCGCGCCGACCTCGCGGATGTACTCGCCGAGCTGGTCGGTCAGCTCGGTGGGGAAGGGCCCGTAGCCGACGCGCGTGGTGTACGCCTTGAACACGCCCACGGTCTTGCTGATGCGCGACGGCGGGATGCCGCTGCCGGTGCAGGCGCCGCCGGCCGTCGGTGAGGACGAGGTGACGTAGGGATAGGTGCCCAGGTCGAGGTCCAGCATCACGCCCTGCGCGCCTTCCAGCAGGATGCGCTCGTTGCGCGCGATGGCGCCCTGCACGAGGGGATAGATGTCCCTGATGTAGGGGTCGAGTCGCTCCGCGTAGGTGATGTACTCGTCGAGGATGGCTTGCTCGTCGAAGGGCTCGGCGTCGAAGAGCCGGGTCAGTGTCTCGTTCTTCAGCCGCAGCACGAAGCGCAGCTTCTTCTCGAGAAACTTCGGCTTCTGCAGGTCGCCGATGCGGAAGCCGATGCGCCGCACCTTGTCCTCGTAGGTCGGGCCGATGCCACGCCAGGTGGTTCCCAATCGATCGTCGCCGCGCTGCGTCTCGCCGAGCTGGTCGAGAACCGGGTGATAGGGCATGACCATGTGGGCGCGATCGCTGACCACCAGGTTGTCCGTCGAGACGCCGCGCTCGCGGACGTGGTCCAGCTCGTCGAGGAATGCCCTGGGATCGACGACGACGCCGTGCCCGATGACGCAGAGCGTCTGCGGGTAGAGGATGCCGCTGGGGATGAGGTGGAACTTGAACTCCTCCCCCTCGTTGACGACGGTGTGGCCCGCGTTGTTGCCACCCTGCGAGCGCACCACCATCTCGACGCGGTCGCCGAGCAGGTCGATGACCTTGCCCTTGCCCTCGTCGCCCCATTGGCCGCCCACCAGGATCGTCACGCTCATCGCGGCGCAGAAGGGTACCCGATCCCTCCTCTCCCACGACGGTGGCCCGCAATGCCGCAGGCGTGCCGGTCGGGTCGCCCGCGCCCCTCCGGTATATATCGCGCTGTGATCGACACGCCGGCCCCGGCCGCGGCGGCGCCCGCGCCGAGCACGACCGCCCGCCGCGGTGCCGCCGCCGGTCTGGCCGCCGTCGCCGTCGGCCTCGGCCTCGCCCTGCTGGTGCCGCGGATCTTCAGCGACCCCGTCGGCGTCGATCCCTACGACGTGCGGCTGGCCGCCGTCAGCCTGCTGCTGCTCGGCGCCGCGCTCGCCCTGCGCCGGTTGCGCGACAGCCGCGCCGTGCTCATCGCGGTGGCCTCGATCACCGCGCCCTTCTGCCTGTGGTCGGCCGCGCCGCGGGTGCTCGGCATCGTCTGGCCCGGGCTGGGCGGCAACGAGCGCTTCGCCTGGGCGGGCGTGGCCCAGACGGTGCTCACCGGCGCCTTCGTCGCCCTGGCACTGTGGGTGCTGCCCGCAGAGCGTCGCCCCAACCTGCGACTCGGCCGCTTCGGCCTCGGCGCGATCGCGGTGGCCATCCTCGGCAGCGCGGTGCTGATCGGGCTGGCGCTGGCCGTGCCCGCGACCTGGCTGGGCCGGCTCGGCCTGCCCCTGGTGGCGCTGCAGCGCGACATGCCCTGGGTGGCGCCGGGCAACGTGCTCCAGGCGCTGGCCCAGGAGCTGGAATTCCGCGGCCTGCTGATGGGATCGCTGGAGCGCGTGGCCCCGCTCTGGGCCGCCAACCTTGGGCAGGCGGTGTTCTTCGGCCTGGCCCACATCGCGGTGCAGTACGAGGGCCCGGCCGGGCCGTTCGTGCCGGTGACCATCGGGGTCGGCTTCGTGCTCGGCTGGATCACCCAGCGCACCAACTCGCTGTGGCCGGCCATCGTCATCCACGCCGTCGGCGACGTCGCCGTGGCCGCCGCCGTGCTGCCGGGGTTGTATGGCTACTGAGCATTCGCGGCGGCGCGTCGCGGCGGCGGCGCTGCTCGCCTTCGCGTCGCTGCTGGTCGCGCCCGTCGCGGTGAGCGCACAGACTGCGACGCCGGCGCCGACGCCGCGTCACGTGCCGTCCTCTGAACCCTGGTGGGTGCCCGTCGCCTTCACCGGACGTCCGGTGATCGCAGTTCGTGCCAGCGGTGACACGATCGCAGTCGACGTCGCCGGTGTGGGCCAGCAGCGGTCCACCGACGGCGGCCGCACCTGGCAGCGGTACTTCGAGCGGCATTGCCTGGTCATTGCCCCCGACCCGCACTGGCGTGTGATCGACGGCCGTGTTGCGCACGTCAACGACGATGGCAGTGCCAGCGTCGATCCCGGCAGCCCGTCGATGCCGGCCGGCGGACGGCCGCAGCCCGCCGACCAGCGCGGGCTCATCGCCGCGCCCGCCGCGCTGCCCGGCGTGGTCGTCGCCGTCGCCGTCGACGGCGTGGCCTGGCGGCGTGGCGTCGACGGCCACTGGGCGCGCGCCCTCCTGCTGCTCCCGCAGGGCATCGGCAGTGGAGCGCCGCGCATCACCTCGCTGGTCGCCTTCGACACGCAGCCGCTCAGCGCCGCCGTCTACCTGGGCACCGACGGCTATTCGGTGCTGGCCAGCAATGACGACTCCCCCCCGAGCAGAGTGCCGGGCGACGACTGGTTCCGCGCGGGTCCCGGCCTGCCCGACCACGTCCTCGCGCTCTACGCGGACCCGGTGAACCAGGCGGTCTACGCAGGCACCGACGACGGCCTCTGGGTGCACCACCTCCGCGCCATCCCCGCACCGCCGGTGTACGCGGACGCCGCGCTGCGCTGGCGCTGGCTGGGCATCGGCCTGGTGACGCTGGTGGCTTCGGCAATCGCCGTCGCGGGCCTGCTGCGTGCGGTGCGGTGATGGGCGAAATGGGGTGCTGCGACCAACGACCCTGGCGTGCCGCGCCCGTGCCTGGCACATTGAGCCCATGGCCGCATCGGAGCTGGACGAGGCCCGTCGCCGGTTGGTCTGGGAGGAGCGCTACGCGCCCGGCGACCCGACGCGCCTGAGCTGGTACCAGCCCATCCCCACCGTCTCGCTGGAGCTCATCGACGTCCTCGGCATCCCCGGCGACGCCGCCATCCTCGACGCGGGCGGCGGCGCCTCGACGCTGGTCGACGCCCTCCACGCGCGCGGCTGCACGGACGTCACGGTCCTCGACGTCTCCGCCGCCGCCCTGCGGGTCGCCCGCCGCCGCGCCGGCCGCGACGCCGCGCAGTGGATGGAGACCGACCTGCTGGCCTGGTCGCCCGGCAGGCGCTACGACCTCTGGCACGACCGCGCCGTCTTCCACTTCCTCGTCGACGAGGCTGATCGCGAGCGCTATCGCCGCGTCCTGCGCAGCGCGCTCCGCGACGGCGGCCATGCCATCCTCGCCACCTTCGCGCCCGACGGCCCGGACCACTGTTCCGGCCTGCCCGTGCAGCGCTACGACGCCGACACGCTGCTGGCCGCGCTCGGCGACGGCTTCGAGCTGGTGGCAGAACGCGGCGAGCTGCACCACACGCCGGGTGGCGGCGTGCAGCCTTACACCTGGATCGCCGCGCGTTACGCGGCCGCACGTCTGTTGCCCTTGTCGTCCTGCTCAGGACAATTTGCTCAGGGTGACAAGCGACTTCGTGGCGCCGCCCAGTACGGTTGACGGCGGCGGGCAAGTGCCCGGCGGGAGCGACTGAGCTGCTGCGACGTCCCGGCGCGCCCTGCAACGCGGCCGGGCGAGACGCCCTTCAGCTCAATCCCTTCCTTCTCAACCGGGCCGCCGGTGAACTGCATCCCGGCGGCCCCATCTCCGCCCACGGTCGCCTGCCCCGCTGCGGTAGCGTGGCCCCCATGCCCAACCGCCTGGCTGCGGAGACGAGCCCCTACCTGCTCCAGCACGCGGACAATCCCGTCGACTGGTGGGCCTGGGGCGACGAGGCCTTCGCCGAGGCGCGCCGCCTCGACCGGCCCGTGCTGCTCAGCGTCGGCTACAGCGCCTGCCACTGGTGCCACGTGATGGCCCACGAGTCCTTCGAGAACCCCGAGATCGCGGCGCTGATGAACGAGCTCTTCGTCAACATCAAGGTGGACCGCGAGGAGCGTCCCGACGTCGACGCCATCTACATGCAGGCGGTGCAGGCGCTCACCGGCGGGGGCGGCTGGCCGATGACCGTCTTCCTCACCCCGCAGGCGGTGCCCTACTTCGGCGGCACCTACTTCCCGCCCGGCGACCGCGGCGGCATGCGCGGCTTCCCGGTGGTGCTGCGCGCCGCCGCTGACGCGTACCACAACCGCAAGGACGCGGTGGCCAGCGCGGGCGAGCAGCTGCGCCAGGCGCTCACCCCGCCACGGCTGCGCGGCGGCGACCAGCCCACCGTCGAGCAGCTCGACGCAGCCGCCCGTGCGCTGGTGGAGATGACCGACCGGCGGCACGGAGGTTTCGGCCAGAATGGACCGAAATTCCCGCACTCCGCCGCCCTCGACCTGCTGCTGCGCCGCCATCGCACCGGCGGCGACCCCGCCCTGCTCGACGCCGCGCTGATCACCCTCGACCGCATGGCCCGCGGCGGCATCTACGACCACGCCGGCGGCGGCTTCCACCGCTACAGCGTCGACGGGCAGTGGGCGGTGCCCCACTTCGAGAAGATGCTCTACGACAACGCGCAGCTGGCGCCGGTGTACCTGCACGCGTACCAGCTCACCGGCGAGGCCCGCTGGCGCCGCGTCGTCGAGGAGACGCTCGACTACGTGGTGCGCGAGATGCGCCTGCCCGGCGGCGGCTTCGCCTCGACGCAGGACGCCGACTCCGAAGGCGAGGAGGGCAGGTTCTTCGTCTGGACACCGCAGCAGCTGCGCGAGGCGCTCGGCAACGACGAGGACGCCGCACTGGCACAGCGCTACTTCGGCGTCAGCGACGCGGGCAACTTCGAGCACGGTGCCACGGTGCTCTCCGTGCCCTACCCGGCCGAGCAGGTGGCCGCCGCCATGCAGCTCGACGTCGGCACGCTGCAGCAGCGCATCGACGGCATCCGGGCACGGCTGTACGAGGTGCGCGAGCGGCGCGTCCATCCCGGGCGTGACGACAAGGTGGTCACCTCGTGGAACGCGCTGATGCTGGCCGCCTTCGCCGAGGCCGGCGCCGCCCTGCAGCGCGACGACTACGTCGACGTCGCCCGCAGTGCCGCCGATTTCCTGCTCACCGAGGTGAGCCGCGACGGCGTCCTGCTGCGCACCTGGAAGGACGGCGCCGCCAAGATCACCGGCTTCCTCGAGGACGTCGCCTTCCTCGCCGACGCGCTGCTCACCCTCTACCAGGCCAGCGGCGAGCCGCGCTGGTTCGCCGAGGCGCAGCGGCTCGCGCGCGACATGCTGGAGCGTTTCCACGACCCCGTGGCCGGCTTCTACGACACCGCGCAGGACGCCGAGCCGCTGCTGGTGCGTCCCAAGTCGCTCGACGACAACGCCATCCCCGCGGGCCAGTCGATCGCGGCCCACGCCATGCTGCGCCTCTACGCGTACACCGGCGAGGAGCGCTGGTACGACACGGCCATCGCGGTGCTCAGCCCGCTGGCGCCCGCCATCGCGCGCAGCCCGCTGGGTCTCGGCAACCTGGCCTGGGCGCTGCAGCTGGCCACCGAGCCGGTGCGCGAGGTGGCCGTGGCGGGTGCGCCCGACGCGGCCGACACCGCCGCGCTGGTTCGCTCGGTTGCCGAGCGATTCGATCCCGTGCGCGTGCTGGCCTGGGGAATCGCCGACGGCGTGCCGCTGATGGCCGATCGCACGCCGATCAACGGGCATGCGGCCGCGTACGTGTGCAGGAAGTTCGCCTGCGAGCGACCCGTCACCGAACCCGCCGAGCTGGTCGCCCTGCTCGATCAGCACGCCTGAACCCACGCCGCCGCCACAGCCCTGCAACGGTAGTCCCGACACGGCGGCACGGTGATGTCACGTGGGCGAACTCGGGCTCCGGCGGCAGGCAGAATCGCCCGAAGTGACACCACTCTCCGCCGCACCCGCTCCCCCAACCGCTCCCGCAGCAGCCCCGGCAGGCGTCCCGGCATATCCCCCGCCGCCGAAGACGTGGGCGGAGCTCGGCGTGCCCGAGACGCTGGTCTCCGACATCGTCCTCAAGCTGCTTTACTTCAACGGCACCATGGTGGGCCGCGACATCGCGCATCGCGCCTGCGTGCCCTGGATGTTCGTCACCTCGGTGCTCAAGCCGCTGTCGGACCAGGGCTGGGTGCAGTCGGCGGGCTTCCGCGACAGCGCCTCGGGCGTGGCGCTGCTGCCCGACGAGGACATCGGCGCCTCGATGGCCTACATGATCACCGGACAGGGCCGCGACCGCGCCCGCGACCTGCTCGACATCAACCAGTACATCGGCCCGGTGCCGGTGCCCTTCGAGACGTACACCGAGGTGACCATGCGCGACGCCACGCGTCCGCACCACGTCAGCCTCGACGAGCTGCGCGCCGCTTTGAGCCACCTCAAGCTCACCGAGGACACACTGCTCACCCTCGGTCCCGCGGTCAACGAGCGCCACACGCTGTTCATCTACGGCGCGCCGGGCAACGGCAAAACCTCGATCGCCGAGACATTGTGCAAGCTGATGGGGCCGCCGCAGTTCGTGCCCTACGCGCTCTGCATCCAGGGCCAGATCATCCGGCTCTTCGATCCCATCCATCACCTGCCCCATCGCGCCGAGCTGCCGCCGCACGACCGCCGCTGGGTGCTCGTCGAGCGTCCCGCCGTCGCCGTCGGCGGCGAGTTGACGCCCGAGATGCTCATGCTCGGCTTCGACCGCACCCTCGGCTACTACGAGGCCAGCGTGCAGATGAAGGCCAACGGCGGCGTCTTCCTGGTCGACGACTTCGGCCGCCAGGCGGCCATCTCGCCGCAGAACTTCCTCAACCGCCTCATCGTGCCGCTGGAGCGCGGCTACGACCATCTCAATCTCTCGCGTGCGGGAACCTCGATCACCGTGCCCTTCGCCTGCATGCTGGTGCTGTCGAGCAACCTCGAACCCAGCGCGCTGGTCGACGAGGCCTTCCTGCGGCGCCTGCACTTCAAGGTGTCCGTGGCCGATCCCGACGACGCGCAGTTCCGCGCCATCTGGGCGGGCGCCTGCAACGCGGTGAACGTCCCCTACGACGACGGCGCCATCGACTACCTGCTCGCGCAGTGGTACCGCAACACCGAGCCGGTGCGTCCCTATCGCGGCGTGCACCCGCGCGACATCCTCAAGCACGTGGTGCACGCGGCCAGGTTCCGGCAGCGAGCGCCGCGGCTCGACCACGACCTCATCGACGCGGCCTGCGGCGCCTACTTCCTGATGGCCTGACGGTGCCCACGGTCCCTATCAGGTAGAGTGACAGCGACGCTGACATGATCTGACGGAGGTCGAGCGCCTCATGCGCAGTCCCGTCCGTCACGCGGCGCTCCTCTTCGCCGCCACCCTCGCCGCCTCGGGGGCCGCGGTCGCCCTCGTCGGGGGTGCGGGCGATCCCATCTCGACGGGGTCCTCGCCTGCCCCCAACGCCGAGCGTGAGGCCAACCTGGCCACGCCCGCGCCGGGGCCGCTCTGCGCGCAGACCGCCTCCCCGCCGCGGCACCGCAGCGAGTTCCCCGGCGAGCCCTCCTCCTCCGCGCCGTCCGCCCCCACGCAGGCGGTGCCCATCCTCGCCTACCACTACGTCCGCACCGACCCCGACCCCACCGACGTGCTCGGCCAGCGCCTCTCGGTCACCCCGCGCGACTTCGCCGCGCAGATGGACCTGCTGCACCGCTCCGGCGCGCACGCCGTCAGCCTCGCCGACCTGCTCGCCGCCATGCGCGGCGACGTGCTGCTGCCGCCGCACCCGGTGGTGCTCAGCTTCGACGACGGCCACGCCGACTTCCTGGAGAACGCGCTGCCGGTGCTGCAGCGCGACCACCTCTGCGCCACCGTCTTCGCCGTGCCCGACTTCCTCGGCAAGCCCAGCTACCTCACCGTGCACCAGCTCGAGACCCTCGCCGCGGCGGGCGTGCGCATCGGCGCGCACACCATGGACCACCTCGACCTCAACACGCAGCCACCGCCGGTGGTGGCCGACCAGGTGAGCCGCAGCGCCGACGTGCTGCGCGCGCTGACCGGCCAGCCGGTGCGCGACTTCGCCTATCCCTACGGCAGCTTCGACGCCACCGCCGTCGCCGCGGTGCAGGCCGCGGGCTTCGACGACGCCGTGGCGCTGGCCGCGCAGCTACCCGAGAGCTGGGCCGGCCGCTTCACCCTGCCGCGCGTCGAGGTGATCGGTGGCGAGTCCCTGCAGGCCTTCGCCGCCGACGCGGGAATCCCGTTCCCGGCGCGGTAGTACGATGCCCGGCATGGCAAGAGCGACTTTCGCCGCGGGCTGCTTCTGGGGAGTCGAGGTCGACTTCCGCAACGTGCCCGGCGTCACCGGCACCCGCGTCGGCTACACGGGCGGGCACGCCGAACGTCCCAGCTACGAGGACGTCTGCACCGGCCGCACCGGCCACGCCGAGGCCGTCGAGGTCGACTTCGATCCGCAGCAGGTGGGCTATCGCGACCTGGTCGAGAAGTTCTTCGAGCTGCACGATCCCACCCAGCTCAACCGGCAGGGCCCCGACGTCGGCACCCAGTACCGCACGGCGATCTTCACCCACGATCGCGAGCAGGAGGCCGTCGCCGCCGAGGTCAAAGCGCGCGTCGCCGCCACCTCGTCGCGTCCGGTGGTCACCGAGATCCTGCCGGCACAGGAGTTCTGGCCGGCCGAGGAGTACCACCAGCAGTACCTGGTCAAGCGCGGCCTGGCCTCCTGCCGGATCTGAACCGCGCGGCTGCCTAGAACGGCGCCACCACGGGGCGGGCGACGGCGACGAAGATCGCCAGCGCTACCAGGGCGACGTTGGCCGAGGCGTTGCGCGGCTCGTGCCGGGCGCGGTGGAAGAAGAAGGCGATCACCTGCACCAGCGCCAGCGAGGCCGCGGCCGCCGAGGTCAGCTCGACGGCCCGATGGGTGGCGCCGGGCAGGATCAGCCCCAGCGCGCCACTGATCTCCGCGACGCTGATGAAGAGCAGCAGCGGCCGCGGCACGGCACCGACCCACGCCATCTGGCGCTTGGCCAGCTCGTAGCGCGAGGCGCGCACGGTGGCACCGAGAAAGAACACGAGGGCAAGTGCGGCCTGTACGGCCCAGAGGACGCCGTTCACGAGGAGATCTCCATGGCATGGACCATCACCTCTCTGGTCGAACGGCGTCCTCCGGAATCGACAGAGGCTGTGAGCTGAGCGAGCCGGCTACGGGCTGACCGGCGGGGTCGGGCCGGGGATGCCGTCGCCGAAGGGCCAGGGCTGCTGCGGGGTCGGACCGGTGCCGATGACGTCGCTGCCGGTGAGCGCGGTGCAGTTGGGCGCCGGGGCGTCGCTGCCGTAGGGCTGGGGGTCGCCGGTGGCGGTGAAGCCGAGCGCCAGCGCCGCGGCGGTCTGCGTGCACATCAGGTGGTCGCCGTACTGCGGCGCCACGTTGAAGAACGAGTTGTCGTTGCCGACGTTGCTGGTGGTGATCCAGCCGTACTCGGTGGTCGGCGCGATCAGGTAGCCGAGCTGGTCGTTGGCCAGGCCGAAGGTGAACAGCGCCTGCTCGCCCGACACCTCCTTGCCGACGCCGAAGCGGATGTCCGGGTACGCCTCGCCGGGATTGGCGGTGAGCAGCACGTCGCCGATGCGGTGCGCCGAGGTGAAGGCGCCGATCACGGTGCCGGTGACCCACGGCGGCGTGGCCGCGCGGATCGCGCCATAGCCGGTGACCGGCACCTCGCCCGTGTAGGTCACGCCGAGCAGGGCGGGGTTGGTGGCCTCCTCGCGGGTGAGCACCTCCTGGCCGGCGACGCCGTGCCCCTGCACGGGCGTCGCATCCGCCACCGCCTGCACCACCCAGGGCGTGAGCAGGTGCGTGTAGGTGTCGAGCTGGTCGACGTCGCAGCTCTCCTGTCCCGGCTGCCCGCAGAGCGGGTTGCTGTGTGGCCGCGGCGGCTGGCTGCGCCCGACGTCGGCGACCATGGTCACGGCGACGGGCTCGTCGAGCGCCTGCTCGGTGGCGCGGGCCACGCGGCCCGGCCAGTCGGCGGAGTACAGCTTGTTGCCGCCGCCCATCACCGTGGCGTGCGCCGCGTAGTTGATGAACGTGCCCAGCATATTGCCGTCGCCGTCGACCGCCTGCAGCACGCGCAGCTGCGTGTCGACGGCGCTGTCGTCGTAGCCCGTCTGCGTGTCGACGTCGAACTGGCTGTGCACCAGGTGCTCGCCGGGCGTGGCCGTGCCGGGGATGTAGCCGCCCGCCTGCGGCGTCGGCATGGTGGGCACGTCGCTGCCGACCAGCAGCCGCGCGGGAACGCGGCGCGCGTAGGCCTCGTCGAGCGCCCTGACCGCCTGGTCGTGCACGTATTGGAGATAGTCGACAGGAACTCCGCCCCACAGGCCGATGAGGTCGGGGCCGGCGTGGCTGTGGTCGCTGTTGACCACGATCATGTCGACGGGGACGCCTGTGTCCTGGGAGACCTGCTGGCGGATGTCCCAGATGCCGCAGGCGCACTGCTTGTCGGCGGTGAAGGTGCCCTGGTTCTCCAGCGCGCCGAGCAGCATGGTGTGGCCCTGGGCGTCGCCGACCGCCATGGCCCGCGCGTAGATGTGCTCGACGCTGCCGTCGCCGTCGATCAGCGGTCCGCTGCTGGCGCGGGTGGGGAACAGCCCGTAGCCGCCGAGGTGGAAGTTGCCGCCGGCCAGGTCGGCGGCGCTAGGGTCGAGCAACTCCTTGGCGAAGCCGACGCGCCAGGGCAGGTTCTTGCTGGCCGCCCCGCCCGCCTCGCCGCCGCCGCTCGGCGCCGGCGCCGCGGTTGCGCTGCTGATCGCCGCGCTGCTCAGGGAGCCCGCGCCGGCGGCGGCGAAACGCTGGTAGACGGCCGAGGCGTCGGCGGCGCGCTGGGCCAGGCGGGCGGCGGCGGCGTTCGCGGCCGGGTGGGCGCCGCCGTGGGGCGCCGCGAACCACGCCACGGGCGCGGCGACGGCGGTGGCGGTGAGCGCGACCGCGGCCAGCGCGGTGCGGATGCGTGGGCGGATGGCGCGCCTTGCGTGTGGCGTCGCGTCGGGCATCGGCGTTCCCCAGCGTGCGGCTGTCGTGTGCGGCGAGCCGCCCCCTTCGCCGCTCCTCCGCGTCAAGAGACCGCCGCGGGACACCGATCTTGCAGGGCCGGCCGGCCCCCAGGCGCTCAGCCGCCCGCGGGCACGCCCACCTTCTCGATGGTCTGCCGCACCACCCGGCCGCCCTTGACCACGACCTGCAGCCGCGCCGCGTCGGCGACCAGGGCGATGTCCTCGAGCGGATCGCCCTGCACGGCGACGACGTCGGCCAGCTTGCCCGCCTCCAGCGTGCCCACGCTGTCCTGCAGCCTGAGCAGCCGGGCCGGTGTCGAGGTGGCCGCCACCAGCGCCTGCATCGGCGACATGCCGCCCTCGACCATGAGGGCCAGCTCGCGCGCGTTGCTGCCGTGCTCGCCGACGCCGGCGTCGGTGCCCAGTGCGACGTGCACGCCCGCGGCCACCGCGGCGCGGAAGTTCTGCATGTGCACCTCGGCGACGCGCTGCGCCTTGGCGACCATCTCGGCGGGGATCTGGTTCGGGTTGCGCTCGGCGATGGCGGCGACGTCGCGCGGCGCCACCAGCGTGGGCACGAGATAGGCGTTCTTCTCGCGCATCAGGGTGATGCCCTCCTCGTCGAGCAGGCAGCCGTGCTCGATGCTGCGCACGCCGCCGCGCAGCGCGTTCTTGATGCCCTGTGCCGACATGGCGTGGGAGAGCACGTGCTTGCCGTGCACACCGGCCTCGTAGACGGCGGCGGCGATCTCCTCGACGGTGAACTGCGGCGTGTCGGGCAGGTCGCCGGGCGAGAGCACGCCGCCGCTGGTGCAGAGCTTGATGTTGTCGGCGCCGGCGCGCAGCACCTCGCGGACGCGCCGGCGCATCTCGTCGGCGCCGTCGACGCGGCCGTGCGGGATGTCGAGCGGCGTGGCGTCGATGAACATCTCGCAGCCGCAGGGCATGTAGGGGTCGGCGTGGCCGCCCGTCTGGCTGAGGATGGCCACCGAGAGCTTCATGCGCGGACCGGGGAAGAACCCCCTGTCGACCGCCATGCGCACGCCCACCGGCGTGCCGCCCGCGTCGCGCACGGTGGTGAAGCCGGCCTGCAGGGTGGCCTCGCTGTGCGGGATGGCGTGCATCAGGGTGAAGGAGCGCGGCGACATCATGATGGTGAGCAGGTCCATGCCGGTCTGCATGGCCAGGTGCACGTGCATGTCCATGAGGCCGGGCATGACGGTGAGGTCGTCGCCCTCGATGACCTGCGCACCCTGCGGGACGGTCACCTCGCGGCGCGAGCCGGCGGCGACCAGCGTGTCGCCGTCCCACACCACCACGGCGTTCGACACGGGGTCGCGCCCGGTGCCGTCGATGAGCCGGTCGGCGATCAGGGCAACGATGCCGTTGGCTGCGCTCATGAGGGTCTCTCCTCGTCTGGTCTGAGGTCAGAAGCTGCCACACCCGGCGCTGTCGAAGGTTGCGGCCAGGTCGGGCAGGAAGTCGAAGCTGGGGCAGGCGCGCGCGTCGCGCGTGGGCAGGTAGTCGCCGGTGGTGCTGTCCTGCAGGTAGTCGAGCGCCGGGCCGCGCTCGACCAGCTCGGTGAGCGCGTCGCAGAGCACGTCGACGTCGTCGCGCCTGGTGCCGATGCCGAACGAGGCACGCACTGCCCCGGGCACGTGGGCGTGCTCGCCGCGGCGCAGCTCGTTGCGCACCACGTCCGCCTGCTTGGGCGTGACGCCGAGCAGGTGGACGATGTACGGGTGCGCGCAGAAGCAGCCGTGGCGCACACCGATGGCGTGCTCGGCACTGAGGTAGGCGGCGACCAGCGCGTGGTGCACTCCGCTCACCGTGAAGGTGCAGACGCCGAGCCGGTCGACGTCCGCGCCGTGCCACAGCCGGTGCACGGTGATCTGCGGGATGCGCGCCAGGCGCTCGTCGAGCTGCCGCAGCAGCTCGCGCTCGTGCTCGGCGACGGCGTCCATGCCGCAGCGCTGCAGCTCGGTGCAGGCGGCGGCCATCGCCACCGCGCCGATCACGTTGGGCGAACCCGCCTCCAGCCGTTCCGGCAGGTGCGTCCAGAGCACGTCGTCGAGGGTGACGAAGTCGACGGCGCCGCCACCGGCCAGCGGCGGCTCGCAGTCGCGCAGCGCGCTCCCGGGTGCGATGTAGGCGCCCATGCCGAAGGGCGCGTACATCTTGTGGCCGCTCAGCGCCAGGCAGTCGATGCCGCTGCTCGCCATGTCGATGGCGCGGTGCGGCGCCAGCTGCGCGGCGTCGACCACCATCAGCGCACCGGCGTCGTGCGCCAGCCGGGCCACCGCCTCGACGGGATACACCTCGCCGGTGACGTTGCTGGCACCGGTCATGGTGACGATGCCCACGTCGTGCTGCTGCAGCGCTGCGCGGACGGCGTCGAGCAGCGCCTGCGGCGAGGGCGGCGGCGGGATGTGCACGACCTGCGCGCGCCGCCGCCAGGGCAGCAGGTTGGCGTGATGCTCGACCGCGGTGGTCAGCACCACCTGCCCCGGCTTCAGTGGCAGCGTGGCAGCCAGGTGGTTCATCGCGTCGGTGGTGTTGCGGACGAAGACGACCACATCGTCCGGTCGCGCGCCGCAGAAATGGTGCACGGCCAGGCGCGCCGCCTCGTACATCCGCGTCGACACCTGCGAGGCGTGGCCCGCGCCGCGGTGCACGCTGGAGTACCAGGGCAGCGCCTCGTTGACCGCCCGCACCACCGCCTCCAGTGCCGGCGTCGAGGCCGCGCTGTCCAGGTTCACGTAGCGCCGCGTCCCGCCGGCGGCCAGCGGCACCTGCAGGTCGTGTCCCGCCAGGGTCGGGAGGGGATGGAGGGCTGCCATCTCGCTGCGCAGCGTAGCGTTCCGGCAGCCCTCCCGCCATGGCCGGTGGTCCGGCTCAGGCCTTCTTGCCGCCCTCGATCACCTGGTAGCGCCCGTTCCCCGGGGCGACGAGCACCGGGATGGGCACGTCCGCCGACCAGAGGTCGGCGAACTTCATGGGGATGGTGTTGGTCCGCCCGGTCTGGTCCATGCGCAGGTAGCCGAAGTGCAGGTGCGGCTCACTGGAGCCGCCCGAGTTGCCCAGGTGGCCGATGACGTCACCCGCGTTGACCTGCTGGCCGACGGTCACCGGCGGCGTGGTCTCGGGCTTGAGGTGGTAGTAGCCGGAGTACTCGGCGTGCGCCCCCGACTTGTGCCGGATGACCACCTTGTTGATGCCCTGGAGGTTCGGGACAGCCTGGCTGCCGTGGTTCTGCTGGTCGCTGAACTCGGTCTCGACGACCACGCCGTCGGCGCAGGCGAGCACCGGCTGGCCGTACGCGTAGTAGCTGTTGTTGTCGTGCGGGTCGCTGCCCAGCGGCGACGAGCGCCAGGTGCCGGTTGGGTCCTTCGCCTCGGCGACGATGTCGTAGCTGAACCGCTCCAGCGGCCAGGAGTGGCTGTCCCACGCCGTCTTGTCGGGCGCGTTGCCCCAGCTCCACACGCAGTCCTTGGGCGCGGGCCCGAGCGGAGCGCAGGGCAGGGACACGGCGTCGACGAACTCGACGGGTCCGCGCCACACCGCCGTCTTGGTGTCGCCGTTGTGGACGTACTCGGCCTTGATGGTGACGGTCACCGCGCTGATGTCGCTCGGCTGGGAATGCATGTCCCAGCCGACCACGAAGAAGTTGAGCACCTCGGCCATCTCGGCGGCGCCGTTGACCACGGGCACGGCGACCTGCGAGCCGTCGGACTCGAAGTTGTAGAAGGTCGGCAGCGTCACGTCGTGGACGAGGACGGTGTTGCCCATCACCACCTTGACGCTGAAGGTCTTGACCTGGATGGTGCCGCCCGTGCCGTTGACGATCTGCCCGCCGATGGTCAGCCACCTGGTCTCGGCGCCGCCCGAGAAGACGCGAAAGATCTCCGCCGGCTTGCGCCAGGTGCCGATGAAGACCGGCGCCTCGAGCTTCAGGTCCGCCGGCGCGGAATAGGACCCCGAGGTGTCGAGCATGGGCAGCGTGTGCTGTTCGTACTGCCACTCGTTGTCCCCGTGCGCGTGCACCCGGACCAGCGCGTGCGTGGTGCCCGGCATCACGTACGGCAGGTCGAGCGTCGCCGTCGAGGTGCCGGTGGGGATCGACGAGAGGCTGGGGAAGACGCCGCCCGCGCCGAAGAGCGGGTAGGTGACGTCCTTGTCGACCCAGCCGCCCTGCTGCACCGTGCGCAGCTCGGAGCGCGAGGTGCCGATGGTCAGCGCGTGCTTGGTGTCGTTCTTCAGGTCGACGGTGACCGTGGCCGTCTCGGTGAGCAGGTCGTCGGTGACCGGGAACTGCGTCGTCGCCGAGCCGTCGACGTCGAAGATGTGCTTGCTCGGGCCGGAGGGCGGCCCGGGTGGCGGCGGGGTCTGTCCCTCGCGCGCCGGTGTCTCGGTCGCGGCCGTAGCTGCCGGGATTGTCTCGATCTCGCTCATGGCCTTCCTCTCCGTATGGGGGTGATTGGGAGGGCCGGATGGTCAGCGAGCGGCGGGGCGCCTGTCTGTGAATTGCGCCACTCAGGCGGCGGCCTGGGCCACCACCCGGCCGGCTCGGACCACCGTGGCGACGGGGTGGGCGCCGAGGTGGTAGGCGACGTCGAGCCAGTGCGGGGTGTCGAGGATGCAGAGGTCGGCGCGCAGGCCTCCGCGGAGGACGCCGCGGTCCTGCAGTCCCAGTGCGGATGCGCCGCCGGAGGTGGCGGCGACGAGCGCCTCGGCCGGGGTCAGGCCGGCCAGGGCGACGGCGAGCGAGGCCATGAGCGGCATCGACTCGCTGTAGCAGGTGCCGGGGTTGCAGTCGGTGGCCACGGCGACGCGGGCGCCGGCGTCGAGCAGGCGGCGGCCCGGCGGGGGAGGGCCGCCGAGGACCAGCGAGGCGCCGGGCAGGACCACGCCGGTGACACCTGCCGCGGCGAGGGCGCGCAGGTCGTCGTCGCCGGCGTGTTCGAGGTGGTCCGCGCTGACCGCGCCGGCGCGCGCCGCGAGCAACGCACCGCCGCTGCGGGTGAGCTGCTCGGCGTGCAGCTTCGGACGCATGCCCGCGGCGCGTGCGGCCGTGAAGACTCGCTCGCATTCCTCGACAGTGTAGGCGCCGGTTTCGCAGAAGGCGTCGACGAAGTGTGCGCCGTTGCGCGCGGCGCGCGGTACGCCCTCGGTGCAGACGGACTCGACGAAGGCGTCGCGCGGCGGGGGCGGCGCGGCGTGCAACGGCAGGTAGGTGGCGACGACGTCGGGCAGGTCCGGATCGGCGCGCAGCGCGCGGGCGGCTTCGAGCTGGCGCATCTCTGCGTCGTGCTCGACGCCGTAGCCGCTCTTCACCTCGACGGTGGTGGTGCCGAGCCGCAGCATCCGCGCGGCGCGCACCCGTGCAGCAGCAACGAGCTGATCCAGCGTCCCCTGCTGCGTGGCGCGCACGGTGGCCATGATGCCGCCGCCCGCGGCGGCGATGGACTCGTACGACTCACCCGCGCCGCGCCGCGCGTACTCGGCGGAACGATCGCCCAGCCAGACGATGTGCGTGTGCGCGTCGACGAAGCCGGGGATCACCGCCATGCCGCGCGCGTCGATCTCCACCGCGTCGCGCGCGATAGGCAGCTCGCGCAGGCCGTCCTCCGGTCCCACGTAGGTGATCAGCTCTCCTGCGCAGGCGAGCGCCGCGCCGCGCAAGACGCCCGGCGCGTCACCAACGCGCGGATCACAGGTCGCCAGCTCGCCGATGCCGCGCACGACGAGGGTGGCGTCGCTCACCCAGAGGCCTCACGCAGCAGGCGGAGTCGATGGCAGGCGCCCGCGCAGAAGGCGAGGAAGATCGAGCACATGGTGCGCACCGTCATGCCGTTGATGTCGGCGTCGGCGTCGACCTCGGTGAAGTCGACGGCGGCGATGCGCGAGTCGGTGCCGAGCACGAAGGCGGCCTCCTGCAGGTCGGCGGGGTTGAGTCCGCCGGGCATGCTGGCCGGGCAGGCGGGCGCGAAGGCGCGGTCGAGCACGTCGAGGTCGACGTCGACGTAGATGCGCGTGGCCCCGTTGCGTTCCAGCGCGGTGAGCGCGCTGTCGAGCACCGAGGTGATGCCGCCGGCGCGCACCTGGGTGGCCCGGCGCATGTGCACGCCCTGCTCGCGCGACCAGTCGTGGTGCTCGCGCGCGTTGGCGAAGCCGTGCAGCCCGACCTGGGCCACGCGCGTACCGGGCAGTCCCGCCTGGATCAGCTCGCGCACCGGCGTGCCGTTGCGCGGACCCGCGTAGGAGCGCGGGTCGCGGACGTCGTGGTGGGCGTCGAAGGTGAGCAGACCCCAGCCCTCGTCGAGCTGGCCGCGGGCCAGGCCGCGCATGGCCGGGAACGTCAGTGAGTTGTCGCCGCCGATGACGACAACGCTCGACGCCTCCTGGGAGGCGTCGAGGACGGCCACCTCGAGGCGGCGCTGGGCGGCGCGGACGTCGCCGTCCTCGTCGCCCTCGATGTCGCCCATGTCGCGGATGCGCAGGCCGCTGAGGTCGATGTCGTGGTCGCCGTCGTAGGTGGAGAAGCGCTGCAGCGCGGCGCGAAACGCTCCCGGGGTGAGGTGCGCCGACGAAGGGGTGATCGAGGCGCGGGAGACCGGCGCGCCGACGACGGCGATGTCCAACGGCGACGTCCCACCCGCCGCCAGCCAATCCCTTGCGCTCATCTCTGCCGGAGGGGGGCCTCGCGCCCCCCTGCCGCTCCGCGCGGCAGAGCCACGCTGCGCTCCTCCCCCCGCTCGGCGCGTGCCCGCATCGGGCGGTGACGCGCCGGAGCCCGTCCTTCGGCCGTGCTCATTTCTTCCCTTCCTGTGGTGCCATGGGGATGCGGACGCCTCGCGCGTGCGCCGCGTCCCAGGCTTCACCATAGCCCGCATCGGCGTGCCGCAGCACACCGGTGGTGGGATCGTTGGTCAGCACCAGCTCGGCGCGCCGCGCCGAGAGCGCCGACCCGTCGACGCAGACCTGCGCCCCGGCGTGGATGGAGCGCCCGATGCCGACGCCGCCGCCGTGGTGCACCGCCACCCAGGTGGCGCCGCTGGCGGTGTTCAGCAGCGCGTTCAACACCGGCCAGTCGGCGATGGCGTCGCTGCCGTCGCGCATGGCCTCGGTCTCGCGGAACGGCGAGGCCACGCTGCCGCTGTCGAGGTGGTCGCGCCCGATGACGATGGGCGCCGCGACCTCGCCGCGCGCCACCATCTCGTTGAAGCGCAGCCCCGCCTCGGCGCGCTCACCGAGCCCCAGCCAGCAGATGCGCGCGGGCAGCCCCTGGAAGTGCACGCGCTCACGGGCGAGCCGCATCCAGCGCTGCAGGTGCTCGTCGTCCGGGAACAGCTCGGCGATGGCGCGATCGGTTGCATGGATGTCAGCGACCGAGCCGCTCAGCGCCACCCAGCGGAACGGCCCCTTCCCCGCGCAGAACAGCGGCCGGATGTAGGCGGGCACGAACCCGGGGTAGGCGAAGGCGTCCGCGAAGCCGCCCCGCCGCGCCTCGTCGCGCAGCGAGTTGCCGTAGTCGAAGACCTCGGCGCCCCGGTGCAGGTAGGCGACCATGGCCGCGCAGTGCTGCGCCATCGACTCGCGGGCGCGGCGCACGTACTCGTCGGGATCGCGCTCACGCAGCTCGCTCGCCTCGGCCACCGACAATCCCGCGGGCACGTAGCCGTTGAGCGGGTCATGGGCGCTGGTCTGGTCGGTGACGATGTCGGCCCCCAGGCCCATGCCCAGCAGCGCCGGCAGTGCCTCCGCCGCGTTGGCGACGACTCCGACAGAAACCGCCTCGCCGCGCTCGCGGGCCAGGTCGCAGCGGGCCACCGCCTCGTCGAGCGAGGGCGCCAGCTCGTCGAGGTAGCCGTGCTGCAGGCGCCGCCGCGCCCGCGACTCGTCGACCTCGATGCACAGCGCCACGCCGTCGTTCATGGTCACCGCCAGCGGCTGTGCCCCGCCCATGCCGCCGAGACCCGCGGTGAGCACCAGGCGCCCCCGCAGCGAGCCGCCGAAGCGCTGCGCGGCGATGGCGGAGAAGGTCTCGTAGGTGCCCTGCAGGATGCCCTGGGTGCCGATGTAGATCCAGGAGCCCGCGGTCATCTGGCCGTACATGGTCAGGCCCGCCGCCTCGAGCTTCCAGAACTCCTCCCAGGTCGCCCACTGCGGCACCAGCAGCGAGTTGGCGATGAGCACGCGCGGCGCCATCTCGTGGGTGCGGGCCACACCGACGGGCTTGCCCGACTGCACCAGCAGCGTCTCGTCGTCGCGCAGCGAGCGCAGCGTGGCCACGATGGCGTCGAAGCAGTCCCACGACCGCGCGGCGCGTCCCGTGCCCCCGTACACCACGAGGTCGTCGGGTCGCTCGGCGACGTCGGGGTCGAGGTTGTTCATCAGGCAGCGCAGCGGCGCCTCGGTCTGCCACGACGCGCAGGACAGTTCCGTGCCGCGCGGCGCGCGCACCTCGCGCGCACCCGCGCTCACACCAGCACCTCCACCACACCGGACAGGGCGTCGCGCCACACGCCTTCGCGCACCCAGGACTCCGCGTTGCCCATGTCGTCACCGAGGAAGCGGTCCTCGCCAAGCGGCGGAACGCGCGTGCGCAGCGAGGCGAGCAACGCGCCCGTCGCCGGAGCCGGACGCAGCGGCGCACGCAATTCCAGCGCCTGAGCGGCGCACATCATCTCCACGGCGAGCACGCGGCGCAGGTCCTCGACGGAGCGCCGGGTGCGCAGCGCGGCGGTGAAGCCCATCGACACGTGGTCCTCCTGCCCCGCGCTGACGGGCACGTTCTGCACCGCCACCGGCGCCGCCGCGACGCGCAGCGCGGTGACGCAGGCCGCGGCGGTGTAGTGGGCGATCATCAGGCCGCTGTTGACGCCGGGGTTGCGGGTGAGGAAGGCGGGCAGCCCGCGCGAGCGCGCCGGGTCGACCATGCGGTCGACGCGCCGCTCGCTGATCGAGGCCACGTCGGCGCAGACCGAGGCCAGCATGTCGGCGGCGTAGGCCAGTGCCTGCCCGTGGAAGTTGCCGCTGCTGACCACCTCGCCCTGCTCCACCATGACCAGCGGGTTGTCGACAACGCTGGCCAATTCACGCTCCACCGTGGTGCGGGCGAATCCAAACACGTCGCGCGCGGCGCCGTGCACCTGCGGGGCGCAGCGCAGCGAGTAGGCGTCCTGCACGGCGTGGTGCGAGGCGCGGTGCGAGGCCACCATGGGACTGCCGCGCAGCAGGGCGCGCAGGTTGGCGGCGGAGTCGCGCTGGCCGGGCGAGGGCCGCAGCGCCACCACGTCGGCCTCGAAGGCTCGCGAGGTCCCCAGCAGCGCCTCGACGCTCATGGCGCAGGCGCAGTCGGCGGCGCTGAGCAGCCCGGCCAGGTCGTAGACCGCCAGGGCCAGCGTCGCGGCCATGCCGTCGGTGCCGTTGATGAGCGCCAGGCCCTCCTTGACGCCGACCTCGACGGGTGCCAGCCCGTGGGCGCGGAGGGCATCGGCGGCGCTCACCCGTGCGCCGTCCTCGCCGACCACCCACCCCTCGCCGAGCAGGCAGGCCGCGGCGTGCGCCAGCGGCGCCAGGTCGCCGGACGCCCCCAGCGAGCCGTGCTCCGGCACCCAGGGCACCAGGCCGCTGTCGAGCAGCGCCGCCATGGCCTCGACCAGCTCGGGCCGCACCCCGGAGTACCCGGCGCAGAGCGTGCGGGCCCGCAGCAGGAGCATGCCGCGCACCACTTCGGCGGGCAGCGGCGCGCCCAGGCCGGCGGCGTGGCTGCGCACCACGGCGCGCTGCAGGGTGGCCCGGTCAGCCCGGTCGATGGCCTTGTCAGCCAGGGCGCCGAAGCCGGTGGTCACCCCGTAGACGACGCTGTCCTCGGCGTCGAGGCGGTCGACCAGGGCGCGCGCCGGGGCCATGCGCTGGCGGGCGGCGGCGGCGACGGAGACGCGCTCACCCCGTCGCGCCACGGCGACGACGTCGCCAACGCTCAGTGGGGACCCGTCCAGGACCACCATACGACCTGGCAGCGTAGCGGCTCGGCGGGAGTATCGTTCAGCGCGTCACGCCGCCGGTCCGTCCCACGGAGACCCCGAATTCCATGCGCCACCTGGGCAAGCTCGCCGCCACCGGTCTCGCCGCCAGCCTCCTCACCACGGCCTGCGGCGGCGTCGCCGACGTGCTGGCGGGCCTGTCGCCCAGCCAGGTGATCAGCCTGGCCGGCGCCAAGGTGACCACCCAGTCCTACCGCATGGCGGTGCACGGCACCGTGGCCATCGACGCCGGCCAGGTGCAGGGCATGCCGCCCGGCGCGCTGGAGCAGATGTCCGGCATCCTCAAGAGCTTCACCGTCGACGGCAAGGCCGACGTGCAGAGCGCGCAGCGCCTGCGCATGGCCATGTCGCTGTCCCTGCCCCAGGCCGGCGCCAAGCAGTTCGTCGCCGTGCTCTACGACGGGAAGTACTACCTCTCCCTCGACGGCGGCAAGACGTTCTCCGACGGCGGCGGCTTCAACCTCCAGGGCATCACCGCCTCGCCCACCGACGTCAAGTCGCTGCTCACCGGCACCGTCGATCCCAGGAACCTGGGCACCACCGTGCACGACGGGCAGAACGTCGAGCACATTCGGGCCACTCTCGGCCCGAACTACTTCAACGACGTGCTCGACAAGTTCAGCGGCTCGGGGGCTGCCGCCTCCGGCGCGGGGCAGCTCCGCGACCTCATCAAGCAGATCATCAGCGTCCGCTCCGGCACCGTCGACGTCTACGTGCGCACCCTCGACGGGCGCATCGAGTCGACCCGGTCGCAGGTGGTCATCGCCCTCGACATGGGCAAGCTGATGTCCGTCCTGCTGCATCAGTTCGGCGGGCAGATCCCCTCGGGCAGCGCGCTGCCGCAGGTCTCGGGATCGATGCTGATGACCGTCAGCGGCACCGACCGCTTCAGCGACTACGGCGCCTCGATCAGCGTGGCCAAGCCCACCGTCGACCCCAACGCGCCCGGCTTCCCGAGCCTCTTCGGCGGCGGCGCGTAGGCGCTCGCGCGCGGCGAAGGCCGCGCTTGTGGCACGCTGCGCGCCCGTGAGCACCAACCCGCTGGCCGGCGCCCGCGTCGGCATCGTCGGCACCGGCGTGATGGCCGAGAGCATGCTCTCCGGCCTGCTCGCCCAGGGTCTGGCGCTGCCCGCCCAGGTCACCTGTTCGCACCCGCGCGAGGAGCGGCGCGCCGCACTGCGCGAGCAGCACGGCGTCGCGGTCACCGAGGACAACGCGGCCGCCGCGCGCGACGCCGACGTGGTGCTGCTGGCGGTCAAGCCGCAGGTGCTGCCCGAGGTGTTCCCCGAGCTGCGCGCGGTGCTGACGCCCGCCCAGCTCGTGCTCAGCGTCGTCGCCGGGGCCAGCACCCACGCACTCGGCGAGGGGCTGGGGCATCCCGCGGTGGTGCGGGCCATGCCCAACACGCCGGCGCAGATCGGGCAGGGGGTGACCGTCTGGTACGCCACCGAATCGGTCACCGAGGAGGGCAAGGCGCGGGCTCGGGGCATCCTCTCCGCGCTGGGGCGGGAGTTCGAGGTGCACCACGAGCGGCAGGTGGCCATGGCCACCGCGGTGAGCGGCACCGGGCCCTCGTACATCTTCCTGTTCATCGAGGCGCTGGTGGACGCGGCGGTGCACCTCGGCTTTCCCCGGCACCTGGCCCGGGAGCTGGTGCTCGACACCATGCAGGGCTCGGCGGCCTTCGCGCTGCAGAGCGGGCTGCACATCGCCGAGCTGCGCGACATGGTCACCTCGCCGGGCGGGACCACCGCGGCGGCCATGTACGAGCTGGAGCGGGGCAAGCTGCGCACAGTGGTGAGCGACGCGGTCTGGGCCGCCTACGAGCGCACCCTGCAGCTCGAAGCCCAGCTCGAAGGTGCTGGGGGCGCCGCGCCTCGCGCCCCGCGCCGCAACGAACGCTGAGTGCAGCCCCAGATTCGTACCTGTGGACATCGAGCTGCCGGGAACAGGAGGATGTTAGCGGCGATGCCCCGCAGGGCGTCCCCGGTCCGGTCGTCCAGTTCGACCGTGATCTCGGCGGCATGGGCAGCCCGGTCGTAGCGGACGACGAGGTGGAAGGCGGCGGTCGCCGCGTCGACGGCCGCCTTGTCCGCGGCGAGGCTGGGGACGACGAGCTGCGTTCCGCTGCCGGCTCTCGTATCGTCGTGGAGCGGATCGGGAGGCCATGCCTAGGCAGTCCTCGAAGACCAGCAGCGGATCGCGCGCGCCGTGCACGGCGTCGAGGTCGTGGCCGGTGGCAGCTCCATGGAGGCTTCGAGGAACACGGTCTGCGGTCCCTGGTCGACAGAGCGCGTCGCCACGTGGCGGGCGACGGCGACCTGCGCCAGCGCCACGGCGACGAGGGCACACCTCCGCCACCAGCGCCGCACCCGGGGGCCATGCGTCGACGCTCTCCAGCGCAGCGCTGAGAACGAACACGAGCCCGAACCCGACCCACGACCAGCGGGAAGGTGTGATACGGCAGGCTGCCAAACATGTCGATGATGACTGCAACTCCCGCATAGGTCAGCGCAAAGAGGACGATGCGCCGCACGCCGATCCGCCACCAGGCCGGCGCCGATGGCGAGCGCGGCGAGCACGGTGATCCAGCGGTCGAACTGGAACTCCCAGTTGGGGCGCTGGCTCGCCGGGGCGTGCAATCCCAGTCCCCAGACGAGCATGTCGCGGACGGAGTGCAGATTGGCGAGGCTCGGCCGCGCGGTGTGGTTGGGATCGAGGTTGGCGCTCTGCAGGCTGGCGTGTACATAGGCGGCGACATTGACCGCCGACCACACCATGAACGGCGCAACGATGCGCCACCGCGGGCGGTCAGTCGCGCCGGCTGCATGAGCAGGAAGGCAAGCGCCACCAGGGGCACGGCCACGGCGATCTCCTTGGATCTCCTTGCTGGTCAACGGGAGGAACCACGTGACCACCATGCCGAGCCACAGCAGCACCCGCCGCATCCCTGCCGGGCCGCCGGCGGCGTTGAGTCGCATGGCGAGGGCGACGAAGGCGGTCGAGAAGAGCACGTACAGGCTGTCCACCTGCGGCGCGTAGGGGACGTAGAACCGCACGCTCGATCCCACCACGAACAGTGCGTCGACCACCATCGCGCCGACGCGCGGCCGCGGCATCACCAGGCAGAGCGTGGCGCCGACCATCGCCAGGAACGCCAGGTTGGTGATCCAGACGCTGGTCGGGTTGAAGTAGTCGACGCTGAGGAGATAGGGTGCCAGCCTCCTCGGCTGGTACCGCCCGATGTCGTTCTTCCTGTGCGTGTACGCGTGTACCGCCTCGCTGGCGCCGCCGCCATGTGTGCGACGTCGAAGGCGTAGTGCTGCCACTCCGGGTACAACCCAGCCGGCGTGCCGCCCCAAGACCAGCGTGGTGGCCAGGCCGACGAGGCGACGCCCACGCCGCGCCGCGCCCACCGCAGCGTCGCCGGGGGCGCCGGCCGGGGCTCGTCCCCACCGGCGGCCCACAGCCTGAGGCACGCCCGCTGCGATTTTTCGCCCCTACGACCGTGTCATGTATTGAAGAAACGGCTGGCGGGCGCCTGGCGGAGCGCAGGGCCGGTGTTCCGCCATTCCCACGATGCTGACGGCAGCGAGTACACGGCGGATGCGACGGTCCCATGAGCGGAGATTCGACGGCTCGGACTCGACCCTCTCGATCCGCAGGGCAGGGCGCACCTGTCCTCACCGTCCTGAGCAGGCCGGCGGATTCGGAGCCTGAGGCTGCTTCGTTGCCCGTCGCGGCGGCGCTGGCGAGTTGGCACGCCAGCGGGCTGCAACTGTGGCCGGCCTGGCGCCGCCTGGAGCACTGGGAGGATTGCGCGATCGAGTGCATTGGTATGGACCTGGGCGCCCACCTGCTCGTCCTCTGGGCGATCTACACGTTCGGACATGGATGCGACCCACTCCTCGCCGAACTCGTCGACGAGGATGCGCAACCGCGGTTTGGCGACGAGATCCTCGAGGACGTCGCGCGACTCGCATTCTCGCTCGGCGCAAGTTGGGGCGCGTCGCTCACCCATCCCGCCGTGTGATCTTGGTGCCCGTGCCCGTGCACGCGAGCCGACGTCAGGGTGCGTTGAACACGAAGGTTCCGGCCAGTGAAGCCGAGGTCGCGTTCAGTGGGCAGCCCACCACAGTGAGGGCGACGACACCTTCGAACTGCGTCCCGGTGACCGCCAGGAGCATGATCGTCCCGATCGAGACGTCAACCGCGGTCACCGCGGTGCCGGCCGGCGGATTCGACGCGTAGAGCACCTGGCCGGCGAGCGAACCCACTCCGCCGGCGCAGGATGCGAGGAATGTCCCGCTGAGCGATATCGACGCGGAGTTGGCGCCGGCCAGTGTCTCGCACGTCGTGCCGGTCAACGTGACGCTGACCGCTTGGTCAGTCGGCGTCGGGCTGAGGCCGGGCGTAAACGCCTCGCTGCCGCTGACGACACAGCTGCCTGGTGTCTCGGCAAGAGCGTCCGTCGGTCCGCTCGGCAGTGCAGGGAGCAGCGCACATTCGACCGCGAGCAGCACCAATGCACGTTCCGGAACACGGAGTATGCGCAGCCACCCACCCTTCGCAGTGGTCCGCATACTTCATTCACGTGCATGCCACGGAAACCTCGCAACCGCTCACGCGCACAGTCGCTCGATGCGCGCGTCAGCAGCTCAGGCGCCAAACGTAGCCGCCGTCGATGGAGCAGCGAATGCCGAAGAGGCCGGTCGAATCCGGTCCGGACAGCGTGGCGAACATCCGGTTGTCGTCCGTCATCGACAGCGACGACACCATGTACGAGGCCGGCAGTCCGCTCGCAGCGGTCGAGGCGAAGTCACGTGCGGCATCATGCGACACGGCGACGGCAGGCCTGGGTTGGAGCGCGGCGTCGAGTGTGTACGTGGACAGCACCGCCCGGCCGTCCTGCCCGTACCTCGGCGAAAGCGCAAAGGTGCTGACACTGCCCGAGAGCGACACCGCGAGTGCAGCGATGGTCTGGCCGCCATCGCGGGAGACGTAGACGTGCTGCGACGAATAGGCGAAGTAGGTGCCGTCCGTCGGGAAGTCCGGCGAAACCGAGAGGTGGAGGGCTCCTTCGTGCGGAGCCGCCAGGATGGACCCGCAGGCGTGAGCGCAATCGACGACGACGGCGTCCTGGTATCCGATGCCTGCGGGATCCACTCGCATCCCGGTGACCACAAGGTGCCCGCTTCCCCCGGCGAAGGCGACATCATCGAGCTCGGTGATGCCTGGTGGGAGCAGCGGGCCGGGAGTGATCGCGCCGCTGCGGGCGCTGTAGACCGTCGGAGGGTCGGTGCCGATGAGCACGCGCGCATCGCCTGCCGGCGAATCGGGCACGACCGCTGCGGGCGCGGAGATCGGCGTCACGGGGACGAACGACCGTCCCGCGTCGTTGCTCCGTGCCAAGCCGGTGGCGCTCATCGCGAACATCGTCGGGTCGGCAGGAAAGGCCGGTGGCAGAAGCAACTGACCGCCCGTGAATCCGGATGATTCGACCTGTGACCATGTGGTCCCGCGGTCTGTGCTGCGGAACAGGACCGGGCAGGTGGCACGCGTGCAACCTCGGACCACGGTGCCCGATGCGAACAGCGTGCCGTCCTGCGCGTAGTGCGGCGACGGTTCGACATCGACGAATGCCGTGTCCTGCTGCTGGGCGGGCGGGGGAGCCACCACCTCCGACACGATGTCGAGCGGTGCGTGCGCACCACGGCTCGTCCCATCCCCTCCCGAGCCTGCCACGCCAGCGCCGCCTGGCGCGAATCCGTCCGTCCCGCGGTCCCGCAGCGACGACATGGCGTCGGTCGACACGTCAACGCGTGCCGAGGCGGCCCGTGGGACGATCCCGCGTCCATCGTGGAGCTGGCCGCCGGTTGGGCCCGCCAGGGCGATCGATCCCACTGCGCCCGCCATCAGGCAGGTCACCACCGAACCGACCAGCAGCGCGCCGGGTTGCGCACCGACGGTCGCGGCATCTCCTCCAGAAGCGGCTGACCGTGCGGTCAGGCGGGTGAAGCGGCGATGGAGCCTTCGGAACAGCGCCAGCGGAAATACGGCCGACGCGGTGACCTCTGCAGCGTGTCGAGCATGCTGGCGGGCACGGGAGATGATCGAGGCGACGGCGGGCACGCTCAGGCCGCTGCGGCGGGATATCTCGTCGTAGGAGTACCCGGCGAAGCTGTCGAGCAGCATCTCGCGCTCGTGACGGTGGAGCTTCATCCAGACGCGGCGGAGCGTGGTCCGTGTCAACACCGCGCTCTCGGCGTCGCCGGGGGCGTCGGGCAGATGCAGGCCGCGCCGGGTGGCGTCCGACGCTCGCGCCCGTCGTCTCAGATCGTCGCAGCAGACGTTCCTCGCCACCGCGGTGAGGTAGGCGCACGGGTCGCCGGTGAGCTGGTCGAGCCTCCGCGCCGCGCGCACGAAGGTTTCCTGGGTGGCGTCCTCGGCGTCTGACGTGTTCTTGAGGTAGGCGAGACAGAGCCTGTAGATGCGCCGCTCCTGCTGGCCATAGAGGACCTTGAGATCAGCAGGGGTGCGACCTTGATCGCAGCCATGGGACGGCTTGTCTGGGTACTCGGTGCCCGCGACCTTCACTCCCCAATCCTCAACCTTTCACAGACACACTACGTCAGTGCGTCGATCACACATCTTAGACGGATGGTACGTAGGAAATCTTGCGTCGCCATTAGTCATCTGCACCGCCCGGATGGGGCCGATAAGACCTCGAAAAGGTTGCGGCGATTTGACCGCGGGTCAAACGCTGACAGGGACGGCGCCGGCACCCAGATACGTGTCGATCAAACGCAGGGTCTTCGCGGAGTACGCCACTGGGCCATCCAGGACGCCCCGGCCTCTGGAGGGGTCGTAGTCGTGGTCGCTGTATTCCAGAGCCGTGTGCACGAACTGTTCGACGATGAGCACGGCCCTTCCGTTCGGCGCAATCGCGCCGAGGTCGTCAGACAGTCGACTGACCCACTATGCGAGCAAGTTCTCGCTGGGCGCGAGCTGGGGAGCGTCGCTGCTGCGCGCGGCGCCGGCTGAACACGGCGCGCGGTCAGCCGGACGTGGACCTTGTCGCCGTGGCGGCCTTCCGGCGGCGCAGACGGCCCACTCCCAGGCTGCTGACCGACAGCAGCACCGCGACCACTGCCAGCACCAGGGGGAAGCGCCAGTTGACGCCGCCGCGCATCGGATTGGCGGCCGCTGGCTGCACGGGCTGCGCGCCCGCGCCCGCGCTCGGTCCCGCGTTCGTCGCGCCGCCCTGCAAACCCTTCACGGCACCCGCCGCGCCGCCGGCGTTGCTGACGGCAGTGGGGACCGGAGCCATGGAGACGGCCGAGTGCGCTCGCCTCGCCGTGCCCATGGCTGGGCATGTGCCCAGCCAAGTGCCGCCGCCGTCGATGCTGCAGAGCAGCCCTCCGTGGATCGACGTGGAGGCGAGCCCGAGGTAGGAGGCGAACACCCGGCCGTCCGGCGCGACCGCGAGAGCCATAGCGCCGCCGGTGAGTTGCGTCCCGTCGCCGAGATGAGCCCACGTCGCCCCGCCGTCGGTGGTGCGGTATACGCCGCCCTGCGTGTTCGGGCTATGTTCCTGGGTTGCGCCCTGCAGCTCGGTGACGTACGCGGTGCGCACCGCACCGTGCTCGCTGTAGCCGGGTGCCAGCCCCATCGCGGGATAGGTCGTCCCCGCGGTGGTCGGCGAGACTGCAAGCGGTGCGAACGTGGCGCCACCATCCGTCGACTTGAAGACCGCCATCTGGGTGCGGGCGAAGACGGTGCCGTCGCTCGCGAACGTCGTTGACGGCAGGAGCGTGGGGGGCCCGGAGTACGCCGACGTGCCGGCGAGCGTCGTGGCGGGACCGCTGCATGCCAGCTGCGCGGTGCAGCGCTCCACGACCGACAGGTTGGTGTGCGGGTCCACCGCGCTGAGCAGGACCGGCGCCCACCCGCCGCTGTGCGACGACGCTCCGGCCATGAAGGCGAAGGCGAAGTCCTGCAGGGTCCCGGAGGAGCCGGCGACAGCGCTCGACGCGCCGCCGCGGACGATGTAGTCGTGCGCGCCATCGCCGACCGCGACGGCGCCGTCGCCGCCGAAGGACGGCATGATCGACGGCGTCCCCGCATCGCCGATCCGCGTCCACGTCTGGCCGAGGTCGTCGCTGCGCTGCACGCCCTTGCCGGTGCCGGCGACGAGGACCTCACGCCCCGAGGGACCGATGCCGATCGCGGGCGCGCCGCCGTCCCATCCCGCACCGGCGGCACGGCCCCACGTCGCGCCGCCGTCCTGGCTCACGAACAGTGAGAGCTGCTTGTTCGTCGACGAGAGCGTGCCGGCCGCGGCGACGACGAGGCCCGTGGTGACATAGGCAGGCGACACGACGATGGCGTAGACCTGCTGGTTGTCACCGATGGGGGAGGCCGGCGGCGCGGCGGCGGCCGCCGGCCTGGTCGCAACGACGATGGCGGCAACGATGACCGCGGCCGCGGCTGCGAGCGAACCGGTGCGCCGTGCGACGAATATCATCCCGAGCTTCCCTTCGATTGTGCGCCTCACGCCGAACTGCCCGCGGGTCGGTCGGATGTGAACAGCACCCTGGCCGCCGAGAGATCCCATCCCACTGACACAGGACAGCAGGAACGTGCCCCTCAGCGAGATGGACACCGCGTCAGGCGCCACACCCAGTTCGGGCGAGAACGGCTCGCTGCCCGTCACGGCACAGAGACCGGGCGTCTCGGCGTGTGCGAGCGCGGCGCGCTGATTGGCGCGAGCCACATCCCCACGACTGTGCGGAGGAATGCGCATGTGCGGACGCATGCGCGATGCACGCGGCGAGCACCGTGCGGTGCGACGCTTCTCATACCCTTTCCACGGACAGCGGCGTCGAAAATCGCAGGTGTGCGCGTGCCGGGCGCCGGCTGCCATCAGCAGCCCAGGTGCCAGGTGGCGCCGCCGTCCGGCAGCATCGCCAGCGAAAGACGGGCAGCCCTCTGCTGCTCACCGTTCGGAAGCTGCGTGCGCCGTCGCTGGACACCGCGATCGCCGAGTGCGGCCTGCTCGCGGCTCGTGATCAATCGACGAGAGTGCGCAGTTCGGGGCGCACCCGTTCGAGCCCGCAACGCACCAGGCTGCGCGCGGTCGCCTCGTGGCAGCCCATCCGGACGGCGATCGAGGCGTACGGGCGGTCGTCGAGCAGCCGGTCGAGAACGGCCGTGCGCTGGCGTGCAGGGAGTGCTTCGATCATGGCGATCGCCTGTCGCAGCGTCCAGCGGTCAAGGACGTCGTCCTCCACGGCGGTCGGCGCCGCGCTAGAGGAGCTGATGGGGAGGTCCGTCCGCTTCCGCCGTCGCGCCCCCACGGCTCGCACCAGGATGCGGCGCACCCATGCCTCGAGCGCACGCTCGTCTCGAACGTCCGCGCGGTGCACCCACGCCACCGCCAGCGCCTCCTGGACGCAGTCCTCGGCCGCGTGGGCGTCGTCGAGCATGCGGCGGGCAAGGGCGTACCAGGCCAGCCGCCGCCGGCCGATGAGATCGACCAGACGCACCCCTGCGTGATCCCGTTCGTCGAGCGATGTGGCCAGGCCTTGCCTCACCTCGCTTGCAACCACGCTGCTCCCCACCGAGCAGCGGCCCTTCATCCCTGACTCACGCGGGGGCCGCGGAATCCTCGCAGCGGCCCATGTTCAGACCGTCGCCGGGACCATCCCCCCTCCCAGATACGTCTCGACCAGCGCGGGGTCCTCGCGCAGCTCGGTGCTCGGTCCCTGCAGGACCACCTGCCCACGCGCGAGGACGTACGCGCGATCGCTGTGCTCCAGCGCCATGTGGACGAACTGCTCGACGATGAGGATCGCTGTCCCCTGCTGCGCGATCGCACCTAGGACGTCGAACAGCTGTGTCACGATCATCGGCGCCAGCCCGAGCGACAGCTCGTCGACGAGCAGCAGCCGGGGATCCGACATCAGCGCGCGCGCGATGCCGAGCATCTGCTGCTCGCCGCCCGAGAGCGTCGCAGCCGGCTGGTCCGCCCGTTCGGCGAGCCGCGGGAACATCTCCATCACCCGCTGCAGCTGCTCGTCGAACGCGACCCGGTCGTGCCGCCGCACCCAGTGCCCGAGCTTGAGGTTCTCGATCACAGTGAGGCCGGGGAAGAGGTCGCGCCCCTCCGGCAGGTGAGCGATGCCGCGCTTGACCACGCCGTACGCCGGCGCCCCGTCGATCCGCTCACCCGCGAAGCGCACCTCGCCGCGCCGCGGCGCCAGCAACCCGCTGATGGTGCGCAGCGTGGTTGATTTGCCTGCGCCGTTTGCGCCAATCAGCGTGACCAACTCGCCCGCCCCGACCTGCAGCGACACGGAGCGCAGCGCCTGTACGTCGCCGTAGTAGACGTCGATCCCCCTCACGTCGAGCAGCGGCCCGTTGCCTTCCATGGCGGATGCCTCCGTTGTGCTCGGCGCACGCCGCGCCATCTCGCTCGGAAGGAGGCGACCCAGCCGACTTTCGTGCAACGGGGATGCGATTTCTCGGCCCGCCGAGCGTGGTGTGAGGTAGAGATGCCACTCGGCGGCTCGGAGGGCACCGCTCAGGACGAGAAGGAAGGAGGGAGCGGCCCCACCCTGGTAGAGGTCACAACCGCTCCCCGACTAACCCCGTGACCTCGCGACCTTGAAACACACCAAACCTTACTCACATTCTCATGGAAGGGTCAAGAAACATGCGTACAGGACTCATTCGCCGGTTCGCCGGGGTCGGCAGCGTTGCTTCGCTGCTCGCATTTGCCGGGCTCAGCTCGGCCGGGGTCGCACCGGTCGCTGCGCAGGGAGCGGCGGAGTGCACTGTCAGCGGCAGCGCATCCATCACGCCAGGCTTGGGTGCTGTGCCCGGCCCTGAGGGCTTCACCTTCTCCGGCACCACTACCTGCACCGGCGCCGTCAATGGGGCTGCGCTCGTTGCGGCTGGCGGCACCTTCTCCGGTAGCGGGAGCTGCGCCGAGGGCAGCATCGAAGCCGGTGCCGGGTGCTCGATCAGCTTCACCGCCACCGTCGGCAGCACCTCAGTCACTTGCACGGCTGGAATTCTGGTTCAAGCCACCGTGGTCGTCGAGGTCCACTGCGTCGTCTCCTGGAGTGGCGGTACCGGCGCTGTCTGGGCGCACGTGGTGTTCACCCCGAACCCGCCCGTCCAGAACCCGGTTACCAACGTCAACTTCACAGGTGTAGCCGAGGTGGCACTGGCTTAAGGTCCCTACGAGGGGACGGCGTACGCCGTCCCCTCCCTTGACAAATGATGAGATCATCCCGCCGCTTCTCCCCCCTCCGCGTTGGCTTGTTGGCTGGTGCCGCAGCCCTCGTGGTCATGATTGTCACGACGGCGTCATCGTCATCTGTCCATGCCGAGGAGGGGGCGTTCACCGTCGTGGCCCATCTGCCCGCATCACCCCATCTGGATTTGACCGGTGCGGGCACCGTCGGGCAGGACACCGTGTTTCATCAGAGCTCGTTCCTGCTGGATGTGGCTGCCCGACGCGGGTACGAGCTGGGCGGCTATCTCGAAGCGGGGAAGTCGTACACCGAGATCTCGGTGGTCGACCTCGACGCGCTGCGCGTACTGGCGCGTCAAACCATCGTGGGAACCCTGCCTCTCGCCTACGGCTCAGACCAGGCGCAGCAGGGCTACGTGGCGGCACTCGAGACAGGGCGCACTCCCCGACTCGTCTTCGTCGCCGGCAGTGGGTCCACGGCGGTGCCCTATGGCGATTTGGCCATCATCGACCTCACGACTTTCACGCTGGCGGGGTCGGTCACCCTGCAGTCGCCGTCCAATCAATGCTTCGGAGCATTCCCCAAGCCCTGTTCCATCTTCGGGCTCGGCTACGATGGTCGCACCGGACTTCTGTACGCACTCTTCGCCAACAACGCCTTCTACGGCAACGGACTCTTCGGGGTCGGCAAGTACTCGCTGTCCGTTGCCGCAGTCGATGCGGCCAAGCGAACGGTCGTGGCCACGGCGGCGCTGCCCACTCTGTGCGAAGGCCCTCCGACTGATGCCCTGGGCAGCGCCGCGAATGAGGACCAAGCCCCTGTTTTCCGCTCCACCGATGGAGCGTCGATCTGGACCGCGTGTGTGATCAACCGCAACTCTGGGACAGGGGGAACTGTTGGAGCCGTGCAACTATCCGTCGACGAGGGTGGGCGCCCGGTGGCATCGCCCTCGCCGACGGTCTATCCAGGTGTTCCGTATATCGAAGACGCCTATGCCGACCCAGCGGCTGATCGGATCCTCTTTCGGAACAACGTTGCCGGGGATCACAACGTGATCGTCTTCGACGGGCGACACCAGCGATATGTGGGCCTGGCGGCGTTGGACAAAGCGCCCAGCGCCAGTGGCTCTCCGACTCTCAATGGAAACGGGTTGGACCAGGGGACGGGCCGCTACTACTTCGCGTCTCTGTTCGGCATCTTCAGCGTCGACGGCCGTCGCACCGACCGCAACGGGTTTCCGCAGGCGAACGTCTTCCCGCCGGATGGTAAGGGCCGACAGGGGGGACTCGGAATCGTTTCGGATCCGGTAGGTCACCACGTCTTCATCCTCTGGCGGAGTGACAAGGGTTTCGGCGCCAGCGTGACGCGGTGGGATTCGTACTACACGGTCTACAAGGACAACGTCCCGATCTCGAAAGACACTCCTCTGTCGAGCCTCGACGGCAACACGTCGGACATCCCGGAGTCGCCGAGCACGCTGGAGATCTACAGTGGGTATGCGCAAGGCTACGGCCTGCGCAACCTTACGTTGAGCCCGCCGGACCTCGGCGGATATGGCGCGGGCACGAGCACAGGCGATGCCGGTGGCGTTCACGACACCCTCGACGCGGTAGCGGCCAACACGGCGTTGACGGGAAATGGGGCGCAGGCGAGCGGTTACACCGTCGCGGTCGACAGCCGGACTCGCTCCGAATACCCTTCGGGGTACCCCTCCGTTCCGTTCCCCACCCCGTCGTCCGGCCTCTCCCTCCCGCCTCCGCCCGTGCCGGCCTATCCGTACGGGGTCACAGCTTGCCACGACACGACGGGACGCACGGACGTCGAGGCACACGACGATCCCGGCGGGACGACCAGCACGACGTGCAACCTGAGCCAGGGCGACGTGACGGTGCACAGCGCTGCGGGACCGTCCACCGTTGGAGGAGGACAGGCTGTCCCCCCGGCGACCATAGGGAGTGTTCAGATCACAACTGACGTCCAACTCGTGTCCGGCCAGCATACGGGCCTGGGCACCCTGCCGGCGATCGTCTCGAGAGCCACCGCGGTCGTGCACGGCATCGTCCTTGCGCCCGACGTGGCAATCGACGAGTTGACCCTGACGGTGTCGGCGATCGCGGCGGGCCGGCACGGTACCGCCACGACGACCATAACGCGCACCATCAGCGGAGTCACGGCGGGGTCGTACCACTGTGACGTCACGTGCGCTCCCGGGCTCACGATCGAGAAGATCAATGACCAGCTTCAGACGGATTTCCCAGGTCAGGTCCAAGTGGTCGTGCCGGCGGCCGACTCGGCCGCGGCGACCGGCACGGCGCACGGGTATTACGCCGCAGTCTTCAAGAACAGCTACGACTATCTCAACGACGGCGTCCTGAATCTCGACTTCCGCCCGGAGCTGGTCGGGTTGGAGGAGATCCGCAACAACGACGCGGTCTTCGTCGGCCAGCAGGCGCGCCAGATCACCCAGTTCGGCGGAGTCGAGGTGGAGAGCCGATACGGGATCACTACGGCCCCTCCGCCCGACACGTTTGGTGCGGGACCGAACGCTCTGCCCGCGGCCAGCGTTCCGGGTGACGGCGCGATGGGTCCGCCCCGGTTCGCCGGGGCGCTCACAGGTGGCCCGGGAGGCGCACCCGGGGACAAGACCCCTGGCGGCCGGATCATGGCCGTGCTGCGCTCGGTGCTGGACGGACTGACGGCCTTCACCGACATCCACCAGCTGCCGTTGCTAGCGGCGGTGTGGACCATCCTCGTTCTGCCCGCATACCTGGCGACGCGGCGGCGGCGCCTCGAGAGGTTCGGCCTGTGAGTCAAGTGACGCCGCCAAGCTCTTCGCCGCCCGCGCCGGGGCGATCATTTCCGCCAGGTGCCGGATGGCTCAGCGTCCTGGCACTGGCGGTGATCATCGTCGGCGTGTCGGCGATTCAGGTGCTGCCGCGGTTTGGGCCGGCTAGTCAGCCCATCGCGATCCAGGGAGTGGGGCCCGGGGCTGGCGGAACTGGGCTGGGGACAACGGCGTTGCCGTCGGGCGTGGCCTTGGCTCCCGGTGTCGTGGGCGGCGCGGCAGGCCAGCACGGATCTATCGCCAAGGGGCCCGGGGTGGCAACCGGCGGCGGTGCTGCGAGCGCGCAGAGTTGCAACTCCACCAACAACGGCGGCGCCACCGACACGGGCGTCACCGCGACGTCTATCAGCCTCGCCTCGACCATCGTCAACTCCGGCGTGGGTCAGAGCTTCCTGGGACCGGTGCAGTACGGCATGCAGGCAGTCGTCAATCGGGTGAACCGTGGCGGCGGCATATGCGGCCGCCATCTCAACCTCACCGTCGTCGACGACGGCTGGGACGCGGCCCGCGGGTGCAGCGACATCCAGAGCTTCATCCACGACGGTGCGTTCGCGCTTCCGGTGGTGCCGTCGTCGGAAGGGTTGAAGCAGTGCATCGACTCGGGTGTGATCCACAGCGCAGGGATCCCCGTGGTCGGCAGCGACGGCATGCTCTTCGACCAGTACCAGGCATCGAGCAAGGCGGACTGGGTGTGGCCGGTGGCCGCATCGACGCTGTCGACGATGCACATCATGGCCATCGACGCGTACCGCAACCACAACGCGCGGACGTTCTGCCTCGTCTACGACAGCAAGTACCACTTCGGTATCGAGGGTGAGCAGGCGTTCAAGGCGGAGATCGGGCGGCTCGGCGGCAAGCTGACCTTCGAGGAGGGCCTCGACCCCGACGTCACCGACTACAGCGGTCCCGTCAACGACTGGAACAACAACTGCGGGGGCGTCGACTTCGCGGGGATGCTGCTCGAGCCGGACGAGGCGGGACGCTGGCTGTCGGACAACCCGACGCTGCCCAAGGGCAAGGGGGGCGTCGCCGGGGCGCAACCGATGTTCAGCAATTCGCTCACCGCGAACTGCGGCGACATCTGTGACGGCATCAAGGTCTTCACGGGCTACCGGCCCGTGGTCGATCCCGCCTACAGCAACCTCCCGTCTGTGGTGCAGTACGAGAACGACGTGCGTGCGGAGTCGAGCCAGGCCGACCTCACCAATCAGTTCCTTGAGGGCGGCTACGACGGGATGCTGCTGGTCGTCCAGTGCCTCAAGGCGATCGGCGCGCACCTCACGAGAGCGGCCGTCAAGGCGTACCTGGACAGCACCACGTTCGCCGCCGACGGCAACGGCCTGACTCAGCCGCTCACCTGGCGACCCGGCAACCACTTCGCCAACGTGGCGATGAAGGCGTACGTCATGGTCGCCAACTCCGGTCGGGTCACGGGCTACCGTCCGGACTCCGCGGGGTTCATCACCGATCCCAACGCCGGCGCCGACGCGCCGAGCGATTGAGGCGCAGCCATGGAGCTGATGGTCCTCATCCTCCTGGCGCTGCCATTGGTGGCGGCATACGCACTGTTCGCCCTGGGCATCACCGTCATCTTCCAGGCGTCGCGCGTCCTCAACCTCGCCCATGGCGGGATGGTGATCCTCCCGGCCTACCTCACCTACTCCTTTGCCAAAGCCGGCCTGCCGATCCTCCTCGCCGTGCTGCTCGGTGTCCTGAGCGGCGCGCTGCTCGGCATCGTCATCGAACGTGTCTTCGTGCGCGTGCTGCGCAAGGAGTCGGTGACCACCCAGACGGTGGGGACCGTGGCGGCGTTCGGCCTCATCCTGGCCTTTACCTCGAAGGTCTATGGGACGACGCCGCTGCACATGCCGGCGATCTTCCCCGTCGGTTTCGTCAGCGTCGGCAACTCCAGCATCAAGTACGGTGCCCTCGGGCTCTTCGGGGTCATGCTGGTGTTGGCCGCGGCGCTGTTCGCGCTCTTCCGCTTCACGGCGATCGGTCTCGCCATGCGCGGGGCCGCGGAGAACGCCCGCGCCGCGCTGCTCATGGGCATCAACCCCGAGCGCACCACGCAGATGGCGTGGGCGATGGGTGGCGCGCTCGCGGGCGTTGCCGGGATCCTGCTCGGGTCGATCACCGACTTGGAGCCGTTCACGCTGTCGCTGCAGGCACTTCCCGCATTCGTTGCGGTGCTGATCGGAGGGATTGAGAGCCTCCCCGGCGCGCTCATCGGATCGATCGTGGTGGGATGCGTCATCGGTGCGCTGCCCGGCCTGCCGTACGTGGGCCGCATCCAGGGTGCGTCGCAACTGGTGCTCACCGCGGCCGCGCTCGTCGTGATGGCGCTGCGGGGTCAGCGTCTGTCGCTCGGCGACATGCGCGCATGAGCCGCTCGTTCAGCGTCACCCTCGACCTGCACCCGAAGCACCTGCTTGGCTTCGCGATCGTGGCCTTCCTCGGCGTCTGGCCGTGGCTGCCGTTCGCTCCCTTCAGCGTCGTGGGCGACGCGATCGTCGCCGCCGAGTACGCAATCGTCGCCATCTCGCTCGTGCTGCTCGTCGGGTGGGTGGGACAGATCTCGATCGCACAAGCCGCGCTGGTCGGCGTCGGGGCGTACACGACCGCTCTGATCGTCCAGCACCTCAGCGTCCCTTTTCCTGCGAACCTCCCACTTGCCGCCGCCTGCTCCGGCGCCGCCGCAGCCGTTCTCGGCGCCGTCGCGCTGCGGGTGCGCGGGCTGTACCTCGCCGTCGCCACGCTGATCTTCGGGTACATGGCCGACGAGTTCCTCTTCCACCAGACCTGGTTCTCCGGGTACGGCGGCGAGGCGGTGATCAGCCAGCCCCTGATCGGCCACCAGGGCGCCTTCCCCTCGTTCGACTTCACCGACCGGCGCACCTTCTACTACGTCGCCTGGGCGTGCGCGCTGATCGCGCTCTACGCGGTCGCCAACCTGCGCTCCGGCAAGACGGGGCGCGCCTTTTTCGCCGTGCGCGGGTCCGAGGTCGCGGCGGCGTCGCTGGGGATCAACGTCACCCGGTACAAGCTGCTCGCCTTCGTCATCTCCGGTGTGCTCACCGGCGTCGCCGGCAACCTCATCATGGTGGGGCAGCAGGCGGCGAGCAGCGACCAGTTCGACCTCAGCGTCTCGATCTTCTACCTGAGCATCGCGGTGGTCGGCGGGCTCACCAGCCTCGGCGGCGCCCTGGTAGCGTCGCTCATCTTTGCGAGCCTCAACGAAGCGTTCCTGCGCGTCCACGCCCTCAACGGCTACCTCGACGTCACCTCAGCGGTGCTGCTCGCCGTGGTGTTGCTCGCCTATCCCGGGGGACTGGGCGCCGTGCCCGCAATGCTGCGCACCCGACAGCGGCAGGCCGCGCACCTGCTCGACCGGTTCCAGCGAGGCCTGCGGCTGCGCCGCGTCCTGCGACGCATCTCCGCAGGGCGGGAGGTCGAGCTGGCAGGCATGCGCACAGCGGACGCTCCGTCCTCGCACCTGGGCGAGCCGCCTCCGATGCAGGAGTCGGCGTCCGCGCCCGAGCGGTCAACCGCCACCGGCCCAGACGAGGAGACCGGCGTCCTTTCCATCGCCTCGTTCCGTCGCAATCGCGTCGTCCTCGACCCCGACCGCACCACGCGTCCGCCGCTCATCGAAGCCGAGGGCATCACCGTGCGATTTGGCGGCCTGGTCGCCAACGACGACGTGTCGTTCACGGTGTGCGAGGGTGAGATCGTCGGCCTGATCGGGCCCAACGGTGCCGGGAAGACCACACTGTTCAACGCGGTCGCGGGCCTGAACCAGCCCTCTGCCGGTCGCGTCCGACTGATGGGACGCGACGTGACGGACTGGCCGGTCCACGAGCGCGCCCGGCTCGGCATCGCACGGACCTTCCAGGCGATCCAGCTCTTCCCGCAGCTCACCGTCTTCGAGAACCTCATGGTGGCCACCCACCTCCAGAACTCGACGGGCGTGCTGGCTCACATCGTCGCCAGCGAGCGCAGCATCCGCGCCGACCTGGCGGCGCGCGAGCGTGTCCGCGAGGTGCTCGAGATGCTCGACCTGCAAGCGCTCGCGGTGCGCCCCGTGCGCGGCCTCCCCTTCGGCAACCTGCGCATGGTCGAGGTGGCGCGTGCCATCGTGACCGGCGCTCGGGCGATCATGCTCGACGAGCCCGCGTCGGGTCTCGACAACGCCGAGACCGAGCGCCTCGCCGACCTGCTCATGTACGTCCGTGGCGCCCTCGGCATCACGCTGCTGGTGATCGAGCACGACGTCCCCTTCGTCACCAGCGTCTCCGACTACATGTACGTCATCGACCGCGGCCGGCTGCTGGCGGAGGGTCCGCCCCTCGAGGTGCAGCGCAACGAGGCGGTCATCGCCGCCTACCTGGGCCAAGCGGTGCCGTCCAGCGCCCGTCGCGACGCGGCCGCCGGCGCTCGGGGCGGCTGAGGAAAAGGCGCGGGAGTCAGTCGGCAGCGCCGGGCCCAGACCCCAGGGCCATTCGGCTGGCGTGTCGCGCTCACGTACAACTGCGAGTGTCTGCCCATTCCGTGGCCGAGGCCGGCGCAACCGGACCAACTCGGGTCGAAAGCCAAGGCCGTCGATCAGGTTATCGGCATCCGGTCCCCCCTTGGTCGTCCACCTGGCGATAAATGGCTCGCCGTGCCGATGAGGGACGTGAATTGATACCGCGTTGGCTCCCGTGAGCGAGCGCGACCGCCGATACTTCCGAAGCCGAGCCGGAAGGTTGGCGCGCCCACCAACGTCCGTCATCGTCAGGAGGAACCCGAGGGCCCAAAGGGTCGCGGCGGCAACCCGGTCGGTGCCCCACAGCACTCCGCCGAAGGCGTACGCGGGGCGGCTACCAACGAGGAAGCAGCCGACGTGGTGGCCGACGAAGCCACTGCCTCACCTTAGCAGCATTGTCCGATCCACCGAACATCCGTGCGCGTACCCTGATAGCGCTTCTGGCTTGCTATCTCGGGCTCGAGGACGGCCTGCCGATGAGGCGAGGCGCGCGGGGTGGCCACTCGCGCTGCTTCGTGTCCTCGGTTGGTTGCAGAACTGGGCTTCGATCCGGCACGGGCAGCCAGGATCGGCGGAACCGTACTGTTCGCCTATGTTCGGCTCGGCGACGTCGCGTCAGTCTGGTGGCATGGATGGTCGGCATCCCGTCATCCGACGCAGGGTGACCTTGGCTCGGACCGTCAGGGACCGTTGCCCTTGCCCACCGTGCTCGGTTCGGGGGGACTCGCACGCCATCATCCGCCGCTGGAGTGCGGCCGAATGACAGCGTTGCCCCCTGTCGTCACTCGATCGCGGGTCGTCGTCTCCGTGCCGCCGCCGCCGTCGCGGCGCTCCCACCAGGGAGCCCTGGTCGCGGTGCTGGTGCTGGCTCCGCTGCTCGGCTTCCTCGGCCTCGAGCTGGGCGGGGTCAGCGCCATGTCCAACGCGCAGTCGCAGGCGGCCGGGCTGAGCACCCAGGGCCGCTACGACGAGGCGGTGGCCGTCTACCGCGCCGTCGAGCAGCGCGGCGGGGTGCCGCTCTGGCTGGCCCACGGCGCCATCGACGCCGCCCCGCAGGACGCCGGCCGCACCGTGCTCGACTGGGCCGGCGCACTCGACCGGGAGGGCCACTCCGCCGATGCGCTGGCCCTGCTGGAGAACGTGGCCACCCTTCCTGACGTGGTGCTGCCGCAGCCCGACGGCCAGCGCGAGCACGCCGCCATCGCCCTGCGCAGCGCCGAGGCGGAGGCCAAGGCGGGCCACTGGGACGTCGCCCTGCACCGCCTCGACCAGCTCCGCGACAACAACCCGCCCGCCGACCTGGCCGCCAAGGGCGAGTCGCTGCGCCCCGGCTATGCGCTGCAGGCGGCCAGGATGCTGCTCAACCAGGGGCATGCCGCCGCCGCGGTCGCCGCCCTCGACGACGTGGTCCACCAGGCGGGCAGCGGGCCCGAGGCCAGCCAGGCGCAGGCGCTGCTGCCGCGCGCCCTGCTCGCCGCCGGCCAGCAGGCCATCGACGGCCACGACCAGGCCAACGCCCTGGAGCTGCTGCAGCGGCTGGTCTCCGACTTCCCCTCGACGTCGCAGGCGCGACAGGCCCACGCCCTGCTGCGCGCGCCGCAGTCGGTGACCGGCACCGTGGTGCGCGGCAGCACCCCGGTGGCCCACCTGGAGATCCGGCTCGGCTCCGACTTCCGCCAGGTGGGCAGCGCCTACCAGACCAGCGGCCCCTACTACTACGCCACCACCGACTCCCGCGGCGACTTCACCATCGACAGCGTCCCCGTCGGCGGACCCTACGTCGTCGAGCTGCTCGAGGACGGCGGCTGGACCACCACGGTCGGCCCCGACGGCCCCGCCTACCAGTTCAGCGTGCAGCCCCTCACGCCGGTCGACCTGGCCTTCGTCGTCCTGCCGAGCTAGCACCCCCGCGCGGCGTCCGCGACCGGGCGGCGGCTAGACTGCTCCGTTCACCCCGTTCGCCGCCAGGGATTCGCTGACCGCCTGCAGATGAGCCTCGAGGACGACGCGCTCGCCTACCACTCGGCCCGCAAGGGGAAGATCGCCATCTCCCCCAAGGTCGCGCTGCACGACACGCGCGACCTCTCGCTGGCCTACACGCCGCACGTCGCCGCGCCCTGCCGAGCCATCGCGCAGGACCCGTCGCTGGTCGACGTCTACACCGCGCGCAACAACCTGGTCGCGGTGGTCAGCGACGGCAGCGCGGTGCTCGGCCTCGGCAACATCGGCGCGCGTGCGGCCATGCCGGTGATGGAGGGCAAGGCGCTGCTCTTCAAGACCTTCGCCGGCATCGACGCCTTCCCCATCTGCATCGAGACGCAGGACGTCGACACGATCGCCACCATCGTGCGCAACCTGGAGCCCACCTTCGGCGGCGTCAACCTCGAGGACATCGCCGCGCCCAAGTGCTTCAAGCTGGAACAGACGCTGCAGTCGTGGTGCGACATCCCCATCTTCCACGACGACCAGCACGGCACCGCGGTGGTGGTGCTGGCGGCGATGGAGAACGCGGCGCGGGCATTGAGTCGCGACATCGTCGGCATGCGCGTGGTCATCAACGGGGCGGGTGCGGCGGGCATCGCCTGCGCCCGGATCCTGCTCGACCGCGGCGTCGAGGACATCGTGCTCGTCGACTCGCGCGGCTGCATCGGACTGTCGCGCCCCGACCTGCCGGTGCACAAGCAGGAGATGGCGGAGCGGACCAACCCGCGCGACATCGCCGGCGGCCTCGACGACGCCATCTACGACGCCGACGTCTTCATCGGCCTGAGCGGCGCGGGCCTGGTGACGCAGAGCATGGTCAGCACCATGCACGAGGATTGCGTGGTCTTCGCCATGGCCAACCCCAACCCGGAGATCCTCCCCGAGGACGCGCGTGCCGGCGGCGCCGCCATCGTGGCCACCGGCCGCAGCGACTACCCCAACCAGATCAACAACGTGCTGGCCTTCCCCGGCATCTTCCGCGGTGCCCTCGACGTGCGCGCCCGCTGCATCAGCGAGGGCATGAAGCGCGCCGCCGCCCGGGCCATCGCCGAGCGCGTCGACGTCGCCGAGCTGGGCGCGGGCATCGTGGTGCCCTCGCCTCTGGCCGCGGGCGTGGCGGGCGCGGTGGCGCTGGCCGTCGCCGACACCGCCATGCGCGAGGGCCTGGCCCGCGACCCCCGCGACCTCGGCGAGCTGCGCACCGAGCTGCAGCGTCTCAGCGCCCCTCCGCTCGTCGCCTAGCGGATGCGCGGGGGCCGTTGCCCCCCCTTCACACGAACGCGGACCGGCCGTGCGCCGGTCGCTGCCACAATGGCGGCCGAGGGTCGACAGGTGGTGAACGGAGAGGTGCCGGTAGGTGGTCCAGCAGCAGTCCTCAGTCGCTGAGATGATCCGCGCCGGCATCGAGCGCATGCCCTACAACGCCATGCTCGGCGTGCACATCAGCGCCATGGACGGCGGCCGCGCGGTGGGCACCCTGGCCTCGCGGCCGGAGGTGGGCAACCACGTCGGCACCATGCACGCCGGCGCTCAGTTCAGCCTCGTCGAGGCGGCCAGCGGCGCGGCGGTGAGCAGCGCCTTCCTCGACCTGCTGGGCCGGGCCACCCCGCTCGCCCAGGGCGCCCAGCTCACCTACAAGCGACCACTGCGCGGCGACGCCACCGCCGAGGCCTTCATCAGCCCCGAGGAGATCGAGCGCGTGCGCGGCGAGCTGGAGGTGCAGGGACGCGCCCGCTTCGACGTGGCGGTGACGGTGACGGACGCCGAGGGCACGGTGGCCACCGAGGCAGTCATGCGCTGGTACATGCGCCTGAACTCCGCCTGACACATCTGCACACAGCTCTGCACACAGCTCCGACCTCGGCGCGACGCCTGCTTTAACCCCCGCCTGCCATGATCCTGGGCAGGTGCGTTTCATCGGTCACGCCGGTCTGGCCTCAGATCGGCGCGGCGGGACCCCCACCCGCCAGACGCTCGCCGGCGCCGAGCGGGTAGGCATCGACTGCATCGAGGTCGACGTCTGCCGCTCATCCGACGGAACGCTGCTCCTGCGGCACGACCTCAGCCTGCCCTCGGGCCGGCCGGTCAGCGGGACGGCGTTCGCCGAGGTGCGCCGCGAGGATCCCGACGTGCTCACCCTCGACGAGGGCGCCGAGGTGCTCAGCGCAGGGACGATCCCCGTGCTCGTCGACCTCAAGGACGCCGCCGACGCCGAGGCGGTCGCGCAATGGCTGGCGGCCCGCCGCGATCCCCAGCGCTGGCTGGTCTGCAGCGACGACCGCGAGGCGCTGCTCACCCTGCGTGACCGGGCGCCGCGCGTCGAACGCTGGCGCGGGGTGCCGCGGGTCGCCCCCGGCCGCGGCGAGCCGGTGCGCCGCATCACCGCCATGGCCCTGCGCTCGCTGCTTCCCGCCCGCCTGGCGCGCCTCGCCAGGGAGGTCACGGCGGCGGGCTTCACGGTCGACCGCTGGGCCGTCACCCCGGCCCTCTGCGCCGCCGCCCGCGGCATCGACCTGCCGGTGGCCGCCTGGACGGTCAACCACCCCGCGGGGGCCCGCCGGATGTGGGCCTGCGGGGTCGACTACCTGACCACCGACAGGGTGGTCGAGATGCGCGCCGCGCTCGCGGCACAAGACGGCGCTGTGACGGGACGTTGCGATGGGTGACAACCACGCCGCGTCCCGGCCAACTGCCGAGCCGGGGAAGGGAAAAGGACGTGGAATGCAGGACGTGACAGGGAAACTCCGCCAGATCACCCGCGTCGGACTGAGGTCGCCTCTGGTCCGCCTGGCCGGGACGGTCGCGGGCATCGCCGTCCTGCTGCACAGCATCGACGTCTCCAAGGCCGCCAAGGGGCTGGCCCAGGCGAACGTCGGCTGGGCCTCGCTCGGCGTGGCGCTCACCGCTCTCGCGCTGCTGTCGTCCGTGGTCGAGTGGGGCGTCCTGCTCCGCGGCACGGGCCACCGCCTCGCTTGGTCGTCGCTCTCCTCCTGGTACCTCCAGGGCCTCTTCGTCGGCCAGGTGCTGCCCGCCGGTGTCGGCGGCGACGCGCTGCGCGCCGTCGAGGTGGGCAAGGTCACCGGCCACGGGCACGCCCTGGCCTCGCTGGCCGGCAGCCGCATGGCCGGCACCCTGGGCATGGCCATCTGGGGCGTCGCCGGCGCCGTCCTGCTGCGTGCCTGGATGGGCACGGCGGGCATCATCGGCGCCTGCGTCTTCGCCGTGGCCATGGTGGTCGCCTGGGTGCTCGCCCTCGGCGCCCACCGGGTGGTGCGCCGCATGCGCGGCCACGACTGCCGCTATCGCAAGCGCCTGGCCAACGCGCTGCACCCCTTCACCGGCGCCTTCCGCGCCTACCGCCGGGTGCCCCGCGTGCTGGTCCAGTCGATGCTCATCGGCGCGGTGGGCTGGGGCATCAACCTCTGCGCGCTGGCCATCTTCGCCAAGGCCCTCGGCATCCACGCCGACTGGAGCCTCTTCGCCGTGGCCATCCCCATCACCCTGCTGGCCACCCTGGCTCCGTTCTCGATGAACGGGCTGGGGCTGCGCGAGGGTGTGCTGGTCGGACTGCTCGCCCACGCCGGCGTCAACTCCGCGCACGCGGGGTCGCTCGCCGTCCTCATCGATCTGCAGATGGTCCCCTTCGCGCTCTTCGGCGCCGTCCTCTGGATGCGCCGGCGCAAGGTGGCCAGGTACGACGCCGCTGCTCCCGCGCTTCCCCCGGTTCTCGCCGCGGAGGCTCTGGCTGCCTGACGGCTGAGGGGCCGACGCCTCGGGAGGGGCAACGCTGGCATTGGGCCGCACTCCAGCGGCCAATGCTGGCGTGGGGGAGTGTCCCCCGAGCGGCGCGCGTCAGCGCGCGGATGACGAGGACGTGGACGGGCGGGGCGCCTGGACCGCCCCCGCCCGCCCACCCATCCCGACCGCCGCCGCGGGCGGACCACCCGCCCGGCCGCCGCGACGACAGCCTCGCCCCTTCCCGCCTGCCCCGTGTCGCTTCGGGATGCCCTCCCGGGTACTGGTGTGAGCCTACGAGGCTCCGGGGCTAAGTTCTGTGGCATTTGCCACATTCGCGGACATGAATCTCAGCTGCGGCGCGCGCCCACCTCGGACCAGAACTCGGGGAAGTAGCGCTGCACGTCGTCGACGGCGAAGCGGCGCAGGATCGACTCCGGCGGCTCGCGGTCGAGCAGGAAGCGGAAGACGCGGACCAGGCCGTCCTCGGGTGACTCGCCGGGGTTGAGCAGCCGCCGCAGCGCGCTCTCCGGCGCGCTGACCGTGTGCGTGGTGCGGTCCTCGACGCTGACGGTGTACTCGTCGCCGCCGGCGTGGACCACCGTGACCCTCACAGCAGCTCCAGCAGCCTCTCGGGCGGCCGGGCGATGACGGCGCGGTCGCCGCGGATGACGATGGGACGCTCGATGAGGATGGGGTGCGCCACCATGGCGTCGAGCAGCGCGTCGCGATCGGCGCCGGCGAGGCCGAGCTCCCTGTAGACCTGCTCGCCGGTGCGCATCATCGCGCGCGGGTCGTCGATGCCGAGCAGGCCCATGACGCGCTCCAGCTCCTCGCGACCGGGCGCGTCGTCGAGGTAGCGGACGTACGTGGCGTCGACGCCGTGCTCCTCGAGGATGTCGCGGGCGCCGCGGCACTTCGAGCAGCTCGGATTGAAGAAGACGGTGACCTCGTCGGACATGCTCGATGCCTCTAGTGGCGCGTTGCGCTGAGCGCTTCGATGGCGCTGCGGTTCTCCAGCGAGGAGAGGTCGCCGGGATCGTTGCCCAGGTAGACGGCGCGCACCACGCGGCGCAGCACCTTGCCGTTGCGCGTCTTGGGCAACTCGGTGATGACCTCGACGGTCTTGGCCCCCATGGCCTTGCCCAGCTCGGCGACGATGCAGGCCTGCAATTCGCGGTGCAGCTCCTCGGTTTCTGCCGCATCCGGCCGCAACACGACGAAGGCGACCAGCGCCTCACCCTTGAGCGGGTCGGGCACGCCGATGGCCGCGGCCTCGGCCACGGCGGGATGGGCGACCAGCGCCGACTCCACCTCGGCGGGGCCGACGCGCTTGCCGGCCATCTTGATGGTGTCGTCGGACCGTCCCCGGATGTACCAGAGGCCGTCGCCGTCGACCTCGGCCCAGTCGCCGTGCACCCAGGTGTCGGGCCAGCGCGACCAGTAGGTGTCGAGGTAGCGCTGCGGGTCGCGCCAGAAGCCGCGCGTCATGCCCGGCCAGGGACGGCGCACCACCAGCTCACCGACGGCGCCGCGCACGGGATTGCCGGCTTCGTCGTAGACCTCCGCGTCCATGCCGGGGCACGGGCCGCTGAAGGAACCGGGGCGCATCGGCGTGATCACGTTGCTGGCCACGATGCCGCCGCTGCACTCGGTGCCGCCGCTGTAGTTGATGATCGGACAGCGGCCGCCGCCCACCTGGTCGAGGAACCACAGCCAGGGATCGGGGTTCCAGAGCTCGCCGCTGCTGCCCAGGATGCGCAGGCTGCTGAGGTCGTGCGCGCGGGGCGGCTCGTCGCCGTGGCGCATCAGCGCGCGCACCACGGTGGGCGCGACGCCGAGGACGGTGACGCGGTGGCGCTCGGCGACCGCCCAGAGGCGATCGGGACCGGGGAAGTCCGGCGTGCCCTCGAACAGCACCAGGGTGGCGCCGATGGTGAGGGTGCCGATGATCGCCCAGGGGCCCATCATCCAGCCGATGTCGGTGACCCACAGCAGCCGGTCGGACGGCTGCACATCGAAGCAGTGGGCCATGTCCTGCGTCGCCTTGATGGGAAAGCCGCCCTGCAGGTGCACGGTGCCCTTGGGGCGTCCCGTGGTGCCGCTGGTGTAGATGAGCATGAAGGGGTCGTCGGCGGCGGTGTCGTGCGCGTCGAGGTGGTCGGGCTGCTGTGCGGTGAGCTCGTCGTACCAGTGGTCGCGGCCTTCCTGCATGTCGACCTGCGCGCGGTCGCCGAGGCGGCGCACCACCAGGATGTGCTGCAGGGAGGCGATGTGCTGCGCGGCCTCGTCGGCGACGGGCTTGAGCAGCACCGGTGAACCGCGGCGCAGGAAGCCGTCGCTGATGCAGAGCACCTTGGCGTCGCAGTCGGCCATGCGGCTGCTGATGGCGCCGGCGCCGTAGCCGCTGAACAGCGGGGCGACGATGGCGCCCAGCCTGGCGCAGGCCAGGAACAGGGACACCGTCTCGGGGATCATCGGCACGCAGAGCCCGACGGCGTCGCCCGGGCCGACGCCGAGCGCCCTCAGCGCACCCGCCGCGCGCGAGGTTTCTGCCGAAAGCTGCGCGAACGTCCAGGTGCGCAGCTCGCCGTCGTCGCCCTCCCAGACCACCGCGGGCTTGCCGGGCGTCGACTGCGCGTGCCGGTCGGCGGCGTTGGTCGCCAGGTTGAGCCGGCCGCCGATCCACCAGCGCGTCCAGGCGATGCCCTCGGGGGCGTCGTGCACCTTGTCGAAACGCCGCGTCCAGCCGATCCCGATGTCGTCGACGGCCGCCTCCCAGAACCAGTCGAGGTCCTCGCGGGCGCGCGCCTGCAGCTCGTCGAGGCCGGCGCAGCCGAGCCGGTCGAGGAAGCCGCGCAGCCGGCTCTGCGCCACCTGCTCGGGCGACGGTGTCCAGGCGTACGGCTCGGTGGTCAACGGCGGTCCTCCGCGGTGCGGGTGGGTCGGCTGTCCCGGCGACCCAGGATCGTAAGCCGTCGCGCCGCGGGGGCGGGCTGGGGCGCTGTCAGACCTCCCCGGCCATGCGCAGGAGCGTCAGGGTCGACGCCATCCGGCTCGAGTGGCAGGCGGGGAAGGCGGCCACCGGCTGCCGCAGGTCGAAGCCGGGGCCGGTCAGCCGGATCACCGCGCCCGCGCGCGAGCCGCACCAGTTCTCCCACGACGCCGAGGCGAACGCGCTGGCGAGCTGGCCGGGCGGCGCCAGGTTCGCGGGGTTGCCGGTGACGGCGAGAAGCCTGCCGCCGCGCGTCTCCAGCCGCAGGGAGCCGGGGACGGTGGTGCAGTCGCCGGGCGGTCCGGTGGCCGGCAGCGAGACGGTGAGGAACAGGCTGCCGTCGGGGGTGGGGTCGGCGTGGAGGGACGGTCCGGTCCCCGCGCTGCAGGCTGGCGGCGGGGGAGGCGTGGCGGGCGGTGGCAGCTTGGGCACCGGATGGCCGGCGCGCCTGGTCCAGCCGCCGCCCTCGAGGGTCCAGGTCTGGTCGAGCGGGCGCGACTCGGGCTGCCAGCCGCCGTTGCTCAGCTCGCCGCCGTAGAGCACGAGCTGGCCGGCGTCGGGGTCGGGGGCGACCTGCCAGTCGTGGGCGGCGGAGGTGAGCGGCAGGCCGGCGACGCGGGTCCAGTGGCGGCCGTCCCAGCGCCAGACGCCGCGGGACTTGTCGTCGGAGGCCACCACGTCGAGCAGACCGTCCCCGGCGGGGTCGGCGAGCACGGTCCCGGTGCGTGCGGTCGTGCCCGATGGCTTCCAGGTGGCGCCGCTCCAGGCCAGCGGCGCCACCGAGCAGCCCTGGCACGGTGCGACGCGGATCGTCGCGGGGTCACCGCACGGGGACACCACCTCCGCGCCGCCTGGCTGGACGAGCACCATGCCGCAGCTGGGTGTCGTCGGTGCCGGCGGCGGGGGCGGCGTGTAGCCGGGAACCAGCAGCAGCCGGTGGCTCGATCGGTCGAAGGCGAGGTGCACCGGCCCCTCGGCCGCCTGCATGGCGCCGAGCAGGAGGTCCCAGTCCGATCCGTGCAGCACCCAGGTGTCGACCCGCCCGCTGTCGCGCGCGTTGGTGCCGGTGAGGAGGAGCTGGCCGTGCGCGTCGTCGTAGGCGAGCGCGGGGTCGCGGGCGGCGATGGACGTGCCCCCGGCGAGGCCGTGCCAGCGCCGCCCGTCCCAGGCCCAGGTGGACACGGCCGTGGGGTTGCCCGCCGCGGTGACCACGGCAACCACCTCGCGCAGGGCCGGGTCGTACGCGGCCACGGCGGGGAAGTTCGTGCCCACCGGCGGCTGGTCGCCCTGGGTGTGCGGGGTCCAGCCGCTCCCGTCCCAGGTCCATGTCGTGGAGATGGGGAAGGAGTCGGCGGAGGGGTCGCCGCCCACGCCGGTGACCATCACCACCTGCTTGCGCGCACCGTCCCAGGCCATCAGCGGCGCCACCGCGGACGGCGGTGAGCCGTAGACCGGACGCGGCGCGAACAGGCGCGCGACCGCAGCCTTCACCCCCGCGCCGCCGAGCACCACCGCGGGGATCGCGAGTGCGAGCAGCAACGGTGCAAGCCGCGCCAACCCGGGCCTCACCCGGACAACGCCGTCCATTCCCTTCCTGACCCCGACCTCTGCGTGTGGCCTCGAACGCGCGCGATCATCGCACGGGCTCTGCCGCGTCCCGATTGTGGACGTGGCCAAAGAGGTCAGGCGTTTCGGGTCAGGTCACTCGCGGGGCAGCGCGGCGCCGCCGGGCACGTCGAAGGTCTCGCGCCGGCGCCGCATCCGCCGGGTGATGCGGCGCAGCCCGCCGGTGCGCACCAGGCCGTAGGCGCAGGCCAGGATCCCCGAGGAGCCGGCCACCAGGAAGGCCAGCCGCGAGCCGCCGCGGTCGGCCAGCCAGCCCGTCATCAGGCCGCCCAGCGGCGCGGTGCCGAAGAAGACGTAGGCGTAGAGCGCCATCACCCGGCCGCGGAGCTGGTCCGGGACGGCCAGCTGCAGGGTGGAGTTGCTGTTGGCGGTGTAGAGGGTGAAGCAGACGCCGACCAGGGCGAGCACCAGCGCCGCGCCCGCCACGGTGCCCTGCAGGGCCAGCACGATCTCGAAGAGCCCGAAGCCGCCCGCGGCGACGACCAGCACGCGCATCAGCGCCCGCCCCATCGAGGCGGCCACCAGCGCACCCGCCAGCGCACCGGCGCCGAAGCAGGAGCTGAGCAGGCCGAAGACCTCGGCGCCGCTGTGCAGGGTGATCCGGGCCAGCACCGGCAGCAGGACGTTGAAGTTGATGCCGATGGTGGCAACAACCAGCATCATCAGCAGCACGGTGCGTACCGGCTCGGTGCGCCGCGCGTAGGCCAGGCCCTCCTTCATGCCGGCCAGCATGGAGTCGCCGCGACGGGCGTGCTGCACGGGGTAGAGGTCCTCCTCGCGCATCAGCATCAGGCCGCCCAGCACGGCGATGAAGCTGACCGCGTTGATGAGGAAGCAGACGGCGACGCCGGTGGTGGCGATGAGCACGCCGCCGAGTGCGGGACCCATGATCCGTGAGGCGTTGAACAGCGAGGAGTTGAGGGCCACCGCGTTGGGCAGCTCGCGCCGTCCCACCATCTGGATGGTGAACGACTGCCGCGCCGGCGTGTCGAGCACCAGCGCCACACCGTTGCCGGCGGCGATGAGGTCGACCATCCAGACCTGGGCGACGTGGGTCAGCGCCAGGATGCCGAGGACGGCGGCGGTGCACATCATCGCGCTCTGGGTGAAGAGCAGCGTGCGCCGGTAGTCGAGGCGGTCGACGAGCACGCCGCCGAGCAGGCCGAGGATCGCGTAGGGACCGAACTGGCAGGCGGCGAGCACGCCGACGGCGAGGGGGGAGGAGTGGCTCAACTCGACCACCAGCCAGGCCTGGGCGACGTTCTGCACCCAGGTGCCGGTGACCGAGACGACCTGGCCGCCGAAATACAGCCGGTAGTTGCGGTGCTTGCGCAGGCTGTCGAAGGTGCGCGCATGCGTGATGGCCGTCATCGCGCTCATGACTGCGCCTCGATGAGTCGCGCCAGCGCCTCGATGGCGGCGTCGATCCGTTCCAGCTCGGCGGCGTCGAGGATCTCCAGGCGGCGCGACAGCCACGCGGTGCGGCGGCGCTTGACGTCGTCGAGGGCGCGCACGCCGGCCCGGGTGATGGTCAGGCCGACGCGGCGCCGGTCGCCGGTCTCGGCGCGCAGCCGCTCGACGAAGCCGCCGGTCTCGAGCCGGTCGACGTGTCCCGACATGCTCGGCGCCGACATGCCCTCGCGTGCGGCCAGCTCGTTGACGCCGATGCCCGGCGTGAGGCGGATGAGCGAGAGCACGGTGACCTGGCCGCTGGTCAGCCCCAGCGCGTGCGTCTCGCGGCGCAGGTGGCGGTTGAGCTGCAGCAGGACGGGGCGCAGGCGGTTGGCGACGTCATGCGGATCGGTGGGCGTGGCCACGCCGCCGCCGCCGCGGGCACGGGTGCTGGTCGTCCTGGGTTCCGGAGTGGGCATATGTGATTAGCTTGGCTAACTATACATCAGGCTCGGCGCACGAGGCAACCTGCCACCGCGTTGTGCTTCGATCACATGCCGTGACGCCCACCGGTTCCGATGTCGACCCGCGCCGCTTCGCCGTGCACCACGCCGACCTCTCCACCGGCGTCCGCCTCGCCTACCTGCGCGAGGGTGCGGGCGGGCGGCCGCTGCTGCTGCTGCACGGCTACCCGGAGACGATGCGCATCTGGTGGCGCAACGTGGCACCGCTGGCGACCGCGGGCTTCGACGTGGTGGTACCCGACCTGCGCGGCTTCGGCGCGTCGGGCATCGCCCACGACGGGCGCTACGACCCGCCCGCCTACGCGCGCGACCTCCACGCGCTGATGACCGAGGTGCTCGACCTCGACCGCTGCGACGTGGTCGGCGGTGACCTCGGCGGGGTGGTCGCGGTGGACCTGGCCCTGCGCTTCGCCAGGCTGGTGGATCGCCTGGTGCTCTTCAACACCGTGCCGCCGGTGCTGGCCGACGCCTACCGCGCCGCCGGCATCCCCGACGACCCGCCGCGCGAGCAGCGTCCCAGCGCCGACTACTTCGTCCGGCAGGGCACCGACGCGGACGGGCTCATCGCCGAGCTGGACACACCGGCACGTCGTCGCAGCTACGTGGCCGGGTTCTACGGGTCGCGGCTCTGGGCCGCGCCGGGCGCCTTCAGCGCGGAGGCTGTCGACTTCCACGTCGAGCCCTTCCTCGACGCCGAGAAGCTGCGCCATTCCTGGGGGATCTACGAGTTCGTCTGCGGCCGCCGGCCGGTGGTGGAGATCCCGCGGCTCTTCGAGCCCGTCGAGCTTCCGGCGCTGGTGCTCTACGGGCCCGAGGACCACGTGGTGCCGCGCACGTTCCACGAGCGCATGGCGGTGGCCTTCCCGCACTGCGTCGGGCCGCTGGTGGTGCCGGGGGCGGGCCACTTCCTGCAGTGGGAGCGGGCGGAGCTGCTCAACCGCGTGCTGGCCGCATTCCTGCTGCCGCGGAGCGACACGAAACCGGACTGACCGGCGCCGTCAGTGCCACGTCGCCGCCCCACTGACAACCATCACTGTGCCGTGTATACTGCGCGCTCGTCGGCGGGCAGTTGTGTTGCGTTCTCGCAGTAGAAGCGCGCCTCCAGGCATGGTGGCGCTCGCTGAGGACCTCCACGGTGCCTGCGACCTTCGAAGCACTCGCCGTCGTCGTGCTCTCCGTTGTGCCGGGTTTCCTTGCACTCGCGGCATGGTCACGCGGCCGAGCGGTGCAGCCTCCGCGGTCCGATGCGCGCCTGGTCATCCACTCCGTCGCGCTTTCGTTTGTTGTCCAGACATTTCTGGCACCTGTGACATTGGCGCTGATCTATCCCTACCGCGACCATCTGGATCGTCACCCGATTCAAGTCGTCGGCTGGACGTTCGTCGCCGCGGTCGCAGTGCCGACGCTGGGTGGATACGTGCTCGGCTGCATCGCCGAAGCCCTCACCAGGGACGCTGCCATCGATCCCACCACACCACTTCGCCGCTTCCGCGCCGACCTGCGGCCGCGACCCCCAACCGCGTTCGACTGGCTCGTCGAGACCAGCGGATTGCCTGACCCCTCGATCGTCGTGGTCACCTTCCGCGACGGACGGCGGGTTGCAGGTCTCAACGCGGTCGGTGCGTGCTTGACCAGGTCACCGCAGCTCCAGGGCATGTTCCTGCCCGTCGAGATGCAGCTCGACGAGAGAGGCGAACCGACGGGGAGATCAGTCGCCAATTCCCTGGGTGTGCTCGTGCCGGATCTGACCGACGTACGGTCCATTCGCCTCATCGGATACGAGGAATCACAATGAAGAAGGATCAGGCCAAACGACCCCTGCCCCGCGGGCATCGATCCATCCTCGACCGCGACGGACTGAAGGCGACGTATCCCTTGGACAAGGCACTCGCGGAGTTCGAGGTGCTCCTTGCCGCCCGGCAGGCGAGCCTCGCGCGCCTCCGCGCTGAACCGCCGGGTCTGCTGTCGAACAGCGAAAGAGGGTGACGGGCGTCGCGGGGTCCAGGTCGCGACGCCCGTCGGCACCCGGCTCGGTCTAGGCAGGCGTGACCTTGATGGTGCCGCTCGTCGTATCGCTGCGACCGAGACTGTCGGTCACCGTCAGCGTCCAGACGAACAGGTACCTGCCGGGCGTGGCTTGCGTGTAGGTATGGCTCACCGTGGCACCGCTCGCGGTGGTGCCGTCGCCGAAGCTCCAGCTCCAGCTCACCACCGGCGAGCCGGAACCCGCGGAGCCGCTGCCGTTGAAGCTGATGGCACTGCCGTACTTGCCCTTGCCGGGCACCGACGCCACCGCCACCGGCGGATTGTCCGAGACCACCGCGGCCTGGGCGGGCGTCGAGGACACACCGAGGTTGTCGACGACGGTCACCGTCGGGAACCAGCGCCCCGTGGTGTAGGTGGACGAGGCCAGCGGAGTCGTGGTCGTCGCGTCGACGACGCCGTCGCCGTTGAAGTCCCACCTGTACTGGGCCACGCTGCCGTCGGGGTCGTACGACGCGGAGGCGTCGAGGGTCACCGTCATCGGCGAGCCGCCCGCCGAGGGCGTCGCTGTCAGCGAGGCGACCGGCGGCTGGTCGGCCACCTGCCGGGCCATCTGCACGGCGGCCATGGCGTTGACGTAACCGGCGCCGCAGGCGGTCACCGGGCAGGCCGGCATCGGCGTCGCGGTGGCCGCCAGGATCTGCTTGACCTGGTCCGGCGTCAGCGCGGGCGCGGCCTGCAGCATCAGCGCGACCACGCCGCTGACGTGCGGCGTCGACATCGAGGTGCCCAGTGCCACGGTGTAGTACGCGTCCCACTGCGTCGGCACCACCCGCGGGTTGTTGGGATCGGTGAGGTCGAAGGGCGTCGAGTTGGCGTCGGTGACCACGCCGGTGATGGCGCGCGCCGAGGCGATGTAGGAGCCGGGCGCGATCAGCGTCGGGTTGTGCACGCCGTCGCCCGTCGAGGAGTAGGGCGCGTACTGGCCCAGCTTGTCGCCGGCACCGACCGAGATGACCCAGTCGGGGAAGGCGTAGCGATTGAGCAGGCCCTGCTGCGGGCTGCCGAAGGTGTCCTGGCCGTCGTTGCCCGCGCCCATCACCACCGCGACGCCGGCGTCGTGCACGGCCTTGGTGCCGATGTTGATGGGATCGTTGGGGTCGTACTGGATGGTGCCGTCGCCCCACGAGCAGTTGACCACGCGGATGTTGTACTGGAGGCGGTTCTTGACGATCCAGTCGAGCCCGGCGGTGGTGGCGATCATGTCGGTCGCCTGCCCGGCGCCGAGGCCGATCAGCGACGCGCCCGGGGCCACGCCGGTGTAGTAGCCGCCGCTGGCGGCGCCCGTCCCGGCGGCGATGCCGGCGACGTGGGTGCCGTGGCCGCTGGTGGTGTCGGTGTCGATCACGTTGGGCACGGTCAGCACCAGGTTCGAGAAGACCTTGGTGTAGCCGACCATCTGCACGTTCTGGACGACGTGGTCCGGGTAGTGCGTGTCGGGATGGTTGCCGTCGATGCCGCTGTCGAGGATGGCGATGCCGATGCCGTGCCCGTCGTAGCCGAGCTGGCTGCGGACGCGGTCGGCGCCGATCAGCGGCACACTCTCGTGGAGGAGGAGTTGCAGCGGGCGGTTCTGCCAGATCGAGGTGAGCGCACCGCTGCCCTGCAGCGCCGGTACCACTGATACCGGCGCTTGCAGGGCCACCAGGGGCAGGCTGGTGTAGGGCACGGCGGTCGCACCGAGTGCGTCGAGCAAGGAGACGTCCGACGCGGTGGGGGTATGGGGCAGCACACCCACCATCTGAACCACCGTGGTCGGCAGCGACGTGGCCACGGTGGTGGTGAGCAAGGGGTCGAGCGTCGCCGGCGTCTGCGCCGAGGCGCGGTGCGGCATGG